>Ga0307377_10007804_pt1 | contig 10968 bp, 16 predicted proteins | sample TR3MG_FD_202535 | JGI IMG/M metagenome (GOLD analysis project Ga0307377, IMG submission 202535) | Soil microbial communities from Risofladan, Vaasa, Finland - TR-3 | ecosystem: Environmental > Terrestrial > Soil > Coastal area > Acid sulfate soil | place: Finland: Risofladan, Vaasa | collected... | reverse complement strand
ACGATTCGCTCGATCTCAATCCTAATCTGAGCTTCGCTCATATCTCTCACGCTCCTTTCTGAAAGCTTTATGCTGACACGCAGCATGAATAAGGCCAACCCCTACACCACAGATAAACACAAAAGCAATGAATAGAACTTCCATTCCTCACCCTCTCACGATCACTCCGGATCATGCTCGATATGGATGTGATCCTTTTCAAGGACCACATCAAAATCTTTGCCTAGCCTCTCACGCAGCTCAAGCACGATTTTAACAACGCCATCTGGCGGTAATCTCACATCAAACGCGTCATTAGCATAGTGCAAGCTGCGCGGCGAGTGGTTTCCCTCGTAGGTACTCGTGACAATCGCCTCGTAATTGAACTCGGCGAAAACCGCCGCGACCACCTCTAAGCCCCTTCGGGCCTTTCGGTTCAGCTTTTCGATGCTCACTCCTAGTTTGATAAGCATGCTCGATTACCTCGCCTCTGATACGATTTTTAAGATGGCCTCGAAGCACTCCGGACAGGTTTCGAGGTGCTTGAGCTTCATCAGATCAACCGGACCCTTACACAGCGCACACGCTCTGAAAATCGGTTGCGTTTCGTAAACAGGGTAATCGCCCCCGCCCCCGCCGACGTCGCTTATGCGCCGCCGCGCTTGGGCGTTGTAGTCGTTTACCCACCCTCTAGCAACCGCGACCGTGACGCCGTGCTCTACGCACAGCTCTAATAAATACAAGCTGTGCGCCAGGTCCGGGCATCTATGAAGCTCTTCGGCAACGCCCATTGAGATCTTTTTCTCATGAAGCGCCCTTTGGATTCGCTCATCCATGCTTAGAACCATGACAAGCCGCTTTACAACGCCTCCGCTTTTGCCTAGCATCTTGCCGATTTGGTCGAAGCTCATCCCGTGCGTTTCGTGTAAGTTGGCGTACTCCGAAGCCTCTTCCAAGGGGCTTAAATTCGCCCTTTGTCCGTTCTCCGTCGCACGATCTATGGCGATATCGGCATCTGAATACTCTCTCACAACGCAGCGGATCTCTTTAAGACCGAGCTTCTTATGTGCGAGATAGCGCCTATCGCCGAACACGACCTCGAAACGACCGGTGCGCTCAGCAACCGTTATTGCCTGCAATAACCCTCGCTCCCTGATTGACTCCGCTAGCTCGTCAATCTCACTTTCGAGTATATCGAACCGGCTCACCCTTCGGGGCCGGTCGATCAAATCAAGAGAAATAATTCTCTCCGCTACCGGGCCGCCACGGTTTTTCATGGAATACAATCACCTCCACTTTATTAGCCTCTGTGGATCGTATTTCCGCAAGCTTAGCCTCAAAGAGGCCGCTTTCCACGGCTAAAGCTTTCGGAATCGTGATCCGTACTTGGTCTTTATAATGGCCTACTTTTACGATCCAACGAGGCATGCGGACACGATTAGACTAAAAGTCTAATCGTGTCAAGATAAAACTAACCGCGCTAAGGACTCGCCCGGCTTAACCCAGGCTCGATCCATTAAAGGCGTAAGATCTTGAATAGCAAGGCGAAAGAAGGGCTCCGGCTTAACCCCTCGCCCTGGAAGAGAAAAGCAAGAAAAAGCAGTGAACCGCGCTAAGGACTCGCCCGGCTTAACCCAGGCTCGATCCATTAAAGGCGTAAGATCTTGAATAGCAAGGCGAAAGAAGGGCTCCGGCTTAACCCCTCGCCCTCAAAACAACAAACACCCACCCACCCGCGCCGTGACGCTGCGCTTGGGGATTTACCGCGACGCGACTTGCGGCTCGATGAAGGACCGCTTCGCGGTACCCGGCTCCGGCGTTAGAATTTCGGCGCGAAGGCACTCCGTTTCGCTTCTCATGCGAACGCGCTTCGCGTACCCTCCGCCGGTCCTTGTATCTTCGCCGCGTCGCGCGCGGTGGATCCCCACAGGCGCGACCCCCGGACAACCGCAGGTGCACTAAATTCACCGTGTGACATAAATGTCACTATATCAACCCTTCGGGTAAATAAGATAATCTTTCCGGACTTGAAAGGTGCCGTCGCTTCGCGACACGGCAAGGATTAAGAGCGAAGCTTGATTTAACAGGGACGCAAACGCCCGGTGATGACGAGCACGATCTAGCCGCAGCAAACAAAAAACAGTACTCCGCGAGGGAGAGGTAAACGAAGGCGATATGCAAAAGGCATGCCACAAGCAACACTTTGAAGACTTTCAGCGCTTTACCGGGTGAAAAAGAGCTCATTTATGAAGGGTAAAACCCTTCAAACCCTTGACGAAAAACGGCAAGAACTTACGCACAGCGGAGCTTTTAACGACCTGGAACACTCAATAAACATAAAACGAACGAAATCAAGCTCAATTGGCACACCAATTGCACTTGACATGAGGATAGATATCAACACTTTAACGGAGGTTGCTTATGATCTTAATTGACGTGAAAGGCCATATGGTAAGCACTGAAAGCGCGGACGAGCTGCACGCAGCCGCGCGAAAGCTGGGAATTAAGCGCGAGTGGTACCACACACCCGGAGTGAAAGAAACGCATTCACACTACGACCTCACCACGGCAGGTATGAGGAAATGGGCATTGAGCCTGGGAGCAAAGAAGGTAAGCCAAAAAGACCTCATGCTTCGCGCGTGGTGGGCGAAAGGGAGGTAACAGGAAAATGATAGGGCAAATAATACCGGAATGGCCGGCGACTAGGACGGGAAAGTTAATTTTCACTTCCACCAACCAGGCCCTTAAGGCCGCACTTGAATACTTTGACGTGCCGGAGTTTATCTTTTACTTGGAGAAGGAGACGAAGCGCCTTCGACGAAAAACCGCGAAGGCCCTGGAATCGAAAACCGTAAACCTCGACAATGCCTGCAAGTTGGCCACACGGATGCAGCTAAACAACGAGGCACTAGCGAGTGCATGCGCTCACAGGAGAGCAGTAAACTACTTTGAAAACTGGGAGGCGAGGAAAAATGACGACTGTGATCGAGGCTAGAAGATCAGGCGGTAGCCTGATAGGCCGATGTGCCGAAAAATGTCACACGGCTAAAGGCAAGAAATGCAAGTGCATTTGCGGAGGCAAAAACCACGGCGTGGGACTTGCAAAGGCCATTGAAAACAGACAGTATTTTTGGGCGAAAGAGGACGGTGACATAAAATATGTCACACGGCTCTTTCAGGCGGGACTCTTCACCCCGGAGCAGGGCGCAGAGATCCCATAATAGACGATAAGGGGTCAAGGCCGGAGATCCGGGAGGAAGCGGAACCCGGCCTTTTTGCCCCCCGGAGGAAGGACCGGAAGCGATCGACCATTTCAGCAAGCCGCGCCTTCGAGATCACCCCCACCTTATACAGCAAAAGCCACCCTTTCACGGTAATTTCATAGAGCGTAGAATGGAAAACCATCCCACGCCCTCTTTCTCGCCGGTGCCTGCGTACGCGCCGGATCAGAAACGCTTCGCTCATATCGCGAAGGACGCGGTTAAGCTGTCGGCGCGACAGCTTGTGATTGAGCTCAGCTTCAAGGAAGCGGACGATCCGCGCTTGAGAGGGAAAACAGTAGGCTTTATGGAAATGCGACATGAAAATATTGAGACAAGAGAGAACCGGAAGGGCTTTAGGCGTGAGTTTCATCGCATGAACCTCCTCTACAAGATGTGGTGTGCTTCCTGGAAGGATCTGGGCGAATCCACCACAAGATATGGTATTACCGGAGGCCTCCGGGAGTACCACATTTTGTGGTTACTGGTTAACGACCGAAAGGCCAGAAACAGGGACGAGCGGGACGCACGTCCCATCGAAAGGGGTTGCTTCGCTCACCCCCCATTTGGTCGGCCCTACGATCATCGCTTGAACCTCGAAATGATACGCGCCGACCCCAAGGCCCGAAAGGTTAAACATGAGCGCGGTATTAGCCGCGGCCTCGACGACCTGGATCACACCGTTTACCGAAACGATGTACCAGTTCACCTCAGCTTGAGGATCGCAAGTAAGAAACGGAGCGGAAAAGGCATAAACAGGCATAAACAGGCACGCGACCATTAAGACTAAAAGACTAAAAGACTTTATTTTATTGAGCGACATTGGCCTTAAACCTCCCTTTTTTCTTGACAGCACTAAACTAAATATTTAAGGCTGTCAAGTGGGCAAAAATCGTGCCACACTTTCCAAACCTTAAATCTTTTAAAGGAGGTCTACATCATGGCAGAGATCAAAAGTCTGGGAGCGATCCGCGAAAAATGGTCGCGAGTAACACCGATGCGAACCGAGGATTATAGAATCGGGGTGGAACACCCAAAGCGCGATTGGGCGGAAGAAGCGGAAGCAGGTAAGGCGAATTGGAAAGCTGGGATCGACGCCGCAGCGAGCAAAGATATGTTCGCGAAAGGTGTCGCGAAGGCAGGTACCGCGAAATGGCGCGACGGTGCCTTGAAAAAAGGCCCCGGTCGATTCGCGGAAGGCGTAATGATTTCAAGCCCGGCCTACGAGAAAGGCTTTGCACCCTTTCACGCGGCCATAGAAAGAGTGGATCTTGGCCCGCGATTTCCGCGCAGAGATCCTCGAAACCTTTCGAGGGTCAAAGCCGTGGTCGACGCGGTTGTAGCTGAGAAAATGAAATAGCCACGGAGGCACGCTCGATGTTCGGATATATCTTTAAAGCCCTTGCGATCATGGGGACAATCGCCGCGTGGAGTGATAAGGCCCTAGCAGACGGCAAGGTTACGGCAGAGGAAGGCGCGGAACTGATAATTCAGATGGCCGGCACTCTCGGCCTGCCACTCGCGTTTTCGGTGCCTCAAATAGCCGAGGCACTCACCGCGAAATTACCAGCCCCGCCCCAAAAAGAGTAAGCACACACACTAAAAAGACAGGAGGCTAAGGCACATGAATCACAGACTTTCCACAATTCTGCCACGATCGACCTACGCAGCGGATAAAACAGAAATAATCGAGCTCGACATGGCAGACCCGATTTCGGCGATCATCATCGAGCTTGCAGTCACCGGCGCGGCAGATACCGCCGTCGCGCACGCGATTGCTTGCCTCTCGAAGATCGAAATCGTCGACGGCTCCGAGGTCCTCTACTCCTTAAACGGTTACGAGGCAGAAGCCGTCGATATTTATCACAACAAAGGCATGAGATCTAACTGGAACCCCTACCTAAACACGCTCGACTGCCAAAGGTTTATTGGAATAAACTTTGGCCGTTTCCTCTGGGACCCCTTGCTAGCCTTTGATCCGAAGAAGTACAGAAACCCGCAGCTCAAGCTCACCCTGGATATTGACGCCGGAGGATGCTCCTCCGCGTCAAATAAGCTCCAAGCTTGGGCGGCTTTGTTCGATCAAAAGGCGATCGAACCGGTAGGCTTTTTGCTTCACAAAGAGGTGAAAAACTACACGATAGGCGCAAGCTCTCACGAATACACCGACCTGCCGAGAGATTACCCCTATCGCAAGCTATTCATTCGGAACCTGGAAGCAGGTACCGAACCGAATAGCAACATTGCAAACATCAAGCTTTCTGAGGACCAAGATAAGCGCGTGGTCTTTGACCACGCTCCTAATGATTTGCTTCGAGCAATTGGAGTGGAGCAACTCCAGCTGATCGAGCAAATCATGTTCGCGGCTAAAACCGCAACCTGTTACGTCTTCACGACAGTAACAGAACGCGCCACCGCTACCTTTTGCACTTGGGCATCAGCGGTAGGCACCGGCACTTTCGCATCTTACGGAAGCGCAGGCGGCAGGATGACCGTCGATGCCGGAGCGGATGAAAACGCAGTTGCCATAGTCGCAGGGTATGTGCCACACGGGGTCTTCGAGATCCCCTTCGGCGACCAGATGGACATTGAGGACTGGTATAAAGTAAATGAGGGCATCGGTAGCTTAAAGCTTGATATCACGGGAGGCAGCGGCGCAGCCGGAACGGAAACCTGCCAAATCCTCTTGCAGCAGTTGAAAAGGTACGCAGCCTAATAACCCAGGCGCGGAAGCGCAGGGACCGGGAGCGCGCGTCTAACGCGGGCCCCCGGTCCCTACCCCACCAAACGACGCACGGAGGATTTGAGCAATGTATTACACGTGGTCATATACACCGGACGCCGACGACACAGCAACCGCCCCCCATGAGCTTGAGTTGCAGCTAACCTCCGGAGTAATACATCAGGTTGATGTATTATTTCAGAACGGCTGTAACCATAAGGAGTTTGTGCAGATCTTCGACGATGCGGTACAGCTTTGGCCTTCGAATCGAGGCGAAAAACTTCGCGGAAATGCGACGGTAATCTCATTTCGCGAGTTTTACGAGCTCGGCCCTGGGCACACGGACCTCACGCTTAAGGTCTGGACGACCTTAACGGAGGAATTTAAGGAGATAATAATCTCAATCGGCCTTCTACCGAAAAAGGTAATTCAGCCTCTTTCATTCGAAGAACTACTAACGGCAGCCGCAGGATTGAAATAATGAACGGCGACCGCGATCCCTGCGAAGACGGCTTAACACCGGCCTGCTTCGCGGCCCGGCCCGAATATGCAAAAAGGATGCTCGCCTACCGGCTTTTAAGCTTGCTATTAGGCCCGGTCCTAATGAAGCGGTTACAGACCTTCAAGGCCGTCCCACTGCCACCCTCGCCAACCGAAGCGGTCGGCGCGGCTTTGTCAGAGGTCGGCCTTTTACCAGCAATCGCCGGCAGTTCGCCTTTATACGTCGGACCCTGGGAGCCAGGCCCCACCGGATACACACCCAACCCCGAAGGAGTTTTGACAATGCCGACAATACGACGCGCAAAAATCGACGCAGCGACGGCGGCAACTCACGAACTGATTGCAGCCGTTTCCGGCAGCAAAATATCAGTCGTGAGTCTTGCCTTGACCGTCGCGGGAGAGGTCAATATAACATTCCTCTCAGCAGCTACGGCACTAAGCGGAGCAATGGACTTTGGAGGCGCCGACGAGCCGCGCGGCATAGCGCATACTTTCGGCGACTACCCCCTCCAAACGGCAGAGGGGGAAGCCTTCAATATGCTCCTTTCGGGAGCCGTGCAGGTTAGCGGCATGATAACGTATTACCTCGAGTAGCGACTAGTACAAAGGGGAGGCTCAAACAATGGCGTTTAGGCGCGTGGGTGTTCTGGACCTAGACCCGACGGAGGTCGGAGCGGCGGCGGCCGCGATCGACCTCGTAAACGGTTTCGCGTACTTCGGCATGTCCGGCACGCCCGCGCACGCCGCCAAGGTTAACCTAGCCACCTTCACACGAACCGCCGGAATACAATTCGCAGCGGGTGAAAATAACGCCTACCGAGCTGTGATAGACGTCGCGGCAGGTTTCCTCTATTTCTCCTTAACGACAACGCCCGGCAAGTTTACCAAGATACGGCTATCCGACTTCACGCAAGTTGACACAATAACCTTCGCCCTGTATCGGAACAACGCCCGCCCGGCAGTGATAGACGTCGCAGGCGGCTTCGCATACGTCGCTTGCACTACATCGCCCGGATACATAAGAAAAATTAAGCTCTTAGACTTTACCGACTACGCCGGCCTTGAAACCTCTTCTCCAAGGATAAACTATTACTCGGGCGTGATTAATACGCTCACCTCGAGGGCATACTTCGGAACCAGCACAACCGCCGGTAGAGTGGTACAGGTTAATTTAAGTGACTTCACCAACCCAGCGACCCTTACCCTTAACGCGGGAGAAGACTACCTACACTGTGCGGCAATAGACCCGGCAGGCGGATTTGCCTACTTTTGCGCTTCGATGACCCCCGCCAAGGTGATTAAGATTCGCTTATCCGACCTCACCCGCGTTGCGGCGATAGAGCTCGCCGAGGGTGAAAACCAGCCAACCTCCGTAGTCATAGACCCTATTAATGGCTACCTATACATAGGCACTATGACCAGCCCGGCGAGGATCGTGCAAATAGCACTCTCAGACTTTACGAGGGTTGGGGCAATCACGCTTGAAACAGGAGAGAATAACGCTTTTTGTGGCGTGATAGATCAGCCCTCCGGATTAGCATATTTCGGTATGGGAACCGCCCCCGCAAAGATTGTGAAGATCGGCCTAACCACATTGGCAAAGGCTCAAATGCTCCCTATAATGGGGATCGGATAGAATGGCAGTCATTGAGGAGATCTCCGAGAATTACCGCCTTGCAGTTGCAGGCCCGGAGATCTTATACCCTATCAGATACGGACCCGACCCCAACCGATGGCCGGCCTTCACCCGAACAGGACTAATCTTTGACACCGGCATTGAGTGTATCAAAAAGGATTTTCCGCAGTTTTGGCGCTTCGAGTGCAGGTCTGGAATTAATGTAAACGCATGTGACGGCACGGTCCTTTTCACCAAATCATTCGGGCACGCAAGGAGCGCGGCATTTCGCGCCCTGCTAGAAGACGACTACAACGAGACACGAAAGCAGGTCTACTTTTTAGCGCCTATGCCCTTGTGTGTCATAGATATTAGAACAATCAGCCAGGTTGCGATGGGGTGCTGCCCTAAGGCCCTACTCGCTGCCCTCTTAGGTGAAGAGGAAACATAAAAACCTATGAACCCCTTCTTGCAGGGCTTACTCGGCGGGATAGTACCCGCCTTCGTAATGATCTTAGTCTACTTTCTGAGTACAGAACGCAGACTAACAAGAATTGAAACTGATCTGAGCTGGTTAAAAAAAACGGTGCCGATGTGCCAACCACCCTCAAGAGACCATACGCCCTAGACTGGCGCGGAGATCCACCTCACATGCTGCCCCCTGACATCCCCGTTTGGTGGAGGTTTTTGGAGAAGTGGGGTCACGAAATAGTGACCCTTTACTATGACTGCTTATTAGGAGGCCCTTTCCTAACCCCGGAGCAGCAAAAAGACCCGGTCTGGAAATCGTGGAGGTACACGACTTCCAAACGACCGGACGCTATCGCGGAAACAAAAAGCGAGGTGTGGATAATAGAGGTCTCTGCAAATCCCGGGCTCCGGGCGGTCGGCCAGTGCATATCTTACCAATCACTTTGGCTCGAAGATCCACAAATAGCAAAAATCGAAAGGCCGGTCTTGGTCGTCGAAACCCTGGACACCGACCTTGGGGCGGTATGCGGCAGGTTGGGCGTGTTGGTCTTCGTTGTGTAGCCCCCCCCCTCCCAGGATGCCCCAGGTTCGACGATGCAGGCCCGGCCCTTGCTAGGACATTCACCCCCATGGCAAATTACCTCGCACCCTTTCACATGCCTAGATTCACAGATGAAGAATTTAGGCAGAAAAAAGCGGCATACGTAGCCGAACACGGCTACTCGATCACCTTCCCAAGGCTCGGCGACATTATACACGTTCCCATCATTCAGCCCATGACCACCCAGGAGAAATCTTTGTGGTACTCCGGACGCAAAAACGAGATACCGGAGCACAGACAATTACACTTACAGGCGATAAAAGAGAGAAACCGCGAAAAATATCAGCGCATGATGGCAAGCCCTGTGCCTGAGTGGGCGAACTCATTCGCCTCGATCCTCGCAGCCGCAGACGACGCCCAGGACGCAATAATAACCCTCGCGGCCATTGGCCGCATCTTCACTAAATTCCTGCCCCGCTTTCTTACCCGCTTTTTCGCAGGCCCCATCGGATGGCTTTGGCTTATCGCGGAGCTAATGTCACTTTTGATGGCACCCGCCGGATGCGCCCTTAACCCCATGGCCTGTAAAAAGATATTGAGAAAGAAGATGGCTCGCAGGGCAAAAAACCTAAAGGCAGGCGTGAAAGGATACGCCAAGAGCGGCGGTTTTATGCCCAGCTTCGCCGAGGGAATCCAGGTCCTGCAGGTAACTGATAATATATTCGGCTGGGGTTTATCAATAGGCCCGATCTTCGGCCTTGCCTACGATCTGGCGTCAGGCGGCGTCCGATGGGTCCGGGGTGAAAAGGTATCTTTCAAGAGCGCGCCTTCAGACGTGGAGATATACCGAAAAGCCGGAGACACGATCCACGATTACGCACGATGGAAGCGACCGAAATCGAATATGACGCGCTCGGAATACCTCGACTGGAAAGAGGAAAGGATAAAATCTGGATCCTGGGGAGTGAGATCTCAACAAGACGACATGGTATCAAAGGCGATGAAACTTCACACCACCTGGGGAGGAGTAATCCGGAGGACGGATTACATGGAGGAAACACTTTTTTACTGTGGGGCGGAGCTTGCCGGCCAGGGCGTGAAAAACCTGCTCGATTACTGGAATCCCATGGAGAACGTCGAAGGATTAGAGCACTTACAGATAAGGGCTTATGACGAACCTAACCCTATGCTTGAGGAAATGCTCATCGAGGAGGGACTCGATCCGGAAAAAGGGATCGCGTGGCCTTCACTCGGAAAAGAGTGGGCCACCTACGAGGAGATTTCCCGCACTACCGCCCCGATCGCCGCCGGTAACTTCTCGCATTTCACCGAAACATGCCCATCAGAATCATTGAAAATTGTAGCGGAGAACTCGGCCATTGAGGGAGCACTACACAACATTGCAATGCTCGAAGGAGAGCAACGGATCCGGATACAATACCACGCAGCGATAGACATAGCAGAGACCTTGCTTGACAACCGGTACTCACTGCCCCTCAACGTCACTCAAGAGCAGATAAACCGCTTTGGCCAATGGATGCTAGACCACGAGCAACTAGACACGCGCCCGACCCTCAGCGAGATCTTGGACTTTGCCAAGATCTCCGCAGGGTTCGAGTTCATCACTAAATAGAGAGCCCCTAATGGCCTATCCTCCGCCGAAAAAGAGTCTGCCCGAGTTATCCGGTGGACTCGGGCAAGGTCTTTTTCTCCCCCGGATAAAAAAAACTTTGAAATACGACAACGGCGGGGAGGTCTCGCGGAAAACGCTCACTCCCCGAAGGAATTAAGACGGCGAAACTGAGCGGATTATCGAAAGACTTGCTTTCACTTCGTTCATTTAGTCTTTCTTGCTATATATTAATATATAGAAAGAAAG
>Ga0307377_10007802_pt1 | contig 10971 bp, 22 predicted proteins | sample TR3MG_FD_202535 | JGI IMG/M metagenome (GOLD analysis project Ga0307377, IMG submission 202535) | Soil microbial communities from Risofladan, Vaasa, Finland - TR-3 | ecosystem: Environmental > Terrestrial > Soil > Coastal area > Acid sulfate soil | place: Finland: Risofladan, Vaasa | collected... | reverse complement strand
CTGTTTACACAATACCTTCTGTGACGTTTCACTTGGTGCATTCATCATTCCGGTTCCTCTAACATTGCGTAGCTATCCTCGGTTTCCCAAATCTTGATATGAGACAGAGCAAAACGTAGTAGGCGATTCGTCTCACCATATTGCAACCACCAATCGATAAAAACGTCTCTTACATAGCTGCAGAGGTTTTCGGCAGTAGGATTAGACACACTATTATTAAGACAGTTATGGTCAAGTTGGTCCTCAATCAACTTAAGGGGCTGGTCCAGAATACCAAAGTCAACTAACATACCATCATTACCAATCTTACCCCTAACAGCTAATTCAATCTTCCATCGATGGCCATGAAGATTGGCACACTTACCTTTATAACCTGGAAGGTAATGTGCTGCGTCTATCTCAATTGACCTTGCTACAATCATTTTTCACCTTCAATTCGCTTCTTACGTGCTAACCACTGTACCAGCCAACGTTGATGTATTGCGTCGACATAGCCCTTCTTTCTGTCATACCAGTAAAACCAGAACAGCATCATGAAACAGCAAAGTATAATTGCGACTCCAATATACCAGTATTCGGGAACCGTTGTCACAACAGCCAAACCTACGACAACCATACATCCGTAGAGAGTCCATAGGAGTACTATCTGAAGATAACTCACAATAGGACGTTGCGGTTTTCTGTTTGACCAAAGCCATAACCTGTCACTAAGTTTCATTGCTACCTCCTCGTGACCCTAAGATAAGGGTCAGGAACTTCCTCATTTACCAATGCTTCATACACATTGGGATAACGCTGCTTCAGTAAGTCGAAATCGATACTCAACCTAGGAGTAGTTGGTACAATCATCAAAGCCTTAGCATGACCTACTAAGAGACCCTTAGCATTGTAGTCCGTAATAGTGCTCAAAAACAGATTACGAGCCTCCCCAATGAGTTCCTTACTGTCTGCCTCAAGATTTTTGCCCTTCAACCACAAATCAGCAGCCTCGAGTAGCTGTTCAGCTTCACCAAGAGATTCACCTTCCAACATTCCCTGCGTAGGTTCGTACTCGGTATCTACATCCTCGCCATAACATAGATGTCTATACCTACAGTAGTAACGTCTCCAATCACTACACCTATAGGAAGACACTATACCCCTAAGCGTAAGCTCCGTAACCCTCTTAAGCTTTTCGACAGTCTCTTTGATGACAGTATCATCGAAGCCTACTCCCTCTTCGTAAAGGGCAGATGTATTCTTATTCTTTACCTCAACTATACAACCATCACCGTAACTACGAAATTCCTCTGAATTCATATACATCTGTATCTGTACGTACTTACGCCACAACTCGGAACGCATGTGACTCTTTTCCAACCTAAGAAAGGTAAAGTGACTAGGTGCAGTTACCTCTAGTAGATAGTAGCGACGCCCTCGACGAAACTTGTCATCGGTATAATCGAGCATAAACCTATCAGGTACGACATCTAAAATCCCGTCGGGGTGTCCCTGGATGATAATTTCGTCATCCTCGTAACAGACAACGTGAGCCTGTCCCTCCTGATAGGAGTGAAGAACTTTAATACCCTTACCAATCAAACGGTTAATAACATCGTGCTCATGCATTAATCCATCATCAAGTAGATGACGGACTCGACCTGTCATTGGCATAGCGGACTCGCCCAATCTCATATGGCAAAGAAAAGTCTCACACTCACCTACTACAGAAGCTCTCCACTCAGAGCTAGCCACGGGCTCTATTGTATCCGTAGCAATAAGTTCCTTAAGCACTATAACAGACCCTTCTTCTCAAAATATTTCTGCGAACGCTCTTTTGCTTCAGGATGTTCCCGAAGAAACGTCTTAGTACCCTCTATCTCCTCTCGCCGTTTACGCTCCTTGAACTTCCTAAATTCCACCGTAAAGTTCTCAGCTGTATGTTCTTGTCCGTGTGGTACGACTATAGCAATCTCTTCACGGTCCAAAGCCCTCCGAAGGTTGCGTTCAAGTACTCCAGCACTGGCAAACACAACAAAAACGTAACGGTCACTAAAACGTACAGGTAAGTCAAAGGTCATAGCTTGCTGTAGTGTCTCTTCATCATATACGACCAACTTCCTCAACCTCCTTAAGGTGTTTTGTTAAGGTATTCTGCCATGTACTTTGTAGGGTCATAAACTTTGGCTAACCGAAAGGCTTTTCGTCGTTCTATACACGTACTGCATACACCACAGTGAGTTTCGCCCCCTACATAACAACTCCAGGTTAAATGATATGGTACAGTAAACTCTGTACCAAAAGTAATAATATCTGTTTTGGTCATATTTAGGAAAGGTACCAACAAACTGACTTTACCGTCAGTACTTGACCTTATAACCTTATGTGCATCTATAACAAACTCAGGACGACAATCCGGATACAGATAATGGTCTCCGGAATGTGCAGCATAAGCAACTACCTCTGCACCGATACCCTCAGCGTAACCGGCAGCTATAGCTAAGAAGATAAGGTTGCGTCCTACAACCACTGTTGACTTCATAGACTCCTCGGTGTAGTGTCCTTGAGGAATTTCTCCAACACCCGTCAGTGACGACGGTAGTAGACATCGAAGCACACCAAGATTTAAGAGCTTATAGCGTAACAACAAATTATGGTCACGAGCATCACATATGTTTCGGGCAGCAATAACCTCCTTCTTGTGTGTCTGACCATAATCGATGTTAAGTGGATAACACTCATACTTACCAACGAGACTATACAAGAGCACCGCACTATCAATTCCTCCAGATAACAATACGACACACTTCCTAGGTGCTTTAGGTGTCGCAATCGATGTTTTGTCCTCTAATACCTGAGTTGACATTTAGAACCCCCAACTACCTGTTATTGAATGAGAAATAACCAATAAGATACCCAAGATGGCAAACATCATTAAATACCCTATTGGACCTGCTCGTCCATCCTTCTCTCGGCAATCTCTATCGAATTGCCATATCCTTCTCAATATGCCCATTATGACTCCTACTACTTGACGTAAGTAAATACTACATCGCCCTTCTTCGTAAGGGTATCACCGGCATAAACTGCACCTGTACTCTTCCAGATAGTTTCAGCCAACGTTCTTAGTTGTGGTTCCTTGATGTTACGTAACCCATTGAGTTGCGCAACTACAAGCTGAGAGTCAGAAACGACCTCGGTGAGGTTGATATTGTGACCTTTCGCAACATGTATAGCCAGAAGAACTGCACGATACTTCGCCTCATTCTTTGTGTACTTGTTTTTAGCTTCTGCAACCTCTTCCGTACCGTTCTCGAAGAGTACACGAGCCTTCGTAGAACTAGCACTAATATGTGCTTTCATATTAAGTTACCCTCCCTAACTTTGTCGACGTCGGATTTCAGTATGATGACACCCTTTGTTTCCTTGTCGATATCGACCTCAACTCCTATCGCTACTAAATAGTCAGCAACAGTTTCACCAAAGGACCTAGATACACATCCAGGCCTCACAAATTCTTCAAAAACCCGACCATCTGAATGAACCACTCTGGTAAGAACGTAACCACCAAGCCCTCGAAGCTTGAGTAACAATCTCTGCCAAATACCTACTAGAGTGTACATAGGCAATTCCCGACTCATACACTCCAATATGTTAGTATCCATTGCGACCTTCAACAATCCGGTGTCTGCAATAGTCAGAGGTTGAGGACGCTGAACGAGGTATGAGCACAGCACACCATCGACCTTCAGAGTAATGACATCATTCTTAGCGCTAACTACCTTAACCCTATGCTTCATTGCTTCCTCAACATTCAAGTCCTAACACCAGAAGTAATCACACTACGACCCTCCGTACCTATAACGATGGTACTCTGCAACGTGAACTCAACTCCTATGTTCCAACACGTATCACTAACATCTGGAGACGCCGAAAAAATCTTGAGACCTCCAGTAGATATGTTACACTCACCCTCTTCAAATTCTACATTGTCAATCAACCTGTAAAGTTCCTTAGCAATGTCCGTCTCTGTCGGAACAAAACAAACATCTCTAGGTTGCCACTCCCAACACAATAGTTTGTAGATGGGTGCAACTCTCTTAGCAAAGTCAGGTACTAACTCTCTAAGCGTTGACCTTATTTCCTGCGGTTTCACTCTTGACTCTCCTCAAAAAGGTATTCATCTTTGGTAACTTCCTATAACCTGCAGGAAGCGTCTGTATCATCTTAAACTTTGACAGGAAGTGAATCATTTCCCTTACGTCCCAGGAGTCAATTCCGAGTTGCTCTCCTACCTCATACCCCCTAAAAGGATTGCCTATCGAAGAGAGAATCTCAATTGCCTCTCTGTAATGTGGCAGCTTCATTAATTCTTCAAGGGCAATCTCATATTCACCATTCCCAAAAACGGATTCGCTTCTTGCCCTCTCAGAATAGATGTCGTAAGACATAAAAGGTGAGTCGTAGCACTGACAAAGGAAGTCAACCACAAACTCAACGTGTTCAGACTTCACAATGACATTACCTTCATTGTCAGAACTAAAACACCTACAAGCACATGCCACAGCTAAGCGAGCCAGCTTAATACGAGTGTCAGCAGGTTCGATAAGGGGAATGAAGGCTGAATACTTCGCAGAGAGCTTGGATGCTGCTACAAGTATCAGCTTCTCAACGCCTTCCCCAAATCTCACTTGGTTAGAAGTACGCGACCAAGCCCAAAGTATGAGGTCTCTACAAAGTCCAGATTTATATTTGTGCGCAACCTTAGGACGTAACTCATTAAAGACGTCCATATGCAGTTCGCCAGTTGCAACACATAACGCAAAATCAAGACGCCTTACATCTTCGGAATGTCCAAAGACGGCCTTCAAAGCCTCGACTCCTGTATTATAGGTACCAAGAGGTTGACCATCTCGAGTATTGGACATCATCACGAGACGTGTTCTAGCAGAAGCACGCTCCGTTCTTATCTTAGTTATTTCGGCAATACCAGTTGTTCTAATATCAGACAACTTTGCTATGTCCTCTTCAGAAACTCCTCCAAACTCGTCGATTATTAAGAGCTTCTTATCCATTTGAGGAATCCTTCCCCACACTAATATCCACCTGTCTCCCATCTTTTCCAATCCACCAATGAGACCTGCAGTAGAAGCTCCTTCACCTTGAATCCTATCACCCAAGTCATAGTGATTCAGGAGACAAAGAGACATTTCCGTTTTTCCTTGACCCGAGTCACCTAAGACAAAACCTTCTACCCAACCTCTACGGAGCTCTACGCCTTGAAAGTTAAAACGCAGCACGGAATGGAATACGAGGTCAAATGCTACTTGAAGTTTCTGTCTGCCTACAATGCGATGGACATTCGAGGAGAAGTCAGCATACACTTCCTCGAAGAGTTCACTAGGCTGCTTCTGAAATATCTTAAGCTTCTCGGCAATGTCTGAAAAGTTAAATGTCTCAATCATATCACGAAGAGGTGCAGCCTTATCCGCAACGAGAATAGCCCTCTGAGTTGTAGGGTCAGGATAGCAATAGCACTCAGCAGCATAAGGCCTATTGGAAAGTAAACCATGTCCCAAGAAGTAGCACTCTCGAGTCACATACTCAGCTGAAGGAAGGAAGGTATCGAGTCTAGGAGAAACCCTTAATTCCTCAACATTCTGAGTCGACCTAACCATCACCCTACAGTCGTCACAAACGCCCATCCAACTACGGAGTTGCTTTGTAACTGTACGGTCTGCTTTACCGAGCAGTGATAAGATATTACGTGAAGATGCTTGAATCAAGAGCTCGCTACTACGAGACTCAGCAAATGAACATACTTGACAGTTCCTCTTCAAACCTGAACAATCGAAGTACACTAACTTAGGTATGATAAAGGGAGTAGAACCTTTACCTGTAACATAAATGTCGCAGTTAAGCTTCTTTCCTACATACTGTGCCTTCGATGTCTCAGCCAACGGTACTTTCATCACGCTCTTTCTATGGGTCCATCCGACAACTGTCTACGACCTAAAAGGGAGGTCCGGATTCGCCTCCAGGCTCCACTCCCTCAGCGCTGAGGATTCGGCGCACGCGTTGCCGCTTCTCGCCTTCATACATCTGGTGACCGATAGACATGATGCAATCTTTGCCGATAACGGCGTCGACTACCTCTGGGTCCTCGAAATCCCATTCACGGGACTTGATTTCCTCTTCGGTAAATCCGAGCGCGATAAGAATCCTCATGGTGCTCCAACGAGCCTGTGGTTGTAGTGAAGTATTCAGGAATCCGATTCTCCCTTCATACTCCCCACCTTGAACAGTAAACTGCCAAGCGAGAGCGGGCTCGCCACTGCGTTGGGATTCTTCCACGTACTCCAAAGCACTTACCTTAACCGGATACCTTCCTACAGGCAGTGGTTCAAATGCTCTGGCCTCAACTTCAGAAAATGATACTGGTATACCCAACTGTTTTGCTCCTACGTTATTTACGGTTCCTGACGTCCTCCAGGCTTTTCAGCCCTTGGCTTGGCTCGACTCCATCCAGCCGCTATGTCACCAACTACACTACACAACGACACCGCGTAACCAAGAACCGTATTGTATCCTCACCGACATCGTCGGATGGACCCCAAAATAAACGAATCCTGCCTGAGTTAGGGTTTGCCACTGAACTCCCGTTTACGCCTGTACCCTTGCCCAGCAACGAGAGTAGCAACTCAGACAGGCTAATCCAATATCTTTGCACAGATATCCTTAAAATAGAACTTATCACCTTCCATCACGGGTGAAAGCTTATCACTTCTGGAACGTGCTATGAATCGCTGTGACAAAGAAGTAATAAGATGCCTCTTCCAATGAACATCTTTACCTATACCTTCCATAGTCACACTCATATAGATAACGAAGTCAGTCATACGTACCAAGTCGTGAGCCAGTGCAGGTTGGAAATCCGGAGAACGTTTAATTACACCAGTGGATTCCTCTTTCAGCTCTCTTATCCCAGCTGTCATAACAAGGGAAATTGGTAGGTCCCTAAACTTCCTGTACATCTTCCGAAAGCGTTCCTGAGTCTTCAAGTAGTCAGGCTGCGACGGAATTTCCTCATGACCAGCTTCACCTACTACACCCATGCGGAGATTATACTCTATTTCCGTACCAGAATCAATTACAACCGACTTATACTCTAGAGGGTTAAACTTACCTCCTGACTCCTTAGCCATGTAGTCAGCGAGACTCGACCAGTCTTGTTTGAACAGTTTGTCGTACACAACACCAATCTGTGACCACCTATCAATCGGAAAGACACTAGGTTTAGGATTTACAGAGTCAAGACTCATTGAACCCATATCGACGTCGAGGAGTAGACAAGGTGAAGTCTTTTCGCAAGCTTGAAGAGTACCACAGAAAGGTGTTTTTCCTACACCAGATTCACCATAGAGTATGCAGTTGAATTTATCCATTCCTATTGCCTCACGGAACAACGTTATAGTTAGAACACTGTCTCTGAATAAGACCCAAACAGCCCATACCCTCATCTAGTGCCTTACCAAGCACCATTTTTAGCTTATCCCTAACCTTCCTTAACTTCTCCCTCTGCCCCATAGTTATAACCCTCCAGTCGTCTTCATCCTCGCAGACAGTAATACCAATACCCATATGAAGAATACCAGAAGGTGTTGGAGCAAGAGAGTTTATTTCACTTATAAGCTTCTGTTCCTCTTCGGCCAAATCGGCAAGATAAGTAAGGACTTGTCCTTGTTGCCAAGATAAAGAATCCATTAGTTCCTTGGAAAGAGGCGTGGGTATTGGATATCCGTTCCTCTTAATCTCCCCCCTACTTACAGTTTCCATGTCATTCAGCCTTTTCCTTCACAATAGTTACGGTCTGACCTCGAAACTCTTTGGGCTCGTTAACCCTAAACACAGTTGCTAAGCCTTGAGGAGTATCATGAGTTTCTACTATAGTCACGATGTAGTCACCATCGGGAAGAGGTTCAAACTTTCTTCGGTGAGCTAGAAGTACTAGTACTACGGTAGATAGGATGAGAGAAGCAAGTGCAACAATGCCAACGACCACTATCCAATTCATAGTCCACCACTCCTTACCTTCCTTGCAAACTTAAAGCTCTTCGGAATAAGTTTCTCACTCCGAAGAGCCTTAAGGTCACGGTAGATAACATTTATCGATATATCGAACTTAACTGCGAGGTCAAAGGCAGCAAACGCCTCTTTATCTCGCACCATTCGAACAATCTCCCTAAGCCTCTCAGGTCTCGATATCTGTTCCAGCAAATGACTTTTCATCTTTATACCCTATTATACCACAGGTAACACAACTTGGCAAGGCAATCATGATAGAAAGTTTTTAGCGAGAGAGGCTTTTGGTTTGGTCAACTTCCAGTCCCTACCTTAAGGGGACTGAGAATATTCCCAGTCCCCCCTTTTCAGTATGTCTATCATCGACCCTTATCTTAGGGAATAGGAGTTACCACCGCATACATTTCGATAACGCCGCCTGTATACATTGGAAGCAGTCCCGCTTTGAACATACACATCCAAGCCCTCGGAGGGTCAGCGAGTCCTCCGTTGATCTGCGGAATAGACGTAATCAACTTCAGGTCTTTGGTCGAAGATGGACCAAGATTGAAGCCACCACTTACAACTACCCACCCTGGTGGAGCCTCTATGACACAGCCAAATACAGTGTTAGAATCCCAATACCTCATATACGACTCTTGAATGATACGAAATTCTCCAGTTGCTCCAGGTGGTCCGATAGGTCCTTGTGGTCCCAGCATTCCATCTTCACCTTTGGGGCCTGTAGCTCCATCGGCTCCATCGAGCCCCGTCTCGCCCTGTGGGCCCTGCATTCCCTGCACTCCCTGTGGGCCAATTGGTCCTATTGACCCAGTCGGACCCTGTAATCCCTGTACGCCTTGTGGTCCAGGCAGTCCCGGTTCACCAGGAGAACCAGCCTGATTCCACTGGATGAACACTTCCGAATTCCTCACATCAGCTTCGCTATTGACTAGCCGTAGCATACCATTTACCTTCTGGTAGGCGCCGCTGATCATCCCATCTGCACCAATGGGCTCCAAGGTCTTTGCTGCCATGACGCCGCCAGCTCCTAGAATGGCCACGACTAACGCCACAACAACCGAAACCCACACTATTCTGCGTTTCCGAAACATGATTCTTTCTCCCTTTCTTTCAAATATTCTCCCAGCCACCCTGTCTCTACATCCTACATTCTACATCACCTCCCTAATAACAATATACTCAATGGAGTTGCACCTTTTGCAATGGTAGTATAAAGCCCATTCACTAAGAAACCATATTACTCTAGCCTTGACTTTAGCCATACAGTACCAGCAGTTCATCTCAGCAACCCGTACACGCTTTAAGCAACATAAAGAACAATATCATACCCAGAGTTAACAAACCATAAATTTTCCACGTACGTCGCGTAGATGCTTTTGGGTCGTACTCCTGATATTCCGCTTCGAGCTTCTTACTCTCGTTCTTGGCTGTTTGTATGCGCTGTTTAAGGACAAACTCCCTCTTTTTGAGCTCAATACGCTCCGTTAGATGCGTATTCCTAGCCTCTGCAGACTCAGCAGTCTTCTCCAGAACTTCAAAATAGGATTCGACATTCCTGTATCTTGCTACAAGACTTCGCAGGAACTGCATGGCTTTCTTCAACAACTCATTAAACTTCACTTTGTGCCTCCTTCTACAACCTTAACTCCATAATAGAAACCTGAACCTGAAGAAGTTAGAGAAGTTGCAGTGTAACACACTTCAACTGTGTCGCCGACCTGCGCATCCTCAATACGATAATGTGCAGCGAGTGTAACAGTAATTCCGTTATCTAACTTAAGTACCTGAAATCTTTCACCATTCTCAATAACTTCAGCCAGATGGTCGAGCCGCAACAACTCTGTCATGGTACCTCCGACTTATAACACTTACGTCTCATACCTACCTTTTCTAAGGCTATCAGAGCAGGCTCCTTGAATATATCCATAATCTGACACATAGCTTCAAGACTCTGTGGCATTTGTGGACGCATGTTGCACTCTAAACAGTTCCGTGTCATATTAAACTCGCTCAAATCATCTAGGGAAACCTCATCGTGAGGACCCCACATCTTGTTGTAATCCGCTACAGTATCTCGAATAGCTTTGTAGTTCAGCCAATTAGCACACTTCTCACTCATCACGCACCTCCTCTTAGGTAGCTACTAACCATACATCTCCTTTTCGCGACACCTACCACAACGTAGCTTCTCTATCACTACCCCGCCAGGCTCAGACCTCTTTGGGTCTTCATTCTCAATGGGTGAGTCAAGACGCAACAGAAGGCTGGCCATACCCTCAATGATTATTCCACAACCAGAACAAGTCTGAGGGCTTGACGGAGATATGACCCAAGCCTGTATCCAAAACCTACTCATCGTACACCTCCTACTTAGGTGGAATTAAGTCAGACGTATTATATCTAAATCCATGCACTTGTACTACAGTATAACCCTTCTTAAGCATCTCCATAACAACAATAGAGTCATCTTCGAACACCAAGTCCACCTTGACATCCTTCAGAAGGTCCAGCTTAACCTCTGCAGTAGACCTCGTGTCTCCATTATCACGCATGAACAGAAAACTATCACACCTAGGTACACCTCTAAACAGGTGTACTCTCAACCAAGCCTCAGTAGGCTTTCTGTTATGCTCCGGACGACCTGTGACAAAGTATATCGTATGACAGCAGCGAGCACTTATAAAGGTGCGTACAAACTCTACCATTGGTGCAATTGGTGGAAATTCAAGAGTGTGCTTGAAGTATTCCCTCCAATCCTTCTTGTCGGTGAGAATCCAATCTTCTCTGTTAACAAGGTACTTCTCAGCATAGGACCTAACATCGACTAAGACACCATCGAGGTCAAACACTACGTTCATCTCAGTCCTCCAGGTCCCTTCTTAGCATGTCCGAATGAAAGGGCAACAA
>Ga0307377_10007800_pt1 | contig 10972 bp, 6 predicted proteins | sample TR3MG_FD_202535 | JGI IMG/M metagenome (GOLD analysis project Ga0307377, IMG submission 202535) | Soil microbial communities from Risofladan, Vaasa, Finland - TR-3 | ecosystem: Environmental > Terrestrial > Soil > Coastal area > Acid sulfate soil | place: Finland: Risofladan, Vaasa | collected... | reverse complement strand
CGCTTCTCCATCGCGTACGCCGGAGAATCACCAAGAGCAAGTTCAGAATACCACTATCTACAACTGTAGTATTAGGCCCAGGCAGCTGCATTTGCGGCAGACTGAAACCTTCTAAGTCTAATCATGGAAAGCCCTGTCTAATCCAACTTAGATAACCATGCCTTTGGAGCGCAGACTGTAGCTTGACATCTCCGGGAGTTTGACAGTGGCCTGTGGCCCGCATACATGGATGAATATCGGTTCAAGTCGGTCCGGTTTAAGACGAGCGGCGCATGGAACGCTATCAAGTTATCATCGGCGTGTAGCTTGCTCCCGCTACTCACATTCTACTCCTGCGCGGCGAACAGTTGTGCGAGCAACTCGGTGGCAGAGCCATCACATCCGGCTAGCGTCGAACGGCTGATGTCCGCACGCTTTATGTGCAGAGATCTCCGATTGCCCATAAAGCGGAAAATGACCGAAGTTATGTGGTGCACCACATAATGTGACTACTCCCTTCTGGTCTCTCGGCGCAACTCCCAATACTCTGCACATCTACCTTTGCTTTGTTGCTGAAATTTTCAATACCACCGCAAATTCGCAGGGTTTGTGGTCCGGTAGCTGGAGCATTAGGCCCGTCTGGTCGCGCGAGAATGTGAGTGGTTTTTCGACGCCCAACATGTGCACCTGGTTGATCGCGCCGAATGCAAGCCTTTTACCCTCCGGCAATGACCGTATGGTCAACCGTCCGGTTTCGGGCCAGCCGAAACAAATGGCATACAACGCACCCGCTTTCGTGGTGAAGCGAACGGCATCCGGCCCCATTTTTACTTTCTTGTCGTGGCTGCCATCAGCAAGCGGCACGGTTGAACCTTCCCCAAACTTCTCCCAGGGGCGAGTGCCGTAAATTGCCTCGCCGTTGAGGTTCAACCATTGTCCGATCTCCTGGAGGGTTTTAACCTCTTCGTCCCGGATGGTTCCATCCGGGCGGGGGCCCACATCCAGTAGCAAGTTGCCGTTCTTGCTGACAATGTCAGCCAAGGCTCCAATCAGATAATCCGTGGGCCAGAAGCCGGTGTCTTCCACAAAGCACCAGCCTTGCTTGGCTATTTTGTCATCCGTTTGCCACTTGGACTCAAGCCGGATACGATCCAAGCCCGTTCGTTCAAAGTCTTCCACTGCCTGGGTTGGTTCGAGGAAGCTACGCTTATAAGTGAGCACAGCCTCCTGTCCACGATCCTGGGCCGAGTTGTAGTAATGTGCCAGTATATTGTAAAACTGTTGCCGGAAATAAGGCTTTTTGAACATGCGCTCGCCGTCCCCAATACCGCCGTCCACAAAGATGTAATCCGGCTGGTAATTGTCAATCAGTTCGCGCATAACGTTTTCCCAGTGCTGCTCGTCCTCGGGCCGGGGTGGATCGTCGTCGCCGCGGCGGTGCCCATAAAGCTCCTCGTATTTTGGATCCCAATTGTCGTATTCCGGCCGAAACGTATAGAAGTTCCAATGCCTACCGTAATGGGTTGACACGCCGGTCTTCAGTCCGGTCTTCCGCACTGCGCCCAAAAACTCGCTCACCACATCGCGCTTGGGCCCCATGGCCGCTGAGTTAAACGGAATGAACTTTGAATCCCACATCGCAAAGCCATCGTGATGGACGGCGGCGGACACGAGATACTGGGCGCCAGCTTCCTTGAAGAGGCTGGCCCACGCCTCTGGATCCCACTTCTCCGCCTTGAATAGCGGGATGAATTCCTTGTAGCCGAATTTATCCAACGGCCCCCATGTCTTGATGTGGTGTTCACGGATATCCCTCATAGCTGGCGGACATGGCTTGTCCTCGGGCCAATACATCCACTTTGGATACCACTCGGACTTGTAGGCGGGAACCGAAAAGGGGGCCCAGTGAAAATAGATGCCGAACTTGGCATCGTCATACCACTGTGGCACCTGATAATTCTTCAAGGATTCACTCGTGGCTTCAAATCTCCATGGCTTGGCCGGCTCTGTTCCCTGGGCGGAGGACTGGAGCGCCGATGTGATCGCGGTAGCGCGTAGTTCCTGCACTGGGAGCAGCATGGAACCCGAGAGCAACCCCACACTTCTCAGAAAAGTTCTCCGGTCAACGCCTGATCCTGATCTTGATTCGTCGTTGGAATTGGCGACCGATACGTCGGCGTCCTCTTGTGCAGGCAGAGGAGGCTGTGTAGTTTTTTGAATCTTCATCGTTATCCTTTCGTGGTACGGGAAGAAGTTAGCCACATTGAGACGCAAGCTTGCGTAAAATCCACTGCTCATCGAACCTGACGCCAATTCCGATCGGCCATCGAATAAACCCAGCTACGGCGATCATCAAGCTGAATAGTTACCGGCCTTCAGCTTGTCAAGCAGAGTCTGAGCAGCTGAAGGAATAGACTTAGCCAGATTATTGTTTTCGAGTGCATCGCTTTGTCTGTCGAAAATCATGGGCGAGCGGGCTAGTACCTTTGGAGAATACTTTGAATCGTCAATGAAGCCCCCGCCATTGCCGCCTCCAAAACCAGTAATTACCTTGTAAGTGCCGTCAAACACCATGCGCCACGGTCCAAGGCCGGAGTACACTACGCGTCGATGTATCTCTTTCTCGCCCTGCAGCACCGCGCGTAGAGAAAGCCCGTCTATGCCTGCGGTCGAGGCTCCCCCGTAGTCAAGGAAGGTAGCAGTGAGGTCAATCGAGCTAACCAATGCAGAGCTTGTGACATTTTTCCTGATGCCCGGCCCAGTGATCAACATGGGTACATTGACTGAAGGCTCAAATGGAACGGTTTTGCCCCAGCGGCCGTGGTCGCCAAGCATCTCCCCGTGATCGCTGCTGAAGACGATCAGAGTATTGTCGAGTTGGCCGGATTTTTCCAGTCGATCGAGAAACTCCCCAACGCGGCGGTCGATGTTCTCGCACATCGCTGTATAGTTCTGGCGGATAGTACGGTTTACATCAGGGCTGTACTGGTTGCTGCCGTTTACGGCAGGCATCGGCCTGGAACGAACGGAACGCTCCATGCTCGCTGTAATGTCTTCAGGATTATGTGGCCCCGGCCAGTTGACCTGCAGGAACCACGGCTTGCCAGCAGGCGCATGATTCAACAATTCAAGACCATTCCCTGTTACCCAGTTGTCGCAGTAAACAGCATCGGAGAGTGGTGTGGGAAATGTGGCTGCATACCCCCCCTTCATGCGCAATCTGTAATCTTTCAAGTGCTCCTGCATCAAGCCGCGTGCTTGAAGGAATGTCATGTACGGATCGGCAGGGTGCCCATCGTTCAATTCCACGCCGATAACTTGGTCGATTTTGCCAGCGTTGTTGATTCCGTCGCTGAACCCCCAACCATTCAATCTCCATTTGCCATCGATGCCCCACCAATTAGCGCTTTTGGCCATGTCCATTTTGCCGCAGGCGAGCACCTGATACCCGGCATCGCGCAGCTTTCTGTAGAATGTTTGCTGCTTAAGCGGATAGTCGTCATCATTCCCCGGCGTACCGGCGCGCTCGTATTCCATGCCCGAGGCAATACATGCGCGCGAGGGCGCACACAGAGGCGATGCAACTACGGCGCGATCGAACCGCATCCCAAGACGCGCTAACCGGTCGAGGTTCGGTGTGCGAATGTCAAGTTCGTGATTAGTACTCATCCAATCGCCCCGCCACTGGTCAGGCAGGAGCAGCAGGATATTGGGCCTGTCCTTCCCCTGAGTGTTGGAAGCCTCGGCATGCAGGGCCGAAGGGAGTAGCGCGGCAGCGGCGCCGGCCTGTAGCGAAGTCCTGATGAAAGCTCTGCGGGTGCTTTCCATATTTTGACTCTCCATGGAATGCAACAAGGCGGCCCAGACAAAGGCTCATCAACTTTACCGCATTCTAATTTAGAAGAATGATCGATTAACTTCGATAAAGTCAAGGCTAATATCAAGCAGGGCAGCAATTCCGATTGAGGAAGATCTAGCAACCAAATGCAGACCTCAGGCGAGGTCCGCTATTCTTGAACGTCCTCGGCATCAGCCTCAAGCAAGAGGAACATTGGTCCACTCTAAATCGTTACGGATATACCTGAAATATATGAGAAATCAAGTTTTCGCCAATATCTTGCGTAAAGCATTGCTTGGTCCCTCGCTAGGGTAGGTGCATGTTGGATTCGAGGTAGCGAGTCCATCAAAACCATCCAGACCGAAATCCCCATTGACAGAGCCACTCGATGTCAAATATAGTTGTCAACGTTTTAGTTATCGATACAGTAGCGACTTTTGCACAGGAGGCGGCGAGTAAGTATCTTTGGAGAAAACAATCCAAGGCCATGGGATGGAATTTCGGTTACGAGGTTGGGGCCTCACGTTCTCGGCCGTGAACGGACAGTCAAATCGAGGCAACATGTTTCTCGTCGATGGCTTTGTCGCTACACCACTATGGGAATACATGCGGGCGCGCCTTAGTGGACGATAGCGAGGAATTTGGCGTGCAATTCGACATCGAGCATGCAAGTGCGCCGCAAAGGCATTTTCAATGTTGTCACGCCAGACAGTACGAACAACAATTAGGTTAGAAAACGTCTGAACGTCGCTATTCGTTGAGGGCCGAATCGAGTTCCACGCAAGAAACTTCCCCTTATCAAAACCTGGGGAGAGAGAAAAAGTGGGTGGATGGGAATTTGAATACGACGAGACGCGACGCAGTGAAGATAATTGCCGGAGCTAGCATAGCTGCCACCGTAAAGCGCGGTGCCTTTGCAGAAACCGAAACGGCAGGAGGGTTTCGTCACGACGAGGATTTCGATTCAGCCTGGAGATTTTCTCTGAAAGCACCTGCCGACTCCCAGCGGGTAGATCTAGATGATGCAAACTGGCGCAAGGTGCAACTGCCGCACGATTGGAGCGTGGAAGGGTCCTTCAATAAAGCAAACGAAGGCGTGTCGGCTTATCTGCCCGGGGGCATTGGCTGGTATCGAAAGCATTTCTCCAGCCCAATGGACGCCACGGATAGGGTGACCTATCTCCAATTCGACGGTGTCTATAACAATGCCGAGGTTTGGCTGAACGGTACGAAACTTGGCGAGCACCCCTACGGATTCTCGCCGTTCTATTACGACATTTCCGCGCTGTTGCAAACCAATGGCGCGTTGAATGTAGTGGCAGTGAAGGTGGATCGTTCTCGATATGCCGACTGCCGCTGGTATCCCGGCTCAGGCATCAATCGGAATGTCACGCTAATCACTGCGAGCAAATTGCACATCCCCATATGGGGAACTTTCATCACCACGCCCGACGTGACAGAGCGATCTGCCACGGTGGCAATTGCCGTTCAGGTGAAAAATAATTGCGATGGCGATCGCACTTTTCAGCTCACCACCGAGATCTTCGATCCCGGTGGCAAGAAAGTTGCCTCGCAATCGAAGTCCTGCCATGTGAATGAAAAGGTTGAGCAAACTTTCGATGCGCGCCTTGCGATCCGGTTGCCGCAGCTTTGGAGCCCTGAGACTCCGGGCCTTTACAAGGCCGTTACCGCTGTAGTTGAAGACGGCAAAGAAGTAGATCGTTATGAGACTCCTTTTGGCATTCGGACACTGCGCTTCGATCCGGAGAACGGCTTTTTTCTCAATGGGAAGAAAACTCTTTTCAAAGGCGTTTGTCTGCACAACGATGCGGGACTTGTGGGTACAGCGGTTCCCGACGGCGTATGGCGCCGCCGCTTAGAAAAGCTCAAAGCCGCCGGCGCCAACGCCATTCGTACGGCACACAATCCTCCCTCTGAAGAATTCCTCGCCCTGTGCGACAAGATGGGATTCTTAGTGCTCGAGGAATTCTTTGACGAGTGGGATTATCCGAAGGACAAGCGGAAGAACAAGGCGGAGAAAAGTGATGATTACATTACACGCGGTTACACTGAACACTTTCAGCAATGGGCCGAACGCGACGTGAAGACCTCCATGCTTCGGGATCGGAATCATCCTTCGGTTGTTATGTGGAGCATCGGCAACGAGATCGAGTGGACTTATCCGCGTTACAGCGCCGCATCGGGCTACTTTGCCCCGGATGGGCACGCGCTTCCCTACTATTCGACTCCGCCTCCATTAACCCCTGCAGAGACGCGGAAGCGCTTTGAGGCGATGCCGGAAGGAAAGTACGTCCTTGCGCAGACCGCAAAGAAGCTTTCCAAATGGACCAAAGAACTGGACACCACCCGGCCAGTGGTAGCCAATCTCGTATTGCCCTCCGTCAGCTACATCTCGGGTTATACGGACACGCTGGATATTGTGGGCTTCAGCTATAGGCGCTTCGTTTATGACTACGCCCACATGAATTTCCCGAGCAAAATGATTTTAGGCACGGAGAATGTGGTGCAGTGGCACGAATGGAAAGCTGTGATTGACCGGAACTTTGTTGCGGGAACCTTCCTCTGGACTGGTATTGATTATCTCGGCGAGGCAAAGAGCAACTGGCCAGTCAAGGGATCGGACTGCGGAATGCTGGATCTGGCGGGGTTCGAGAAGCCTTCCTACCATATGATGAAGTCTCTGTGGAGAGACGATCTAGAGATATACATCGCCACCCAGACTATCAAACAGTCCCCCTTTCGCGTAGATGCCGTGTCGGGCGAGGTGGTCGAAAAGGAGCCTGGCTCATGGCAACTTGCCCGGTGGTGGTGGCAACCGGTCAACGAATTCTGGAACTACGCAACCGACGAACTGACCGTTGTCGAAGTCTACTCCAATTGCGAGGAAGTTGAGTTGTTTTTGAACGGCAGGTCGTTGGGCACTAAGCATTTGGCTGACTTTCAAGACCGTATTTACAAGTGGGCTGTGCCGTTCACAGCAGGTAATCTCGTTGCCCGGGGCAAGTGCAAAGGGCGAACGGTTCACACAGAACGGGTTACCGCCGGAGCTCCTGCGGTCATTCAGCTCACGGCGGACCGCACGTCGTTAAAGGCGGATGGAAAAGATGTGGTCCATGTCGTCGCTATATTAGTGGATAAGAGTGGGGTTCCCGTCAAAACCGAGAACCGTACGATCACTTTTGATATTGAAGGTGCGGGGAAGGTTCTAGGAGTTGACAATGGCGCGGTGAATAGCGTGCAGGATTATCAGTCTAACCACGTCTTCACCGATCAAGGCCGATGCCTTTTGATTGTCCAGACGCAAACCGTGCCTTCCCTGTTGAAGATCAATGCCCGGGCAACCGATCTAGAAAGCAACTCAATCCAAATACAGGTTAAGTGATTCTCAAATATGACGAAGCAGTAAATGAATTTCTCAAATCGCAATGTGCAACCGATATCCAACGAGTTTTTGCCACTTGGTGAGCTTTAAATTGTGATATCGCAGTCCGGTTGAGAGTTTCTGGCTGTCGCAGTTCTCAAGATAAGGAGAGGTGAATGAAAATGAGCGAACAGTACGTAAGCAATGAAGTATCAAGGCGCACTTTCTTAGAGGGAAGCACCGCAGTTGCGGGAGCCGCAGTCGCAAGCTCCTTGATGCCAAAGGCGCTGGCTCAACCTGCAGGGAAGAAGCGTCCCAACATTGTATTTTTCTACACTGAGGGACAAAGAGCGGATGCGCTGGGTATAGCCGGAAATTCATTATTGAAGACGCCCAATATGGATCGCATAGGGCGAGAGGGTGTGTACTTCAATAATTCATTCTGCACTAACGCATTGTGTGCTCCAGCTCGCGCTGTCACACTCACGGGGCTCAATTCACATACATCAGGAGCACTTGATAATAAGACTACCTCCGCACTGCCGCCCGATATTCCTATCTTTACCGACCTGTTGCATGAAGCAGGCTACGATGTAGCGATGGTCGGTAAAGCACACATTGGTAACGGTGTGCGCGAACGCTACTGGGACTACTATTTCGCATTCAATGGGGCGGTGACGAATTTTTATGCTCCGCGAGTCTATGAAGGGCGCAAGGGTAAGATGGGGCCGGAGAAGGTCTACACGGGAAAATCCAGAGGTGATTTTCCCGATAACCCCTTACTCGATCAGGAAGGCGTCTATGCGGATGATCTTTTCACCAATCGTGCGCTTGACTGGCTGAAAGAAGAACGCGATCGCCCGTTCTGCCTACTTCTATGGCATCAAGCGCCGCACGAACCCATGTATCGTCCACGTCGTTATTTAGATCAATATAACGGGGTGCCAATTCCAAAACCTGCGACGTTCGACGACGACAAAAAGGGTTACCCGGGCAAGCCAAGGTGTTTTGCTGATGCTGCGAACAAGATTGGAACCCGCGAGACCGGGGATGCTGCGCGTTCGCTCGAAGAACTGGTGAAGAACTACTACTGCGGCCTTAACGCAACCGATGACAACATCGGTAGAGTGATGGAATTCCTGGAATCGTCAGGTCAACTCGACAACACGGTTGTCATGTTGAGCTCCGATCACGGGTATTTTCTGGGTGAGTGGCGTTGTTATGATAAGCGCTTCATGCATGAACCCTCGTTACGAACGCCTACCATGATTCGCTACCCGAAGGCATTTTCTGCCGGAACAAAAGTCGATGAAATGATCCTGAATGTCGACTTTGCACCCACTCTCCTTGAACTCGCCGGTGTTTCCGTACCGACCGCAATGCAGGGGAAAAGTCTGGTGAAGCTTGCACAAAAGGAGGAGAAGCAATGGCGCGAGGACTGGCTTTATGAGTACTTCGATTATCCCGGCGCAGAAGAGGTGAGACCGCATCGAGGCATTCGAACGACGCGCTACAAATATATCCACTACTTTCTCTCTCCAGAAGAATACGAACTCTACGACCTGCAGGAAGATCCTGGAGAACTCCATAATCTCTATGGACAACAGGCTCACGCCGACATTCAACAGAGACTCGCGACCCGGCTCGAAGAACTCCGCCGGGAAACGGGCGATAAGACAAGAGATTCAGTGGTTTAGCACGACAACTGTGAGCACTGCGAGGAGTGCCGGTCCACGGAACACTAGACCCCGCTTGATAAGTGATTCCGGATCAAGCGAGGTACTCCGAGGAGCAGCGGCATCTAGGCGACGTGGTGGTAGCCGGAGGTGTAAACGCCAGCATGTCGCCCCATTCTTTCTGAAGGGTAATGGAAGAGGATTGAGCCATTGCTCCCCAAACTGCGCCAGGCAATCGGGCTTCAACGATGTCGGCACGAAGCAACGAGCTTGAAACCTTGACTGGATTTCGAGCCTGACGGAGAGCACGTGAATCGTAGAGATTTCATTGGGCAATTAACAGGGGCCGTTGGTGCTTCGGCTTTGATCAGTTTGCCACGAGCGATGCAAGCCGGGGAAGGCGCTCGCCGAAAGAACCAAAAGCTGCCAAATATCGTGCTGTTTCTGGTGGACGATCTTGGATGGGGCGACTTCGGATGCTATGGCAACACATTTCACGAGACACCCAACATCGACAAGTTGGCACGTGACGGCCTGAAGTTCAATCGTGCTTATGCAGGGGCGCCGGTCTGCTCTCCAAGCCGCGCCTCGATCATCACCGGACAATTTCCAGCGCGGCTCCATCTTACCCAGTGGATTCCTGGGAATCTTTATCCGCACAAGAAGCTTCTCGAAGCTCCGAGCTTGACCCATCTTTCGTCCGGCGTTTCAACAATCGCCACCGAATTAAAAGCGCTCGGCTACCGCACCGGTTCTATTGGTAAATGGCACCTTGGCGGAGCGCACGGAGAGGTCACAGCAGGCGAAGGGGATTCTTATAAGGGTCCGGCAAGCAAGGACGCAAAGGTCGACGAGCGGGATGATCGCCCGGAGCGCCGGTCTCCGGATTCGGCAGACGCTTCCGGGAAAGGGAGTTTCCTGCCCAAAAATTTCGGCTTCGACTTTAACATTGCCGGGGACAGCCATGGTAACCCAGGGCCGCCGAATCACTACTTCGGACCTTTTCACTACCATAACCTGAATGGCTACACCGATAAGGATTTGCTTACTGAAGTCCTCACCACAAAGATGGATGAATTCCTTGCAGAGTCGGCAAACACGCCATTCTTTCTTTACATGGCAGAGTATGCCGTCCATATGCCTTTGCAGGAACGGGAGGCGCTGATCGCCAAGTACCGCCGCAAGAATGGCGGCAAAGACGAGCCCGACCCTATCTATGCAGCCATGGTTGAGAGCGTCGATGTCGCGCTAGGAAATCTACGCGACAAGCTTGAGAAACTCGACATTGCCGACGATACAATCATTTTCCTTACCTCGGATAACGGTGGAGTCGGTTTTCAGGCAAAGAAGCTGCACCGGATTGCGAATAATGGAGGTTTACGCGCCGGAAAGGGTTTTCTTTACGAGGGAGGAATTCGGGAACCTCTGATTGCTTACTGGCCAGGCGTAACGAAGGCCGGAACAACGACTGACGTGCCGATGATGTTTATGGACTTTATCCCGACTGTACTCGCCATGGCAGCCGGTCCTGCACCTCAACAGCCCTGTGATGGCATGGACATCACCCCCGTCTTGCGTGGCAGCCAGTCGCTCTCTCGTGAGGCGCTTTACTGGCACTACCCGCACTATAGCGACCAGGGAGGAACGCCGAGCGGTGCAATCATCGAAGGTGATTGGAAGCTGATCGAGTTCTTTGAAGATGGCCATTTGGAACTCTACAATCTGAAGGAGGATTCTGGAGAGCAGTACAACTTCGCTTCGAGCTTTCAAGAACGTGCGACCACCATGCGCGCGAAACTCGCGGAGTGGCGCGAATCCGTGGGAGCTCTGATGCCGACCCCCAACGCCGACTACGACAAGACGCTGGCTGATCTATATGTCGGCCCTATCGGGTGTAGTGCTGCTCCCGACCCGCGCCCGTCCTGCGTTGAAGACTGAGGATGAGGATGATCCTCCATCCCGCAGGAATCGACGTTCTGAGGATTTGGAGCGGCCATAGAACTCGCCTACTCCACAGGTACCATTGCAGTCGAAGTGAAAGATGGAAACGTGAAGGAAACCTGAGTCTAAATTTGTTCGTGCGGTATGGAATGCTGT
>Ga0307377_10007798_pt1 | contig 10973 bp, 4 predicted proteins | sample TR3MG_FD_202535 | JGI IMG/M metagenome (GOLD analysis project Ga0307377, IMG submission 202535) | Soil microbial communities from Risofladan, Vaasa, Finland - TR-3 | ecosystem: Environmental > Terrestrial > Soil > Coastal area > Acid sulfate soil | place: Finland: Risofladan, Vaasa | collected... | reverse complement strand
TTCGACGCGCTGCACCGCCGCTACGAGCGGCTGTTGCACGGCACGCTGAACTATCTTCCGGTCACGGCGCTGTTCGCAGTCGTGGTCCTCGGCAGCATCTACTTCCTCTACGCCGGCGCGAAATCCGAGCTTGCGCCGCAGGAAGACCAGGGGATCCTCATTACGTCCTCCACCGCCGCGCCCGACGCCACGCTGCAGCAGCGGCAGCTGTACTCGCACGCGGTGTACGAGACGTTCGCCCGCTTCCCCGAGACCGACCATGTGTTCCAGCTCGACATGCCCGGCCAGTCCATCGCCGGCATGGTGCTCAAACCCTGGGACCAGCGCAAAAAGACCGCCGCGCAGCTGCAGCCCGAGGTGCAGCGCGAACTCAACCGCATCGCCGGTGTGCGCGTGGTCGCGTTCCAGCCGCCGCCGCTGCCGGGCGCTTTCGGCCTGCCGGTACAGTTCGTGATCCAGACGACCGAGCCGTTCGAGCGTCTGAACGAAGTCGCCGACGCTTTCCTGCAGCAGGTGCAGAAGAGCGGCAGGTTCATTTTCGTCGACAAGGACCTGCGCTACGATCTGCCGCAGTCGGAGATTGTCATCGACCGCGAATTGGCGGCGCAGCTGGGGCTGAAGATGAGCGACATCGGCGATGCGCTGGGCTCGATGCTCGGCGGCGGCTACGTCAACTACTTCAGCCTTTACGGGCGCTCATACAAAGTGATTCCGCAGGTGCAGCAGGTCGACCGCCTCAATGCCGCGCAACTATCCGGCTATTACCTGCGCACTGCCAGCGGCGGCATGGTGCCGCTGTCCACGATCGCGCATATCCGCACTGTCACCGTGCCGCAGTCGGTGAACCACTTCCAGCAGCTGAACGCGGCGACCATTTCCGGCGTGCCTTTCCCCGGGGTGACGCAGGGGGATGCGATTGCCTATTTGAAGAACCTCGCCGCGCGCACGCTGCCGCAGGGCTACACCGTGGACTATGCCGGCCAGTCGCGCCAGTTCGTGCAGGAGTCGAGCGCGCTGGTGGTGACTTTTTTCTTCGCGCTGATCATCATTTTCCTTGCGCTTGCGGCGCAGTTCGAGAGCTTCCGTGATCCGACGATCATCCTGGTGTCGGTGCCGATGTCGATCTGCGGCGCACTGATCTTCATCAGCCTGGGAGTCGGGGGCGCGAGCCTGAACATCTACACCGAGGTGGGTCTGGTGACGCTGATCGGCCTGATCAGCAAGCACGGCATCCTGATCGTCGAATTCGCCAACAAGCTGCAGTTGCAGGGCCTGTCCAAGCGCGAAGCGATCGAAAAGGCCGCCGGCATCCGCCTGCGCCCGATCCTGATGACCACGGCGGCGATGGTGCTGGGTGTGCTGCCGCTGATCACCGCGAGCGGCGCCGGCGCGATCAGCCGCTTCGACATGGGCCTGGTGATCGCCACCGGGATCGCGATCGGCACGCTGTTCACGCTGTTCGTGGTGCCGGCGATGTACATGCTGCTCGGCACCACACATCACCGGGAGACCGCCGGCGAGGCCGGCGCGCCCGCGCAGGAACCCGCTTAGACCCCGCGACCAAGGTCGTCGGTTGCGGGGTCGGTTCAGGCAGGGTCGGCCGCGGGGTGCATAGTGTGGGTCGTGCTTCGAGGTTCGTTGATCGCCGTCGATGTTCTTGTGGGAGGCCCGCCCACGGGCCGATCGGTGGTTGATCATGGCACCAATCGGGGCGAGGGCGCCCCTCCTACGATGCAATGATCGAGGCGAGGTCGCCCGAATACGGCACGGATCGCAGCGGCACCGTCGCTCGCTTGCGTGCGCCGCTAGGCCGTGGCGTTCACCGCCCCGCCGCTGCGCCGCCGCGCAAGCCATTCGCTGAAGCGGTCCAGGTAGAGATAAATCACCGGCGTGATGTAGAGCGTCAGGAACTGGGAGAACACCAGTCCGCCGACCACGGCGAGACCGAGCGATTGCCGGCTCTGGCCGCTCGCGCCCAATCCCAGCGCGATGGGCAGCGTACCGAGCAGCGCCGCCATGGTGGTCATCATGATCGGCCGGAAGCGCACCAGGCAGGCATCGCAAATGGCTTCCGCGGGTGCCATGCCGCGGCTGCGCCGCGCCTCGAGGGCGAAGTCGATCATCATGATGGCATTCTTCTTCACGATACCGACCAGCATGATGATGCCGACGTAGGCGTAGATGTCCAGTTCGCGGTGGAACAGCGCCAGCGTGACCAGCGCCCCCAGCCCCGCAGTGGGCAGTCCGGAAAGAATGGTGAGCGGGTGGATGTAGCTCTCGTACAGGATGCCGAGCACGACGTAGATCACGAACACCGCCATGGCGAGCAGGATGCCCATGCCGGCGATCGAAGACTTGAACGCCTGCGCGGTTCCCTGGAAACTTCCGCTGAGCGTTGCGGGCACGCCCATGTTCGCCTCCACCTTCTCTATTGCAGCGATGGCCGTGGACAGCGATACGCCCGGCGCGAGATTGAACGAGATCGTCACCGCGGGGACCTGCCCCTGGTGGTTGACGGTGAGCGGGGATACCCCGCGCGCAAGGTGCGTCACCGCGTCCAGCGGCACCAGCGCGCCGCTGGCGGAGCGAATGTGCAGCAGGGACAGCGCCGCCGGATCGGCCTGGTACTGGGGTTCGACCTCCATCACCACCCAGTATTCGTTGGTCGGCGTGTAGATGGTCGACACCTGGCGCTGGCCGTAGGCGGTATACAGCGCATCCTCGATTTGCGCCGGCGTGACGCCCAGCGCCGCCGCCTTGCTGCGATCGATCTGCACCGAGATCTTGGGGTTGGCGATCTGCAGGTCGCTGGTGACGTCCTGCAGTCCGGGGATGGAACGCAGCTTGGCCTCGATCAGCGGCGCCCAGTGGTACAGTTCCGTAGTATCGGCTTCCTGCAGGGTGTACTGGTATTGGCTCTTGGTCAGATGGCCGCCGATGCGGATCGCGGGAACGTTTTGCAGGAACACCTTCATCCCCGGTATCGAGGTCAGTTTCGGCCGCAGTTCCTGGATGATGCGGCCGGCGTCGGGCCGCTGATCGCGCGGCTTCAGCAGGATGAACATGCGGCCCAGGTTGAGCGTCTGGCTCGAACCGGTAGCGCCGATGAAGGACATGACCGAGCCGACATAGGGGTTGGCGCGCACGATGGCCGCCGCCTGCCGCTGTTTCGCGGCCATCGCATCGAACGAGACGTCTTCGGCCGCCTCGGTGAACGCGAACAGCTGCCCGGTATCGTCGCTGGGCAGAAAGCCCTTGGGCATGGCGGCAAACATCCAGCCGGTCGCGATGATGATCAGCAGGAATACCAGCATGGCGAGGCGCCGGTGCCGCAGCACCCAGCGCAGGCTCAGGTCGTAGCCGTTTTTCCAGGCATCGAAGAAGGCTTCGCTCATGCGGTACAGGCGGCCGTGCTCGGCGTGCTCCCACGGCGTCAGGATGCGCGAACACAGCAGCGGCGTGAGCGTCAGCGAGACGAAACCGGATACCAGCACCGCCACCATGATGGTGATCGCGAATTCGTGCAGCAGCCGCCCCAGTATTCCGCCCATGAAGAATATCGGGATGAACACCGCCACCAGCGACAGCGTCATCGACAGCACGGTGAAACCGATTTCCTTGGCGCCCTTGAGCGTGGCCTGCATCGCGCTTTCGCCCATGCCCATGTGCCGGGCGATATTCTCCAGCACCACGATCGCGTCGTCGACGACGAAGCCGACGCACAGCGTCAGCGCCATCAATGAGATGTTGTCCACGCTGAACCCGAGCAGGTACATCGCCGAGAACGTGCCGACGATGGACATGGGCAAGGCGAGGCTGGGAATGATGGTCGCCGCGCCGTTGCGCAGGAACAGGAAGATCACCATCACCACCAGCGCCAGCGACACCATGAGCGTAAATTTGACTTCGGACACGGACTCGCGGATGGACTGCGAGCGGTCGTACATGACGTTGATCTGGATGCCGGGGGGTACCTGGGCGCGAAAGGCAGGCAGCAGTTTGCGCAGGTTGTCGACCAATTCGACCGTGTTGGTTCCGGGCTGGCGCTGGATCGCGAGCACGATGGTGCGCTGGCCGTTGTACCAGGCCGCGACCTTGTCGTTCTCCACGCTGTCGATCACCCGGCCCAGCTGCGCCAGGCGCACCGGCGCGCCGTTGCGGTAGGCGACGATGAGCGGGCGGTATGCGGCCGCATCGTCGAGCTGGCCGGTCGCCTCGACGGTGAATGCCCGCTGCTTGCCGTAGAGCGTCCCGGTCGGCATGTTCACGTTGTGGCTGGCAACCGCCTGCTGCACTTCGTCGATGCCGATGCCCATGCTGGCGAGCTTGCCCGGATCGAGCTGCACGCGCACCGCGTATTTCTGCGAGCCGTACACCAGCACCTGGGCGACGCCGCTCAAGGTCGAGATGCGCTGCGCCATCATGGTCTCGGCATACTCGTCCACCGCCGACAGCGGCAGCGTGGGGGAGGTGAGGGAGAGATAGAAAACGGCGGCCTCGGCCGGGTTGACTTTGCGGAACGCCGGGGGCGTCGTCATCTCCGGCGGCAGCTGCTTCAGTGCGCTGGCGATGGCCGACTGCACGTCCTGTGCGGCGGCGTCGATGTTGCGGTTGAGCGAGAACTGCAGCGTAATCTGGGTGGTGCCCTGGGCGCTGGTCGAAGTCATGGAATCGAGCGCCGCGATGGTGGAGAACTGCTTCTCCAGCGGCGTGGCCACTGCCGAAGCCATGGTTTCGGCGCTGGCGCCGGGCAGGCTGGCGCTCACCGAAATGGTGGGGAAATCGACGTTGGGCAGATCGGACACCGGCAGCAGGCGGTAGGCGATGATCCCGAATACCAGGATGGAGATCATCACCAGCCCGGTCATGACCGGGCGGCGGACAAACGGTTCGGAGATGTTCATGAAGCCGCGGGTCCGGCCGCCTTGATGGTCACCGGGGTGCCCGGCAGCAGCCGCGACTGGCCGTCGACCACGACTTTCTCGCCGCCTTCGAGGCCTTTGGCGATGACCGTGTCGTCAGCGGCGGTCCGCTCGACCAGGACTTTGCGCATCTGTGCGTGCGCGGCCCCATCGACGATGAACACGTAGGAGCCGTCCGGGCCCGACTGCACTGCCGCGGACGGAACCACCACGGCGCCGGCTTGTTCACCGAGCGTGAGCGTGGCATGGACGAACTGCCCGGGCCACAGCGATGCGTCCTTGTTGGGCACGCTCGCGCGCAGCTTGATCGTGCCGGTGGTGGCGTCCACCGCATTGTCGATGAAGGCCAGCGTGCCGGCAACGTGCCTTGCGCTGCCGGCGGCGTCGTTCGTGCTGATGTCCACCGCGGACGGCCCGGCGCGCAGCGCCGCGCGAATCTGCGGCAGGTATTGTTCGGGCACGGCGAAGTTGACGTAGATCGGAGAAAGTTGGTTGATGACCACCAGCGGGTTGGTGTCGTTGGCCTTCACCAGGTTGCCCCGCTGAATCAAGATGCGGCCGGCGCGGCCGCTGACGGGGGCGCGGATGGTGGAATATTCCACCTGCAGCCGGGCGTTGTCGAGCGCCGCCTGGTCCGCATCCACGGTGGCCTGGGCGCTGTCCAGATTGGTCTTGTACTGCTCGTAGCCGTCGGCGGAAACGAATTTCTTTTGCAGCAGGTCCTTGTAGCGGATGTCCTGTTCCCGCGCGCGCTTGCGCAGGGCCATGTCGCTCGCGAGCTTCGCCTTCGCCTGTTCCAGTTGGGCGAGCGCCGGGCGCGGGTCGATCTGGAACAGCATCTGCCCTTTGCGGACGTCGGCGCCATCGCGCAAACCGACGTTCACGATCTGGCCGTCGACGCGCGACTTGACCGCAACCGTCGTAGGCGATTCGACGTTGCCGATGCCCTGGACGCGCAGCGGGACTGTCTTGCGCACGGCCGCGGCCACGACCACCGGGACGCTTTGCTGCGCAGCGTGCGCGGCTTCGTTGCCGGCCGGGGAGCGATCCGCCGAGCATGCGCTGAGCGCGCTTGCCGCGATGAGGACGATGGCCGCGTTCGCGCGAACGCCGAGGCTTCGGAATGGACGCATTGCTGTCATGTTATTGCCAGGCTTTCTGTACGAGATGCTCAGCCATCCGGCATGGGGCGCGGCAGCGGGGCGTATTGGTTTGCGTGAAGATGCGTTTCCTGCGAAATCATAGCGATTGGTGCGCCAACGGAGAAATCAATGCTGCCGTGATTTCGGCGCACCGCGACTCTACTCTATTATTGCGCCGGCGACACCCGGCGTCGGAGTCCGCTTCAGCTGCTTGCGGCGCGCGATGTCGAGCGTCCGGCTACTCGGTTTGCGCGCCGCCAGGACAGCGCGGAACTGCATCGGCGCCGGCCGGTTTCAGGCGTTCCGCCCTCCCAGTGCATAGTATTTGATCTTGCGGTAGATCGTTGCACGGCTGACGCCCAGCGCAGCCGCAGTGGCCGAAATGTTTCCGCCATGGCGCTCCAGCGCCACCTGCACCGCCTGCGCCTCCATTGAAAGCAAAGTGCCCACCTGAACCGGTCCCGGCTCATCCGCAGCGGTTACGGCGCGGCGCTCGATCATTTCCATGAGGAAGTCGTCGGTCAGATGTGGCAGATCGATCTGCCGCGCTTCGCCGAGAAGGGCGATCGCCGTCGAAACGACATTGCACAGCTGCCGGATGTTGCCCGGCCAGGGATGGTTGAGAAATGCGTCCATCGCCTCGTCGGATATGGTTATCGCGCTTCGTCCCTCCGACTTCATGTCCACGATGCGGAATACGATTTCACGCAAGTTCTTTCGCTGCCGTAACGGCGGCAGAAGCACCCGCATGCCGTTCAGCCGGTAATAAAGATCTTCCCGAAAGCGGCCCTGCGCAATCAGTTCCTTGAGGTTCATATGGGTGGCGCAGATCACGCCGATGTCGACCGGAATGACCTTGCCGCTGCCAACGGGGGCAACCTCCCTTTCCTGCAGGACGCGCAACAGCCGCGCTTGCAGCGCCAAGGGCATATCGCCGATTTCGTCGAGGAACAGCGTGCCTTTGTCCGAAAGCTGCACCTTACCTACCGATCCGCCGCGCTTCGCCCCCGTGAAAGCGCCATCGGCGTAGCCGAAGAGCTCGGATTCGATCAGCGTGTCGGGGATCGAGGCGCAGTTGATCGCGACGAACGGTCCCGCTGCGCGCGGCGATCCCGAATGCAGGGTTCGCGCAAGAGCCTCCTTCCCGCTGCCTGTTTCGCCTTCCAGCACCACCGGGATGTTCGCAGAAAAAGTCAGTTGCGCCTTTTCCAGCAGCGCGTGCAACGACATATCGCCAAGGGTGAGATCGGCAAGGCACAGAGGCACCCCGCGGCGCGCGCTCGGGACGGTGGCGGGACCCGCTAAGTGCTTCGGCGATTCGTTCTTTTGACGACCCTTGGCAGGCGAGCGGAGGGGTGAGGCGGCATATACGCGAACGCCGTTTTTCATATTGAGCAACAGCGGCGCCCGGTCGGCGATCGAGAAATGGTCCTGAAACCGCTCAAAGCCGTGATCGAACAGCGATGAGAAATCGTAGTGATGAAATTGGTCCCGAGCGATCGCGAGGAGCATCAGCGCGGTGCGGTTCGCCGCCGCCAGCGCACCGTCGTTAGAGAAAACCGCGATCGCTTCCCACAGCGTGCCCAGGAATTCCGGGCGGGTATGGAATCGGACAACGGTGTGCATGCCGAGCTGGGCCAGCATCAAGCGGTTCTCGATCGACTGCGCGGACATTCCTGCCAGGGCATGAATGTGACTGTGGCGCACCGGGTTGCCTCCGGAAATGTCGAGCACGCCGACCAGCTTTCCGAACGGATCGAACACGGGCGAAGCCGAGCAGGAAAAAGGTCCGTTTTGATCCAGGTAATGCTCCTGGCCGAACACGGTCACCGGCTTTTGCTCGACGATGACGGTACCGATGGCGTTGGTACCCATGCGCTCTTCCATCCAGCACATTCCCGGCCTCCCGCCCCGGCGCGTCAACGGGTCATCCAGGGAAGTGGATGACAGAACGGTGGCCCTGGCATCGGTGAGGATGACGACGCTGCGGGTTTTGGCGATCTGCTGGTATAGATTTTCGAGTTCCGGCTGAGCAACCTCGAGCAAGAGGCTGCTGCGTTCCCTGAGCTCGCGCAGTTCGCGCGCGGTGATGAGCGAAAGATCGGCTGGTGTGGACGGTCGCAGTCCAAGGGAGGCGCAGCGCGCCCAGGAACGCTCGATCGTGTCGGCCACCGCGCCGCGCGGTACGACGTCACCTCGAAAAAAATGGCTACGGGCGAGCGCGATGCGCGCATCGAGATCCGCGGACAAGTCGATGCTTGCCATGTTCATAAGCTGGTCTCCTCATTCCTCAACTGCGTCGATCTCAAGTGGATCGTTTCGATACAGTACGCTGTACCGTTGCAAGACACTGGTCTTTTCGCGCAACCCGTCTCTGCGCGCCGGATTGCCGGCGACGAATGACAAGTTCCGAACGTTTTTCAGACGCTTATCATCGCGCGCTCAACGGCGGTGTGCTTATGGCACGGTGCTTGCAAGCAGTACGTGAGGTCGAATGGATCATCGACGGCGGCCTGATTGCTGGAGGTCAATGCGTTGGATAAGTCTGCGCGTTTCGTAGCGCTGGCGCAAGAGGAAAGAGGGCGTTCGATAGCATGGAGACACAAAGCGAAATGATAATGATTTCATCGTCTGCGTTCCCTCCCGCGGCGCATCCGACTGTGACAGGTTCCGGGCAAGTATCGGATCGGGTCGAGTATCAAAGGCAAATAGGCTGCATAACGAAGGGGAGCAAACGCAATGACGGGTAACGAAGCGGCAAGAGTGCAGCAGGCGGCGCTGAATCTGAATTCCCAGATGTACGTCGGCGGCCGATGGGTCGGCGCAGCCGACGGCGGAACGCTGGACGTGATCAACCCCGCTACGGAGAAGCTGCTGGTGAAAGTGGCGGCGGCAAAACCCGAAGACGTCGACGCCGCGGTGCGCGCGGCCCGCTTTCAGTTCGAGGAGGGCGATTGGTCGAAGATGACCGGAGCCGACCGCGGCCGGCTGATATACCGACTGGCCGAACTGATCGAGCGGGACAAGGACCATCTGGCGATGCTGGAGACCCTGAACATCGGGCGCCCGCTGATGGAGCCGACCATTCTCGATCTGCCGATGGCCATCGATACGGTGCGCTATTTCGCAGGCTGGGCAGACAAGATCGAGGGGCGCACGATCCCGACGCCGGGCTACTTCGGCATGGCGACACTTTCCTACACGGTGCGCGAACCCATGGGGGTGGTTGCCGCCATCACGCCGTGGAATACCCCGCTCATGATCGCGTGCTGGAAGCTGGCTCCGGCTCTCGCGGCGGGTTGCACGGTTGTGATCAAGCCCTCGGAGGAGGCGCCGCTGACCACGCTTCACCTGGCGAGGCTGGTCGAAGAAGCGGGGTTCCCGCCGGGCGTCGTAAACGTAATTCCCGGACTGGGCGAAGTCGCCGGCGCGGCACTGGCGCGTCACCCCGGCGTGGACAAGATCAGTTTCACCGGCAGTCCGGAAGTCGGCCAGGCGGTGATGCACGCCGCTGCCGCCGGGTTCAAGCGCGTCGCGTTGGAACTGGGGGGAAAATCGCCGCAGATCGTTCTTGCCGATGCGAATGTGGAGGCCGCGATCGGCGGTGCCGCGCTCGGGCTGTTCTTCAATCAGGGGCAGGTGTGTGCCGCCGGCACGCGCATTCTGGTGCACCGATCATGCTACGAGAAGGTGCTCGAAGGCCTGACCCGCGCGGCCGACGCGATCAAGCTCGGCGATCCGCTCGATCCGCAGACCAATATGGGTTCCCTGGTGAGCATGAAGCAGCTCGAACGGGTTTCCGGCTACGTCGATAGCGGCCTGAAGGAGGGCGCGAAGCTCGTCGCCGGCGGCCGGCGGCTCGACCGGCCGGGCTACTTTTTCCGGCCGACTATATTTGCCCAGGCGAGCAATGACATGCGCATTGCGCAGGAAGAGATATTCGGTCCGGTCGGCGCGGTGATGGCGTTCGACGATCCCGCCGAAGCCGTGAAAATCGCAAACGGCACCCGTTACGGCCTCGCCGCGACCATCTGGACGCGGGACGTGAGCAGCGCGCATCAGATGGCTTCGAAAATCCGTGCCGGCGCGGTGTCGATCAACGGTTGGGCAACCATCGACGCACGCCTGCCCTGGGGCGGGGTCAAGACCAGCGGGATCGGGCGCGAGCTGGGATGGAACGGAATCGAGGCGGTGACGGAAGAGAAAGTTGTCACGGTCGTGCTGTGAGGAGTATCGGGTAGCGGAAATCGCTTTTGGGTCGTATCCCTCGGGCGGCAGTCGGACGATGGATACCTTGCTTGGCTCCGGGGATGGTACCGGAAGACTTTTGATCGAGGAGGGGAGGAGCAGATGAACAAGTATGGACTGGCGGTATTAGCGATTCTGACGGCTTTGTCGCAGGCGGCTGTGGCTCAGGACGTTGCCCGGCTCGGGCACGACCTGACGCCCTCCGGCGCCGAACGCGCCGGAAATAAGAGCGGCAGCATTCCCGCGTGGGAGGGAGCGCCGCCCACCGAAGGTTGGACCTACGGCAAACTGCGCTTCGACTCATGGAAGTACCGCGCGGACAAACCCTTGTTCACGATAGACGCCTCCAACGTCGACAAGTACGCCGACAAGTTGTCGCCGGGCCAGATCGCCACCATCAAGCAGATCAAGGGCTACCGCATGGACATCTATCCGAGCCATCGCGACTGCGGCGTGCCGGATTTCGTCGCCGAGAACACGAAGAAGAACGTCGGCTACGCCAAGATCGGCGCCGACGGCTGGGGCCTGACCAAAGCGATCGTGCCAGGCTATCCGTTCCCGTTCCCGGCCAACGGCACCGAGGCGATGTGGAACATGAAAATGCGCTACCGCGGCGTCGGCGTCGACTACAAGAACACCGTCACCTCGGTCTCGCCGCGCA
>Ga0307377_10007797_pt1 | contig 10974 bp, 10 predicted proteins | sample TR3MG_FD_202535 | JGI IMG/M metagenome (GOLD analysis project Ga0307377, IMG submission 202535) | Soil microbial communities from Risofladan, Vaasa, Finland - TR-3 | ecosystem: Environmental > Terrestrial > Soil > Coastal area > Acid sulfate soil | place: Finland: Risofladan, Vaasa | collected... | reverse complement strand
AGATCTACTCCGGCCCCATGACCGAGTACGCCGGGCCGGAGCTGGCCATGTGGGAGCTGTCACACGGCCTCGAATGGGTGGCGGCCACCGGGCTGGTGGCCACGCTGGTAGCGCCCCACCTGACCATCTGGTGGATGGCGGCGCTGGTCTTCGTCGGGCTGTCGTTCGCCATCGTGCTGCTGCTCTCCGCGTTGGCCGCGGCCACGGCCCGCCTGGCCATCGACACAACGGTGCGCTTCTACTGGCAGTGCACTTTGATCTTTGCGGTGCTGGCGATCTCGTCCGCGCTCTTCATGAGGCTCAAGTCATGAACATTCTCACCATGCTGTGGAAGAATCTTTGGGGCGGCAACCGGACGCTGCGCTTCCCGCAGCGGCCGCGCGTCACCGAGCGCTTCCGCGGCCTCGTCCAGTTCGATCCCGAGCTGTGCACCGGCTGCGCCATGTGCAAGTTCCGCTGCACCTCGCGCGCCATCGAGTACAAGGCCGGCAAGGGCGAGTTTACCTGGAGCTACAACCCCGGCCAGTGCACCTTTTGCGGGCGCTGCGTGGAGGCCTGCAAGGAACACGCGCTGGGCGAAGGCCGCACCGAGTGGGCGCTGAGCCAGCAAGAGGCCTGCCCGCCGATTTACCTGACGCAGGGCGAGTTGAAAAAGTCCTACACCGTGGCCCGCAAAGCACCCCCGCCGCGGCCTGCCGCCGCCGCAGCCAAACCTGCCCCGGCCGCCGAGCCCGTGGCCGCTTCAACCACAGGAGGCGCGCAATGACAATGCTCGAAACCATTCGCGAAAAGCTGGGTGTCGCGGGGCCCTGGGTTGAGCAGCGCGGCGTGCACTGGCTCGATTGCACTGGCGTAAACGTGCGCACGCTGGCCGCCGCCATGAACGCGTGCGGCGCGCGCTTCATCACCATCACCGCGTACGAGCTGCCCGCCGACACGGGCTTCCGCATGGAGTACCACTGGGACCTGGGCGGGCAACTGCTCGGCTTTGCCCTGCCGCTCGAAAGCAAGTCGATCGACAGCATTTACGACCTGTGCGAGGCCGCGGACTGGATCGAGCGCGAGATTCACGAGGAGTACACCCTGGACTTTGCTGGCCGCGTCTACGAGCCGCTGCTGCTGCGCGAGGGCAACACGCCGGGCGTGAACCTGCGCGAGACCGGGGCCTCCGGCAAGCCCGCTTCTGGCTTGGTGGGGAAACAGGAGGTAGCGCGATGAGTTACAAGATTCCCATGGGGCCGTATCATCCGGCGCTTGAAGAGCCCTACAAGCTGGACATGATCTGCGAAGGCGAGACGGTGACCGACGCCCAGCTGCATATCGGCTTCAACTTTCGCGGCATCGAGCACTTGGCCGAGACGCGCAATTACTTCCAGGTGATCGCGCTGATGGAGCGCGTGTGCGGCATCTGCTCGTTCATCCACACGCTCACGCTGTGCCAGGCCATGGAGCAGCTCACCGGCCTCACGCCGCCGCCGCGCGCGCAGTACATTCGCGTCATCATGGCGGAGCTGGAGCGGCTGCACTCGCATGTGCTGTGGGCCGGGATCGCGGCCAAGCTCATGGGCTTCAAGACCATGTTCATGACCTGCTTTGAGATTCGCGAGAAGGTCATGGACATCCTGCAGGCCATCTCCGGCAACCGCGTGAACTACTCGATGAACCGCATTGGCGGCGTCAACCGCGACGTGGAGGACCCAGCCGCCATTCTCAAGATGGTAGAGGCGCTGGAAAAGGAGATGGCGCACACCATCATCCCCATCTTCACCACCAGCACCACGGCGCGCTCGCGCTGTGCGGGCATTGGCGTGCTCACGCATCAAAAGGCAATCTCGTGCGGCGTGGTGGGCCCCACCGCGCGGGCCTCCGGCGTCCCCCAGGACCTGCGCCGCGACGCACCCTACGCGGCCTACAAAGAGATGGCGTTCGACGTGCCCGTGCAGCCGGACGGCGATGTGCGCGCGCGGCTCCTGGTGCGCGCTCTCGAAATCATGGAGAGCTGCAAGATCCTGCGCCAGGCCATCGCCAAGCTGCCTCCGGGCGAGTTCCACGTGCCGGAGGGCAAGTTCTCTTTCGTGACGGGCACGGCCGGCAGCCGCGTGGAGGCTCCACGCGGCGAGGTGATGTACTCCGTCTCGTGGAAGGAGAACGCCCGCAACCCCAGCCGCGTGCATGTACGCACGCCCACCTACGTCAACATGCCGGCGGTGCGCTGGATGGTGCGGGGCGCGCGCCTGGCGGACACGCCGCTGATCCAGGCCTCCATTGACCCGTGCTACTCCTGCACAGACCGGTAGCTCGCCATCCGCAGTCTCGCCATCCGCAGTCTTGACACGGGGGCGCGTTCAACCGTGTAATCAAAGCATACGGCGTGGTGATGGAGTTCACCCTCAACCGCTGTCCCCTCCCTGCGACCGGACAGATGATGACTCCTGACAGGGCATCCTGTTGCGGAGTCACGTCCCGGCGCGATCCCTGATAAATAGGCGAGCACGCGGCAGTCGCATCCATGCGCCTGTCTCGCAGCCCGCAGTTTACCTTTGCGGAGAGGAGAACGGCTTTGCAGAAATACCTGTGGATTGCCGCCGGCGGCGCGCTGGGCGCACTGGCCCGCTACTGGGTGGGCGCCTTCATCGGCGGGCGCATGGGCAGCAAGTTTCCCTACGGCACCTTCGTCATCAACATCACAGCATGCGTCATCATTGGCTTCTCGCTCACTTACCTGGGCAAGCGCGTGGAGATCAACCCGGCCTGGCGCTACCTGATCCCCATCGGCTTTGTGGGCGCGTACAGCACCTTTTCCACCTATGAGTGGGAGACACTGTCCACGCTGCGCTCCGGCGCCTTTGCGCTGGCCGCGCTCTATTCGATCGGCAGTCTGTTGCTCGGTCTGGTGGCCACGTGGTGCGGCATCGCGCTGGCTGAGATTCTGTAAATCTGGCCTCGCCTGCCGCGCGCACATAAACTGCGCGGCCGATGCGGCTCCAGTTCAAGGCAGCGCGGTTGCAACGCCGGCGCAAACGTGGTTCAATGCCTCGTTGCGGGCGGAACAGATCGCGCGGCCGGCTCTGATCCGGAGGAAGGTATGGAGATGTTGCAATCTGGCAAGGCAGTCCGCGTCACGCTCTACCTGGGCGACGGCGCAAAGTATCACCACGTGCCCACATACACGTCCATCCTTGACCTGCTCTTCCATAGCGGCATTGCAGGAGCCACGGTGCTGAAGGGCGTGGCCGGCTTTGGAACCGCGCACCGGATGCACTCCGCGCACATCCTGGAAATCTCGGATCACCTGCCCATCCGCATCGAGTTCATCGATACGCAAGAAAAGGTGGAGGCGATTCTGCCAGAACTGGAGAAGCGCACCGGCTCCGGGCTGATCACCGTCGAAGAGGTCCGCGTGATCAATCCCGTCAAGGGCTGAGCGGGCCAACGCCAGACAGAAGCCCGCTGCACAGCGAGCCCCTCACCGCATGATTGTGCCCTTTAAGGTTCGTGCTGCCCCACCATTGCGCCGGGAAAAAGGCGAAAGAATGGAGGGACGCAGTTAATACAAAACGAAGCGATCACAGATCTACCGCGCGGACGTGAACGGCGAGGCCGGCAGCCCTTCGCCGTTGAACAGGTTGCACTGCGGGCTGTTGGCCCATCCGTAGCGCACGGCAACCGGCTCGGCAATCGACGGACTGCTGGCCACGACGGTTTCGCCATCGATCTTCGCCGTGGCCGAAACGAATTTGCCGTCAGCGCCCGCCACCTCAAAGCCCGTCAGCTCCCCGCCCTTGGCCATCATCCCCTTGGCGTGTGTAAACCACGCGCGCACCGTGCCGCCCTCCGGCGTGGCCTGGCGAAACATCGGCCCGGAGTCCTCGACTTTTTCGCCATAGCTCAGCACGCGCGCGGCGCGGCTCAGGCGCAGGCCCACGTACAGCTTGTCGGTGGGGTGGATGTTGTCCGGGTTGCCGATGTCGATCGTCACCGCCATGCCCGTGTTGTTCAGTTCCAGCGTCTGCAACTGCTGCTCGCGCAGGGTGGCCCAGTCGTTCGCCGGGCTGGATTTGTAGTTGGCGAGTTGCGCAAAGAGAAAGGGAAAATCGCCCACGCCCCACTGGTAGCGCCAATCGGTAATCATGTCGCTGAAGTTGCGGCCGTAGAGAGACGCCTGGTCGCGCCCGGCGTTGCTCTCGCCCTGGTACCAGAGAACGCCGCGGATCGCCATGGGCGTAAGCGGCGCGATCATGCCGTTATAGAGCATGCCGGGGCCCCAACTGTCGAGATTGGGCTGCCAGGCCAGCACGGGGGCGGGCTTGCCCTGCGCCTTGGCCTCGGCAGCCTCACGCTGGCGCTCCTTGTCTTTCTGGAGTACGTCTTCTTCGCGCCCGGTCATCTGCCCCCAGTTGGCAAACACAGGGGCAAGCGCCGCATCGGCGCCCAGTGCGCCCATTCGCGTCCAGGCCTCCACGGGCGTGCCACCCCAGGTGGAGTCCACAACACCCACCGGCACGTGCTCGCGCTGCTCCAGGTCTCGGGCAAAGTACCAGGCCACGGCAGAAAAGTCCTTGGCCGTCTCCGGCGAAGAGGGCGTCCAGCCCGCGGTGTCGGCGTCGTCTTGCGGATAGTTGATGGCGCGCTTGCGGATCATGAGCAGCCGCAGGTGCGGAATGGCGGCATGCGGCAGGTCCTCGGCGGCCGTGGCGGCCTGAACCATGCGAAACTCCATGTTGGACTGCCCGGAAGCCACCCACACATCGCCCACCAGAATGTCGTCCAGCCGGATCGGCTGCTCACCAGCGGCCGCACCCAGCACCGTCATCGCGAACGGTCCGCCAGCCGCACCCGGCGTCAGATAGACGCTCCAGCGGCCCAACGAGCCGGCCGTCGCGGCACTCGTTTCGCCGCGAAAGGTCACGCTTACCTGCTCGCCCGGCGTAGCCAGGCCCCACACGTGCACGGGTAGATTGCGCTGTACAACCATGTGGCTGGAGAGAATCTTCGGCAAAGTCACCTGGGCAGGCAACAGAGCACAGGGAAGCAAGGCAAGCAAAAGCAGAGAACGCACGCGCATCGAAATCCTCAGGAATATGGAAATGAGAAACCAGACGCCGTCTTACGTGGAAGGGGAAGGCGGTGCCTCTCAGATGGATCAATCTAGCACAGCCAACATGTCTCTCGTAAGATCGCGCCGATGCCGACGCCTGCTCCTTTTGCACAAGACAGAAGCAACCTTCCGTGCAGGTTTGTGTCCAATAGAAAAGCGCCTGCCGCGGTGCTTCCCGCATGAGTATCTTGAGTGTATTCACCTCTGCGCGCGTAGGAAACAAGATGCATACAAACCGAGCAGAATCCAACCATGAGCAAGAAAGGAATTTCGGCCGAGAATAATCTATGCACTGGATGCGCACATTTCGCAGAACTGCATTCATTCTTCTGTTGCCTGTCTTCTTCTGCGGCTACCGGAGTCACGCCCAGGCAGCTCTACTGGTAGAGGAGCCCTACGGCTTCTTCGGCGCGATCAATCCCACCGGGCACAACGCCATCTATCTGCAGCGCATCTGCGCAGAGACGCCCGTCAAGCTGCGCAGATGCCAACCAGGCGAACTGGGTTCAGTCATCTCGCGCTATCAGGGTATTGACGGCTATGACTGGATCGCCATGCCGCTCATCCCCTACCTCTACTCCGTGCAGAATGCCTCGGAAGTCCCGGATCGCGTGGACCATGAACAGGTGCAGCGCATGCGCGACCGCTACCGCGAACAGTATCTGGAGAGTCTGGGCGAAAACCTGTCCGCGGGCGGTCTGGTGCGAGGCGGCTGGAAGGAACTGCTAGGCGCAGCCTATGAGCGACACATCTACGCCTTCCGCTTTGAGACCACGCCAGAACAGGACAACGCCCTGATCGCACAGTTGAACGAGCGCCGCAACCAGTCGCACTTCAATCTGCTCTTCAACAACTGCGCGGACTTTGCGCGCGGCATCTTGAATCTATATTTTCCGGGGACCTTCCGGCGCAGCATCTTTCCCGATGCCGGAGTGACGACGCCGAAGCAGATCGCCTACAAGTTGGTGCGCCATGCGCGCAAGCACTCGGAGACACATCTCACCATCTATCAGATCGATCAGATTCCAGGCAACCGCCGCAGCAGCCACAGCAACAAAAACATTGCTGAATCCCTGGTTACCACGGGCTACGCCATTCCCATCACCCTGCTGAATCCCTATATTGCCGGCGGGCTCCTTGTGGACTACCTGGTGCGCGGCCGCTTCCACCTGATCCCCACACACCCGGAAGTGCTGAAACCGGACAATCTACTGGCGTTGACAGAGCCGGAGCATCCGCAGCACAATGCCGGCAGCACGGGCGCTCGGTATGCCACGGCTGCAGCGGATGCATCCCACGAAACCCGAGCCTCCGCAGCCACCAACTCTCTGCTGAAAGAAAACGAGGCCACGCATGAGTAATCCAGCTCTCCAGAGTTTCAAGAATCACGCCAAGGTGGATCCGCCGTTCCACTACGTCCTGTTCTCCGTCCTCGTACTCAACCTGGTATTTGCAGGCTTCTATCTGTGGTACTACAAAACCCTTGCCGCCGGCTGGTTTCTGGTTCTCTCCATCGTCGCCTTTGTAGCGCTCTTCCGCATGCGCCAATATCCGCTCAAGGTACAGGATCGCGTGATTCGGCTGGAAGAGCGGATGCGCCTGCAGGCGCTGGCCCCGGAGGAGTGGCACACGCAGATCTATCGCCTCACGGAGGAACAGTTGATCGCGCTGCGCTTTGCCGCCGATGGCGAAGTGGTGGAACTGGCCAAGCAGGCCCTGGAACATAACCTGACCCGCAAGCAGATCAAGGAGCGCATCCGCGACTGGCGCCCTGACAACTGGCGCATTTAAGATCCCGGCTGGCCCGGCAACCAACAGGGGCATCCCACCCTGGGCGCGTCTTTGCTTTTGCGCCCGGGTGGGCTTGCACTCACTCCAACCGCATCAATCCTCCGGCGGCTCCGTCGTATCACCGGCCTTCGCTTCCGCCTCCGGCAGCGACTCCGCATCCAGCGCGTGCTCGTGCTTGTAGTGCTCCACCGGCATCTTGCCGTCCCACCACGCCCAGTTCATGGGATACACATCGGGGTCGAAGATGACCTGGTAGAAGTGCCACACCACAATGGCCAGCGTGGCCAGAATCGCCTCGTAGAAGTGCACCGCCGTGGCCGCGTCCACCCACCAGCGCGCCAGCAGATTGCCCACCCACACCTTGGCCCACAGCATCACGCCGGTCAGGCCCATCAGAGCCGTGCCCCACACCAGCGCCCAGTACTCCGCCTTCTCCCCATAGCTGAAGCGGCCAAACTGCGGTTTGTCTTTACGCAGACCCAGGTGGTAGAGCATCGTGCCCCACAGGTCAAAGGCATCCCGCGGCCGCGGCGCCAGGTCGCGGATCAGCCTCCGCCCCTCGCGCGCAATAGCCAGGTAAAACAGGTGATAGATGCCCTCTCCAATCAGCACCACGCCTGCCACGCGATGCACAACGCTGCGCAGATGTTCGCCCATGCCCAGCGCCTCGGCAAACCACGAGTTTGGGAACTTGAGCGCGAAGCCGGTAATCACAAGAACAATGAAGCTCAAAAGAAGTATCAGGTGCTGCCAGCGCTGGTTGGCCGTCATGCGCGTCATGTAAGGGTTGTGCATGCGGCGCCGGGCCACCGCCTTGCTGCGCCACAAAATCGCGTTATGCAGAAACATGCCGCCGATGACAAGCGCAATGAGAATCAAGTAGATCAGGCGAATCCAACGCACCACAAAGGAGCCAACATCATTGGGGTGCACGCCATCGCCCATGTGCACCGGCGTCAGCGTAAACTTCTGCGTCACGCCCTGGTGACACTTGCCGCAGGTAGCGCCCAGATTGGCGCGATTGATGGTGGAGTGCGCATCGCTGGACGGCAGAATGTTATGGACGCCGTGGCAACTGGAGCAGTTGGCCACCACCAGTGAACCGCCCTCCGCAGCCAGCCCATGGTAGCTGTCAAAGTAGGTTGTCACCCGGTTGCCGGGTATGCCAAACTCCTGCGAAAGCCGCACTCCTTCGTGGCAGCGCGCGCAAATGTCGCGCGACACGTTCTGCTCCGCCGCAGGCGCGTTGGGATTCACGTGCGACTTGATGCTGTGGATGCCGTGGCAGTCCGTACACACCGGCGCCATCTGGTTGCCGTGCGTTATGGCCTGCCCGTGGATACTCTGCATGAACGTGCTTTCAACGGCCGTATGGCACTTGCCGCAAGTCGCCGGCACATTGAATTTGGAGATAGGCGAGCGCGAATCCTTGGCAGGCAAAATCTCATGCGTGCCGTGGCAGTCCGTACACACAGCGGCCTTCTGCGAACCATTGGCAACCGCGCGCCCATGCACGCTGTCCTGATAGGAGAGGAAGGGCTGCGCCGTCTCGCCGTTCGACTCCATCAGAAACCGCTGCCCGTGGCAGGCGCCGCACGTGGCAGGAATGTTGTCATGATGAACCGGCGAGTTCACATCGCCCACGGCCAGAATCTGGTGCGCATCCCCGTGGCAATCGAGGCAGGTCGCCGCCCCGTTCTTGCCGGGCTTTCCGTCCGTGGCGTGAATGCCGTGCGCCCAGGCCTGCTGCGCATCGGCGTGGCACTGCGCGCATTCCACCTTCTTGGGCGTGGTCTCATGCACCGCGCTGGTCACGTCCGTGTGGCAATCCACGCAATGGAACATGCCGCCGTGAACGGAATGCCTGAACTTGTTCTGATCCACAAAAAGGCTTACCGGCTTGCCATTCACGTCCGTGGTCAGCGTGGCATCGCCGTGGCAGGTCAGGCAGTCGGTGTCTTTGGGTTTGTGCTGAGCCAAAGCGGAAGAAACTGCGAAAAACGCAGAGAGAACAAGCGCTGCAGCGAGAATGCGACGTGCTGGATTCACGCCAATACGATGCATCCGCTACGAAGATAACGCAGTGATTCGAGTCACAGGGGGAAGTAACCATATCCGCATCTTCGCCCAGGGGAGAGATCCATCGGGCGCGGAATCCGTGTAAAGCAGTGAGGTAAAGTAGCCCCTCCAGCAGAACGCATACGGCTTCCCCATCGAAATCAATCGACTGTGAACTCAGCTGAAGTACGCCGTCAGCGTCAGCACCAGCAGGATCAGTCCAATCGCGATCGCCGTAAAGCCCACCAGGCGCGAGAAGCGGATGAGCCAGCTTTGCGGCGCATCAGCCAGGCGCACCTCCAGCTTGCCCTCGCCGGCCAGCCGCTCATACTCCTCCGGCCGCTTTTCCTTGAACTCCTCCTCGCTCTCCACACCGGTAAAAATCACCATGTCCATGGGAAAGCTGTCAGGCCGCAGATGCGTGTTGACGAAGTGGATGGAGAAAATGAACAGGATGGCCAGCAGGCCTTCCTCGCTGTGAATCACCAGCACCGCGTTCAGCGCCCATCCCGGCAAAAAGTGCGCAAAAAACGGCGCAAACCACATTGCGTAGCCGGAGATGCCGATGACGATCATGCCCCAGAAGACTGCCCAGTAGTCGAACTTCTCCCAGTAGGCATAACGCTCGAAGTGCGGCTTGGGGCCCAGCCCCAGAAACCAGCGCATGTGCGCAAACAGGTCCTTCGCATCCTTCCAGTTGGCCACCATCGAGGTGGGTCCCCAGAAGATACCCTTTTCGCGATGAACGAGCCCGCGCGTAAATACCTCCTTCACGTGGATCATGAAGGTAAAGGTCAGCACCACGGCGCAGAGCTTATGGAAGAACAAAATCGCGCCGAAACCGCCCACGTCCGAGGCAAATTTGCGCGCCCAGAAGCTCTCGCTGAAACGCATGGGAAGCCCGGTCGCCGCCAATCCCAGAAAGGTGCTGAACAACACGGCGTGCATGGTGCGCTGGGCGCGTGTAAAGCGCAGGAAGTAGCGGGACTTTGCACCGCTTTCGGCTGGAGTCTCCGCGGTGATTGGCTCAAGCTCAGGCATCTTTTTCTCCCTCCGCTGGCTTTTTCTTGATCTGGTTGTAGCGCGAGCGGATCAGCCACAGCAGGGTATGAATCACGAAGAAGGTCAATACGCTGATGAGCAGTACGTTCATGAAGAGGCGCACAAAGTAGAGCCCCGGATTCAGCTTGCGGTCGCGCGAATTGGCGTGGGGCTGATACTGCACAAAGCTCTCATTGGCTCCCGCGTGACAGCGCCCGCAGGTCTTCACCAGGTTGGTCTGGTGGATCGGCGAGTCAGGATCGGAAGCCGGCAGCACATCGTGCGCCGCGTGGCAGTCCCAGCAGCGCGCCGTCTCCACATAACCGCCCAGCGAGCCAAGCTGCGAATGGAAAGTGTCGCGGTAGGTGGAAAATTTATCAGTGTGGCACGAGCCGCAGATAGGCGTGGACTGCATGCGGAAGGCTGCCTCGGTCGGCTGCAAAATCGCGTGCGCTGTGTGGCAGTCCGTGCAGACCGGAGCCTTCAGGTTGCCCGCCGCAAGCGCCTTTCCGTGAATGCCGTGCTCGTAGTCGGCCTCGATCTTCGCATGGCAGTTGCCGCACGTCTTGGGGATGTTGGTCTTGTAAGTGGGGCTCTGCGGATCCTTGCGGCTCAGGATGCGGTGCGATCCGTGGCAACTCTGGCAGTTGGCCGCCACCAGCAAGCCTTCCTTGCTCAAAGCAAAGCCGTGAATCGAGTCCATGTAGAGCGGATACACATTGGGCAGGTTATGCTTCTTCGCCATCGCATCGCTGCCATGGCAGTTGCCGCATGTGTGCGGGATGTTGAGTGGATAGACGGCCGAGCGCCGATCGGACTTGGCGACGATCACGTGCGCATCGCCGTGGCAGCTCGTGCAGGGATGCTCGGAGGCCTCGGCATGCACGCTGCCGCTGATGCCCGTTGCCTCGTCGGCGTGGCAGGTCTTGCACTGCACCGGTGCGGGCTTGTCTGGATGCGGATAGCCCTTGAAGCCTGCATGGCAG
>Ga0307377_10007789_pt1 | contig 10979 bp, 12 predicted proteins | sample TR3MG_FD_202535 | JGI IMG/M metagenome (GOLD analysis project Ga0307377, IMG submission 202535) | Soil microbial communities from Risofladan, Vaasa, Finland - TR-3 | ecosystem: Environmental > Terrestrial > Soil > Coastal area > Acid sulfate soil | place: Finland: Risofladan, Vaasa | collected... | reverse complement strand
ATATGCGCTGCGCATCAATGGTGGTACATCAGGCACACCGGAGGCAACCAGCGACGTTCAAGGCGACGACATAACGAGTGGCTGGGGCTTGGTGAACCAGGCAATTCCGGGCGTGTTCGGGTTCTTCGGCTCGATGGAGTGGGGTGAGCCTGCCGCCAACGCCGATTCTTATTTCCTTGCCTCGGATGAAACGTGGATTTTCATTGGAGATAATTCAGGTGGCAAGATTGTCGCTGCGGGTAACTTCAAATTCCGACTGATAAGTAACGCCACCGATACGCAGAGCTTCGTCTTGAACTCGGTCGTTCTTCTGAACGTCGGAGTCCGAGCACCGTTTGATTTCAGTGACGCAAACTTCGACATCGTGAAGCTGACGAGCTGCACATTCAACAACTGGGGCGTTCTAACGTTCCCCGCCTTTGTCGCGACTGACAAGTTCCTTGACGCTTGTATCTTCAATAACTGTGATCAAGTATTTTTCAATGACATGGACGCGTCAAACTGTATCTTCAACGGCTCCAACGACGCCGACGGTGCGTTGCTGGTGAGCGTTGACGCATCAACAGATAGCCAACCAGACATGACGTTCAACAGTGACGGAACAGGGCACGGAGTGGAGATAACCACCCCCGGCGACTACACGTTTGACGGATGGTTGTTCAATGGATACTCAACAGCATCGCCCGGCTCCAATCCGACTCCAAGCACTGGATCAACCGACGCCATGGTGTACAATAATTCGGGCGGCGCAGTAACGATTTCAATCGTGGGTGGCGGAACCAACGTCACTGTTCGCAATGCCGCCAGTTCAACCACCACCGTCGTAGCCGCTGTCACCGTCGCGTTCACGTTCGTTGACAATGAAACGGGCGACCCCATTGAAGGCATCAGCGTTATACTTGGAACAGCCGGATCGCCTCTCGGAGTCAACGATATCATTGATAATCTTGTGAGCAACGCCAGCGGTGTGGTTTCGGTGTCTTATTCAGGAGCCACGCCGACGACATTCACTGGATTCGCTGCGAAGGGAAGTGAACTGCCTGTCTACAAGCGCTCGCCACTGACTGGCACCATCGGAACAGGCGGTCTTTCAACGACCGTCAGTATGGTACCTGACTGATGGCTATTTCACTCATCATTCCAGGACGGATCATCTACATTCCGCAAGCGGATCTCACTGAGGTGAGCGGCAGTCCGACCAACGTGTTTTCGATTGATGTGAATTTCCTTCACAACACTTTGCGAACGCTGATGACGCTGGAAGCCAACGACATCTACGAGAATACGCATGAGCACGTCGCGCCATTCGTTCTTGGCCAGATTACACTCTTCCGAGTCTTGAAGATCGTCGGTGACTGGGTCGTGGAGTTTGAAGACACTGGTACACCGTACGCGGTGCAGATCCTTGGGGGCAATACCAACATTGACGAAAAGGCTGTGATCAACAACGTCTCCGTTCGTTCGTTCAACTCAGCAGGCGGTCAGCAGATATCAACCGGCACGTCAGGACTGACGCCGACGGAAGCGCTGGCACTGCTACAGGCTGTGAACCTGATGGAGAGCGATCAGTTCTACGACGTATCTACCGGCCTCCTCCATTACTACGCGAAGGGCACGACTGTCGACCTCATCACGCCAAAGAATGTCGCTGGCGCAGTGGGGCTGGTAGACGTGACGATTATTCAGCCATGACCATGTTCGTGGCCGGCAGATTATTGCTAGGCGGTGGAGCAGCCGTCGGCGGAACCGTGTATATTGAGACCTTCGGTCTGGAGATGGTAGAGATGATTGACTTGGAAGTGGTGGAAGAGGTCATCACGGTCGAGGTCGTCGACGTGACTGAAGTTGAACTTGTGAACGACATTATTGAAGTGGAGATTCCCTGCTAATGGCAACATCAACCAACATTGGCGCGCCCGCTGAGTGTAACTTCGAGCGACGACGTGGCGATACCAAAGACATCGCGATCCGGCTGACTCAGAACGGTGTAGTCATCCCCGACGCGAACGGCTACACGGCTCTTCTTACCATCAACACTAAGAAGGACCCTGACCCAACCGCCAGCCCGCAAGTGGGCCTCCAGATCTTCCAGGCATCTGGCGCGCCGAACAGTCCGTCGACTGACGGCATCATACGATTTGATTTCAGTGGCTTTGCAGGCAGCCCGGAAGTGCCGGTCGGGAATTACTTCTACGACATCCAGATCACAGATCCGGCAGGCGAGATCAGCACCCCACAGATTGGTAAGTTCATTGTCAAACAGGACATCACGAAATGACCGTTATCGTTGAAGATGGCACTGTCGTTGCCAATGCCAATTCCTACGTCACCGCTGAAGAGTTCACTGATTTCGTAACCGCCCGCGGCTATACGTCAATCGCTGAAGCCGATGGTGAACAGCAAGAAATCGCTCTGGTTCGCGCCCAGGACTACATGAAGCAGAAATGGCGACTGGCGTGGATGGGCAGTCGTGTGGAGGCGCTCCAGTCAACGGATTGGCCGCGACGTGGCGTTCCGATTGTGGACTTCTTCGATCCGTTCTACCGCCAGGTCAACGTGCCGCTCCAATTCCAGGACACCGTATTCATCGCTGAAAACCAGGTGCCCCAAGATGTCAAAGATTGTCAGATGCTTCTTGCGATCGCGACATTTGGCGGTGACGGTACAGCCAGCATCAATCTCCAGGCTTCGTATGGCCGAAAGACCAAGCGAGAGAAGGTGGGGTCGCTTGAGGTCGAATACATGACATCGCAGGATGGCGGAAACACGTCGCAGACCACCACGTACTGGGACGCCATGCACATCATTCAGCCCTATCTTCGTCCTAGCCAGCCGTTCACTGGTACGGTGATCCGTTCGTAATGCCTGGCCAGCTTGACAGTTCGCTTCGCAAGGTTGCTGAGAGCCTGATCAACGCCTTTGGCGCCACGATCAGCTACAGGCGCACCACAGAAACCTTTTCGGCTGACACAGGAAAGATCTCGCAGTCTGAGACGGCATATAGCACGGTATCGTCACCCCCAGAGCCCTTTCGCCAGAACAGAGTGGACGGTGATGTGGTGCAGGTCGGCGATATGAAGGTTTTATTGAAGGCGCTGAATCTTCCATTCACTCCTACCATAGGTGATCATGTAACTATTGCAGGAACCAGTTGGCAGGTGGTTGGCGTGTTTCCTTTGTACTCAGGCGAGCTGCCTGCGGTGTATGAAATTCAGCTAAGACAATGACCGAAATCACTAATCTGCCTTCGTTCAATATCAGCTTGTCACAATTCGCTGACAGGGTTCCTGAAGAATCCTTGAAGATTCAGAAGCGTGTCGTGCTGGACTTACTCAGGCGGATTGTCTTCCGAACGCCGGTAGACACTGGGCGCGCCCGAGGTAACTGGCAGGTCCGCAGCGCGGTCACCAGCAGTGAGGCGGATGCCAAAGACACGGCGGGTGGCGCGACTGTCGCTGCGGGGGTGTCGTCACTGTCCGCCATCAAACTACCGTTTGGCGTTATATACGTCTTCAATAACGTCAACTATATTAGATACCTGGAAGGCGGTAGCTCTAAGCAGACCAACAATCTGCCTGGTGGCATCGTCGCTATTTCCGTCGCTGAAGTTGAGAGTCAATTCGCATAATGGGACACGCCGCCGACAGTCAGACTATCCGAAACCGCTTCAATACGATGTGGCCGGTTGAGCAGCCATCTGTACCTTTGTCTTTCGCGGATGTAGACTACAATCCTGTCAAAGGTCAAGCCTGGGTTCGTCTCAGCGTCGTACCAGGAGAACAGCGTCAAGTTGGCCTAGGCAGAATTCGAAGGTTTCGCCGGATCGGAATCGTTTCGGTACAAATCTTCACCCCCGCGGGAAGCGGGGACGGGCTCGCAAAGGAACTCGCCGACAGCGTGGCGACAATCTTTATGGGCCGCACAGTAAATGGCGTCATATTCCGGGGAACGGGGCTTGACAGAGTTGGCGTGGACGGTGCGTGGGCAGTTTGGCTCGCGAGCACACCGTATCAGGCCGATGATTGTATACCAATTTCTTCATAGAGGATTTGACCAATGAGTGATTCCAGTAGCGTTCAGCTATATTACGTGGAGGAGACGACTTGGGGTGAAATTCCAGCTGGCCCTCCCACGCTGAACGAATTCCGCTTCACGAACGAGTCCCTCACGCAAACGACTGAAACCGCCGTCAGCGAAGAGATTCGCAGTGACCGACAAGTTTCAGACATCATCCGTACCGCGGTATCAGCAGCTGGCGACGTCGGAATCGAATTCAGTTTCGCTTCCCATGACGACCTCCTGCAGGGTGTCCTCTACGACAACTTTTCAACGGAGATCAACGAGACCGCAGTCAACGCGGACTTCACGGCCAGCTCGCCTGGACCGGGTTCATTCCAACTGACTGACTCCCCAATTCCCGCATGGTTCGCCAACATAGTCGTTGGGCAGTTCTTGCGGATCACGGGGTCAGGAAACTCGCCAACCAACGACGACTTCTACAAGGTATCGTTCGTTGACGCGGCTACCGGTTTGATCCTGTTCACCGATGCCCCCGCTTCCAACGAAGTAGCAGGCTCCTTCAACGTCCGTGGCCAGCAGATCAAGAACGGTGTAACTCGCAAGAGCTTCACGCTTGAGAAGTGGTACAGCGACGTGGTCGTCAACGACTCGCCAGAGACAGGCGTCTACCAGTACTTCACGGGTATGCGCGCGGGCAATATCAATCTCACCATCGCTCCAGGCTCTATCATCAACGGCTCCATGTCGTTTGAAGGCAAGCAGGGATTCAGCGCTGGCGCAACGGTTGGTGACGGTAGCCCGGCAGCAGTTTCTGCGAACGACGTCATGAGCGCCGTGGACAACATCACGGACATCAAGATCAATGGCGTTGAAGACCCCAACTGTTCGTTCACGAGCGTTGAGTTCACGGTTGAAAACAACCTGCGAGCGCAACCTTGTATCGGCCAGCTGGCTAATCAAGGCATCGGACTTGGTCGCACCAACGTCACCGGAAACATTGAAGCCTATCTGCTCGATCGGACCTTCTTCGAGAAGTATCTGAACTTCGAGACGGTAGCCATCAGCTTCCGCGCCACGCTCGGCGGCAATTCGTACCTGTTCGACTTCCCAGCTGTGAAATTCACCACAGGTGAAGCTCCAACATCAGGGAATGACGCAGACGTATTGGTCAACGTCGAGTTCACCGCCAAACGGGATCCAGTCAGTGGCTACATGATAGCCATCAACAAGTTCCCAGCAGGTACCGCATAACCAGCCACCACAGGAAGTAAGCCACCATGAAAATTAGTCGATTCGCAACGGACCTCGGACTTGAGGAAGACGGCGTCTGGATGGACATCGGCGACGGTGCTTCGCTGAAGGTAGCGCGGGTGGGAAACCCTCGCTATCGGAAGCGCATCGCGCAGCTGACCAAGCCATACAAGCGCCAGATCCGCAGTGACACCCTCCCAGAAGATCTCAGTGATGAGCTCGTGTTGAAAGCATTCAGCGAGACCATCCTGCTTGATTGGAAGGGTATCGAGGATGACAAAGGCAAGGCAATCAAGTACAGCCAGGAAGCGGCCTACAAGCTGCTCAGTGGTCTACGTGATTTCCGGTCCCTTGTCGCTGAAATAGCGATGGAGCAAGAAGCGTTTCGGGCTGAAGAGGCCGAAGCCGAGGGAAAATCCTAACGGGGCTTCTGGAGTGGGACCTTCAATTCGGTCCTTCTATAGATAAGCTCCTGGCGCTTCAGGAGGCGGGGAAACCAGTCCCCGCCCTTGATCGTCGGCCGGAAGTTCCCGAAGATTTGATGTGGGTATGGGAAGCCTATGCAGAGTTCTCAGCCAGCCGCGTTTGGAGCATGGGACAGCCTTATCCAATCGCCTTAACTGAGATCATGGCCTACTCTACGCTGAAGGGATACTCGCGCGACGAGACCGAAGAACTGCTACAGTTTATGAGATTGTTGGACGATGTCTATTTCAAGCATGTAACGGAGAAAGCGAAGAGAGATGGCCGCAGTACTAGAAGTCGCAGTTGATGGTAGGAAGGCCTCTTCCGGATCCAATGTCGTTGTCCGTTCGTTGGAGCGGATGCGGGGCGCGGCAGCCAAGACTGACCAGCAATTCAAGAAGAATACCAAGACCCAAGGCGAAGCTGCAAAGAGCGCCAGCACCCTCGGGCGCGCCCTCAAAGGCGTCGCGGTGTTGCTGGTTGCCCGCAAGCTGATTCAATATGCGGACGGTTGGACGCAGGTTCGCAACCGACTTCGCCTAGCTACTTCGTCGACCGAAGAACTCAACGCAGTCACCGAACGAGTATTCGCTATATCGCAGAAGTCTCGAATCGGGCTGGGAAGTACCGCCGAACTCTATCAACGTTTGGCTCGGTCAGCGCAGCAACTAGGCATCAGCACTGAGCGAACGCTAGGCGTCACCGAAACCATTTCAAAAGCCATTACTCTATCTGGCGTCTCCGCCGACTCAGCCAATGCTGCTATTGTTCAGTTTGGCCAAGGTCTTGCGGCAGGCGCCCTCCGAGGTGATGAGCTCCGCTCTGTGCTGGAGCAGACTCCCAGACTTGCACAGGCATTGGCGGACGGGTTGGGAGTCCCTATCGGTCAGCTTCGCAAGCTCGGCGAAGCAGGCGAGTTGGTGTCGGCTTCCCTGATAGACGCGCTTGAAGGCCAAGCGGCGAAGATCGACGCCGAGTTCGCCACGCTCGGGCCTACTATCGGTCAGGCGTTCACGGTCCTCGGTAACTCACTGACGCGAACCATCGGTATCTTCTCCACAGCTACAGGAGCGGCGGGCGGATTCGCGGGCATCATAATCAAGCTGGCTGACTTCATATCAGGCCCCGGGCTGGAAGGCATTTTGTCATTCGGCGATGTTCTTGCAGTCACTTTCCGTGAATTGTCGAGCGTTGGCGACCTGATTGTTGGCTCCTTTGAGAGCATCGGCATTGACATTGGTCCGCTGCTCGGCGACATTGGTCGCGCCATACTTCGTCTGCCATTGACTCTGATCAGCGCCTTCAAAAGGATCTTGGTGGAGTTTGGTGGCTTCCTCTTGCGATCCAAGAACAAGTTTCAAATCGCAGTCAATGAAATCCGCGGCGTGTTCAACGTGCTGACGGGAGATGAAGAAGAGATTGATCAGTTGGCTATGGAACGCGCCCAACTAGGGCTTGATAGTTTACGGCTGGAAAAGGAACTGGCTGACGTCCGACTTACTTTGGCCGAGGATCAAATAGCCATCGAAAATGAACTGACGAAAGCCGTGCAAGATCGAATTCAAGCTCGGCTTGATGCCGCCAACGCTGACCTCACTAAAGAAGGCGCAGGGGCAGGCGGGCCATCGCAGAAAGACATTGATGCGGCCAAGAAGCTAGACGAGCAGTTGGCGAAGCTAGGTGCGACGCTGACGGAATCCGTGCAGACACCTCTCGAGACTTACACGGCATCGACAAAAGAATATCTCCAGCTGCTCAACGCGGGCAAGATCACTCAGGAAACGTATAATCGCGCCGTCCTTGAAGCCGCCACTGAATATCGTGATGGACTGCCCGCTGTCGAGCTCTACAACGATCAACTGGAAGAAGGCAAGCGGATATATGAAGAAACTCTCACACCGCAGGAAGCCTATCGGGACAGCATACTCAACCTGAACACGCTGCTGGCTGCTGGTGCGATCACGCAGGAAACCTTTGGACGCGCAGTCAAGGCGTCGCAAGAAGAACTCATCGAAGCGGTCAATGCCAACGACGGCTTCGCGAAATTCATGGAGCAGATCAGCATTCAAGCCGCGCGCAATATCCAGAGCGCCTTTGCGGATTTCTTGTTTGATCCATTCTCTGACGGTCTTGACGGATTGGTGCGCGGTTTCGCAGACACCCTCCGACGGATGCTGAGTGAGGCTCTATCGGCTCAAGTATTCAAGTTCTTGAGCCAACAGTTGGCGTCTCTCGGCGGCGGAGCGACCGGAGGGTTTGGTGGCTTCCTCTCTTCAGTTGCAGGCGCCTTTGGCGGAGCATTCGCTGACGGTGGTGATTTCGCCGCCGGGAGACCCATTCTAGTAGGAGAGAAAGGGCCGGAGGTTATCACTCCACGACAGCCGGGCACCGTCGTTCCGAACGGTATGGGTCAGTCAGCTGCGCCACAAGTCAGCGTCGGCGGCCCGACAATCGTGAACACGCTTGAGGACTCTGCCATCGTCAGTGCATTCAATCGGGGTGGCGGCGGTACAGTCGTGCTCAATAACATGACTGAAAACCAAGCCGCCTACCGTAACGCATTAGGGATCTAGATATGCCTTTCATTGAACAACAGCTCGTCGCCGATGGCGTAACCACAGAAGGCCGTCACATTGTGACAGAAGCGGTACACGCTGCGATCACCGCAGCGGCTGGGCATGTATCGTCAATCACCGCGACAATCACATCGCCGCAGAGCAGCGGTTACGCGGTGGGCGACCTATTTAGGCTGAACACTGGCACGCCGGTGGTCGTCAACGGCACGAGCTTTCATGCCACCGGACGAGTAACAGCGCTCACATCGCCCGAGGCGGGAGGACAAGTCGCTGCCGTTGAAATCGTATCGTGGGGCGCATATACCGCCTTCACTTATCCGAGCCCGCTCAACAGTCCCGAAAACGTCATCCAGGGGGTGCCGACAGTAACGCTGACCGGTGCAGGTGATGATGGATTACTTGTGGATATCACAACGGATACTCCAAAATGGACCAGCGATTCCTACATTCAAGACAGCCCTCTGACTCAAATTGACTGGCTGACTACGTCCATCAAATCCAGCAATGCCCCAACGATTGGCTTGCGTTCAGAATTGAACGGTGTGAACGACGGTATTCGACTTACGATGGGCTCGTCGTATTCGGGCATCCTGCCTTGGAATACGCAACCAGGGTCACCTCCGACGAACACGTTCTACATGGGGGTGTCAAATCAGAACCCGAAGATCTACATTTCTACCACCGAACGTCGTGTCAACCTCCTAGTGACAGACGGCACCAATCGTCAGTACGGCGGCATGGGACTTTTCATTCCTTACACGGACGTGGCGAGCAACTATCCTTTCCCAGCCATCATCCATGGCCAGGCAGTGACAGTTCGAGCCTTTTCAGAAATATGGGGAACGTCAAATCGAGGCATCGCGCACCCGATAGATTTCAGCGCGCTAGGTTGCTATCAATACCGCAACAACCTGTCGTCTGAGTGGTTCGGCATAACGGCCGCCAATGGCGTAGGGACGCAGGTATGCCGCGCGCTGATATGGCCAGCTGGAGGAACAGAATCGGCGTATTCATTCGTCTTTGCGCCAGTCCCTACAGGCTCCAACGCAACCGCCGGCAACATGGATCCGTTCACGTCCAGCGCGCCGTTAGGCAACCTCGACGAAGACGACTTCTTCCAGACAGACGCATCTTCGGGTGGACCTCAAGGACCTGCGCCACTCGGACTGAATAACCAGATGCACTACACGGTGGAGGTTCAAATCATTGCGAACCTTGTGAACGACGTGCAAATGATTGGTCTGGTAGACGGCTGGGAGGCGGTTCACGGTCGGGGCCTCAATAACTTCGACGAAATTCAGAATCAAAACGGACGACGATATGTCGTGTTTGATGACACTCTTTCAGGCACCCTGTATCGCTGGACCGCAATGGAGATGGTTTAATGCCTTATGATAGTCAGACAGGCGGGTTCACTGGCAACACGAACGTCGCAACCTTCATAGACGAGGTCGTCGTACCTTTCATGATCCTTGCGAAAGGCAGTGGCGGCTTAGGGTGGATATCACAGACTCCAGTGGGGTCTCCTACACGGGGTAAGGGCTCCACTCCCAACTTCGAGTTCATTCTATCTCGCGGAGGTGTTGGAAGCGAAGCGCCACCCTACTGGATGTGCCAGACGACGGCGAAGTCTCTGTTCATCTACAGCGGCGATGGTGTGAACGTTGATCAGGAGTCTTTCGATCAGCCTGGCAACCCGATGAACGAGCCAGCCACTGACCCGGTGACCGATCCAGCCGACACTTTCGCTCTATACCGGTGCCTGATGCTCAACACGGTTGTTGGATCTTACGACGGCTACTGGCTATTTGGCGGTGATACGGGGCAGTACTGCCACGTGGTTCTGAAAGTGAGCGCGAGAGAATATCGCCATTTTCATGTGGGACTTCTCGACGGATTCGATCCAGACTTCCCTGTGAACAGTCAATATCTGACATGCCATCGCTGGGCATTTCTAGCTCCAGATTTCCTTCGTGCCACGTCCAACCCCACCTACAGTGCGGCACAGGATTACGAGCATCAGCCATACCACCCCAGCCATTTCCCACCGTTCAGAAACAACGGACAGTCAAACATCACCTTCACCGGTGGCTTCAATGGCGATGTCCGGTCCGTGAGCATGATGTGCCACGTCCCAGGAGGCTACGGTACGCTCGGATACGAATGGTGGCTAATGACGGGACGAACGCAGGTACCCGCAACCGCATCAGTAGGCCGCGCTCGTAACAGCAGCGGCAACTCGGACGGAATAACAGCTCTGACTAAGACCATTGGTGATGTGAACGCCAGTAGCGATGCGGTGGAGTTCGGATGTGGATTCGTGTCTGGATATGACAAGACATTCGGGACCATTCCATTCCAGTGTGATCCGACGTTCACCACCGACGGTATTCCACTGATTCCAATCACCGTGTCACTGGCGTCCGACTTTGAGTCGGCCATACGATGGGCACCGGTTGCGCAGGTTCCAGACGTCTTTCGTGTCAACATGAAGAGCCTGGATGCCGAGCAGGAGTTTACCATTGGTCCTGACACCTACATCGCCTTCCCGATCATCAATAAGGACGCCAACAACACTATAGAAGGTGAAGGATATTCGGGATTCGAGGGTCTCGCGTATAAGAAAATCACCGCCAATGCGACTTAAATCATGGCCGTTAGAGCGAC
>Ga0307377_10007782_pt1 | contig 10986 bp, 14 predicted proteins | sample TR3MG_FD_202535 | JGI IMG/M metagenome (GOLD analysis project Ga0307377, IMG submission 202535) | Soil microbial communities from Risofladan, Vaasa, Finland - TR-3 | ecosystem: Environmental > Terrestrial > Soil > Coastal area > Acid sulfate soil | place: Finland: Risofladan, Vaasa | collected... | reverse complement strand
CTTAAGGAAAAAGTTCCAGGAGCTTTATTGAAAGCAATAAAAGACAGCAATGGAAAAAGTGTATATGATAAAATTATAGAGCATGAAAAAAAATTGAAAGATGAAGATGAAAAACAAAAGGCAGAAGAGACGGAAAAAGAAATAGAGAAGGGCTGGGTAATGAGAAAAATAGCAATAAGTACAGCCTTAAAAGAATTAGAAAGATTTAGCTTATCACTTTCATCTGGTTCTAAATTAGATTATGATATGGCTAGTGTTTTAGGAAAAGTATATAATCGTTATAATCAAAAACCGGTAACTATTATTTATAAAATAACAGGCAATGGTAAAATTTATTATCTTATGAATGGAGAAATAAAACTTCCAGGAAAACAACCACTCTCTTCTTTACTTATAGAAGTATTTCTAAAAACCAATAGAGCAATAAAAAGAAATCCTTTTGCTATTACGAGATTAAAAGGAATTCCAGATAAAATAAAGAGAACATTGGTAGGAGCAGGCAAGGAAGAAGAAATAGAAGTAAAATATGAAATCATATTTAATGAAGATGGATTTAAAATAATAAAACCAGGAAATGTAGTTTCGTTTTCCAAGTTTCTTACTAGGAATCAATATCAGGAAAAGGTTAAAAGTTTAAAAGCAACAAAAGATTCTTATAGTAATTTTATAATTGTAAAAGGAAACAAAAAAACCACTGTGCTTAATGTTTCCAATATTTATTGGTTTTATTATTTTAATTTTCCAAAAAAAGTTATTGAAAAAATACTTTCCTTACTTAAAGAAAAATCTAAAAAAGAACTTGTTGTGGCAAGGGAACTTGTTGATAAAGGATATAAAATATATATGAAAGATAACATTTTTGCGGTTTTAGCTAATGAGGAATCTTTTACAAAAGCATTGAAAGCAATGAAAATTTCACCACCTAAGATCGAGAAATTTATTGAAAGATCAAAACGTCTTCAACTTTTTTCACCAAATCAGAAACTACCGAATGGGAATTACGAAAGACGACATTTTCACTATGTTGGTATTAATAGAATAGGAGAACCAATATTAGATGATTTGTATGATCCTCCTGTTGATAAAATAAATGAATATCTTGTAGGAATTCTTGTTGATTTAAAGGAAAAGAAAGAATAATGTCAAAAAACTTAAGAGAATATATGAACGAAAGTATTTTAGATCCGGTAAAAGAAGAGCTTAGTTCTGACATATGGAGTGGAAATAAATTAAAGGCTTCCGTAAAAGTCCATATAATGAAAAGACTAGAGGGCTTCCTGAAAGGACAAACTGATAAGAAGATAGAAAATGTATTTTTGTTAGGAAGCATGACTGGACATCAATATTCCGATACCGCAGATATCGATATAAACTTTGTATTAAAAATTACTGATGAAAGGCGTAAAGAAATTGGTGGTTTGATCATGGCTGGATTAAATGGAAAAGATTTGCCAGGAACAAAACACCCAATCAATTATTTTATTTCAACCACGGTAAAGCCAGAATGGAAGAGCGGAAAAGCTGGTTCAATTTATGATATACTAAAAGATAAATGGTTAGTTGAACCCAGTAAGGCTGATGTTGAAACCGCTATTACTAACTATAGAGCCGTGATAGAAATAGCACGTTTTTTCACATCTGGTATTGATACGGTGTTATCTGAATACAATGCTGATGTAGCTGCTTATGAGTCCTATAGCCAGTATTTAAAAACGGTAATCAAACCAAAAGACAAAGAAGATTTAGAGGAGTTGATTAAGTTTAAAGTACAGGAAATTGTTTCTGATATAGATAGTTTAAAAATAGCAAAGCATTTAATAAGAGCATTTAGAAATGAAGCATTTGAAGAAGGGGAAGATGGTTTTGAAATAAGCACCAAGATAGATATTAAAGATAGTGCGAACTTTTCTATTAATAACTTAATATATAAATATCTTGAAAGACTTGGATATTTTGAGAAGGTATTAAAAGTTCTTGGTGAAAGAGACTCTTGGGTAAATAAATTATGAAACTAAAAGATTTTTTATTAAACGAAGAAACTTATGATTTTGACAAATCTTTAAAGAAAATAGTAGATGAAATCTATGACTTTGTAAAAAAGTCTACACTAGGAATTTTGCCAATTAGAAGCAAATCTATAAAAGATCTTATAGAAAGAGAAGCTTCTAAGATTAGAGGTTATAAAAAACTAGACAAAAAAGATAAGATTGTTATTAGAGTAATAAGTGCTTTTTCCAAAGAGCACGGGGGGAAGCTTATTCAATTTTATGATAAACCAGTCAGAAGACTTGAGTTTACTTTTCCATTAAAATTTAAGCTGAGTAAGAACTGGGAAAAAGAAAAAGATTATATCAAAGGCTTAATTAAACATGAATTAACTCACTTACTTGATAGTCTAAGAATTCCTTTAAGAAGAGAAAAAGGTTTTATTTTACCACCAACAGCGTCGCTTGGGCAAGATCAAATGGAATTCAATGCTTTTATAGCAGACTTAAAGGGAATAATAAAAAAAGAACCTCAATACGATAAAATAAAAAATAGAGAAGAATTAAAAGACTTTTTTTCAAAGTGCCAAAAAAAATATAGAAATGATTATTTCTTCTCGGCTAGATCCGATCTAGGAAGTGTAACTGGATATAAAAAAATCATAAGAAGGTTGAGTAGAGAGGGCTTACTTCCAAAGTCTTTTACTGGAAATGTGGAAAAAGAAAAAAAAGAAACAGAGTTTAGTAAACTTTATTCTATTATTGGAGAGGTGAAAGATGGTAAATTAGAAGGAGATAAAAAAACGTTCGAAAAAATACTCAAATTTCCCAGCTTGCTGTTCATAGCTGGATTTGATGGAGACAAATGGAAATATTTTGATTATCAAAAAGGATTATCCGAATTAAAAGGAGCTAATTACAATACAGAGAACTTTCATTTTGGAAAAATAAATATGTATAAAAAAGCCTTAAAGTCATGGCCAAAAGAAGAAGTCAGGAAACATAAAGAAGGAAATTTATAGGTATCTAAGTTGTAAAGATAAGATAGAGGTATAAAATGAAATTTGACGAATTATTGACAGAAATTAGAGTAGGAAAAGATGTTCTAGAAGAACTTGAATATAATGAAGATTTAGAAGATGATATGGATACAACCCTTGAGGAAGGGAAAAGTTTCTTTAGGGCTAGCAAAAGATTAAATAAAATGGCGGATAAAATTGCCAAGAAGGACGCTAAGGGTTCTGACAAACTTGCTTCCGAGACAAGAAAAATGGCTAAGGCTTTTTATGCATTAGAACAAAAATATAGACTCGGTGCTTCTGTAACTAAAGCTTTTGCTAGAGATAAGATGGTAAAAATAAAGAAGTCTTTTGATAGAATGGTTGAAATGGGTAACGATAAAGAACTAATGAAAGAGATGAGAGAAGCGAGAGCATTTGTTCTTTGGGGTAGTGTTCTTGGAACTATGTTCTTTGCAATGGAACCAGCACAAAAAATTGCCGCTATTCCTACCCCTACACAAATACCTCAAAGACGATTTGTTCCTTTCCCACTTCGTAGTGATTTGAGAATTGAACTTACATCATTGAATAAAAATTCATCTAAGAACTTCGCTTATCAGGAAGTAATTAGGGAAGACGAAGAATAGATTATCTTCCAGTCCAATTCTTTGAAAGCATTCCTTCCCTGTAAAGACGTTTAATTATTTTTCTCATAAAGGATTTTTTCTGACTTGCGTCTAAATTAGTTAATGCTGGAGTCAGTTTAATAATTTCTTGAAATAGCCTGTTTTCGTCTTTTGTTTCATTGTTCCATCGTCTTTTGAATTCTTTTCTATATAGTTTTAGTTCTGAGATAATAGAATTTATTTCACTTTCATCTTTATAATATTTTCCATAATTTAACGTTGTTTCATCTTTGTCTTTCCAAAATTTCGGTTCCATTGTTTTATAATTACTTCTAATTCTATCTAATATATGGGTTACTTCATGAAGTAATAATTCAAAAAAATAATTTTTTAAATTATTAATTTTATTTATTTTTATTATCTTTTTGTTGACTGGAACTATTATTTTAAATAACCATCCGTTATCTCTTTCATGAAATTCCACTTTCGTAACTTCCATTCTATCTTTTATAAGAATATTAAGAACCGCTTCCCAATCATCTCTTTTTGCTAAATCTTTAAAATATTTTTTTATATCTATTTCTAAACTATTAATTTTCTTATCAGCTTTAATATCTAGTAACAATGGTTGTATGTGTTTTTGGAAAATTTCGTCAATTCTTTTTCCTAGGTCATATGTTTCTTCCACTAATTGTATTAGTCTCATTGCATTGCCTTTGGTAACATGTTTTCTCTTGCTAAACGTTTTAGTAATTTTCTATTAAAGTTCAATCTTTTTTGTTTGTCGAAAAGAGCAGTTGAATAAAAATTGTTTCCAAAAAAGGTTCTGACAAGGCTTTCTATATTTTTTACTTTATCCCATTTTTTTAAGTTATCTCTTTTAAACTCTTTTATTTGATGTATGTAAGCATTTATTTCCATTGGGTCTGTAAAATATTTATATGGAAGACTCATAGGTTTTTTCTTGGCTTTTTCGGTAGTATATTTTGCATGTGTTTTAAAATTAGATCTTGCTATGTCGAATATATGAGCGATTTCATGATGCAAATATCCAAACAATTCTTTTTTTATTTTTTCATCTTCAAAACCAATTAATGCATTGACAATCGGGAATACAATTTTTATTGTTCTTTTCGCAGGATAAGATTCTGCTCGTGGTGAATCACTATGGTTTCTAGTAAAATACACAGTCATTTTTACATCAATATCTTTAAAAATGTTTTCTGGTAGATATTTTTTTATGGGATAGGTTGCAGAGATTTCTGGTGCTTTATAATATCCTACTTTTTTAGTATGTTTTCTTATTGTTTTGTAAAATGAAACAACTATATTTTTGAAAATATCACCTGCCACTTTATCTAAATTATATGTTTCTTCATTTAAAAATTGTATTAATTTCATTGCATTGCCTTTGGTAACATGTTTTCTCTATATAGACGTTTTACCATTTTCTTTAAGAATTGTTCTCTTTGCGTTTTATCCATGTCTCTCCATCCACCAACATCTAGTTCATATAGAACCCCGAAAAGACCTTTTGCGGTCCTTATTCTATTCCATTTTTCAGGATATTTTTTTCTATACACATTAAATTCATGGACTGTTGCGTTAATTTCAAGTGGATCTGTTTGATATCTATATCTCTCTTTTGATGGTTTTTCAAAAAGTTTCATCTTTGGTCTTCTGTGCTGGAATTGAGATCTAGTATAGTCAATGGCATGAGTTAGTTCATGAACAAGTTCTGTTATTGTGTAATATTTAAATGTTCCAAACTTTTCTTTTTTGGTAAATCGTATCGGTATTGTGATATATATATCATAATTATCAGCTTGTGCAAATGGATTAGCATATTCGTCTTGAGTAAATAGAACTCTTAATTCTACTTTATCAGCGAATTTTATGACCGGGTATTCAGTAGCAATATCTTTTTTTATGTTTTTAGAAACAATACGAAATTTTTGTTTTTTACCTATTTTTTTTTCATTTTCGCATGTTTTGTAAGCAGGCGCAATATACTTATTAAATATTTTTTCTGCTAATAAATCAATCTTTTTATATGTTTCTTCTACAAGAGTTCTTAAATCCAATGCTTTACTCTCCACATTATAGATTCTTTTTGTGCACTTCTTCCTTTAAACCTTTCTGCTGATTTTGTTGCCTTTACTTTAACCCCCTCAAGTTCTTTATTTGTAATAGTTAATATTCTATCTTTTATGGCTTTTTTTATTTCCCTTCTCTCATCAGCATGATCGTCCTTTATCTTTTTAAGCTCCTTAAGTCTTTCTGCTTTTCTTGGCATCATTTCCGTAAAGTTTTTTCCAACCTTTTTCACTCTTGCTTCTAAATCCGATAGTTCTTTAAACTCTGGTTTATATTCCTTTGGTAAGAAACCTATGGTGCCTATAGCAGAAACCGTGGCAATGGCTTTATGACCACCGGATTCTTTTTTCATTATTTTAAAAGACCAATTGTTCCACCTACCTTCCATTTCTTTTTTTACTTCATCCATTGCTTGATTTATAACTTTGACTAAATCAATCTGCTCTCTTTTTGTTTTAGAAAGTTCTGGGTTAAGCGATATTTGCATCATTGTAGCCCACTCCCTCATTTGAGCTGGATATCTTGAGCCATCTTTTTTTGTTAGTAATGAACCAAGAAATCTTGACGGTTGTCCTCTTCCACTTGCATTCTGTATTATAACAGCAGGGCCGCCCGCCATAAACTTCGTTGTTGAGGCATCGGTGTGTTTTTCTAAATCACTTTCTGCTTTGTCTTGCATTCCTTCTAGACTGGATGGTGCATTTATCTTGGAACCTTTTTTAACATCCTTTGCCTCTTCAGGAGAAAGCTTTGCTCTAATCGCATTTACTTTTTCCATATCTGGTTTATCTTTTGATAGTTCTTGTATTGCTGCTACTTGTTCTTCTGACAATTTGGCTGCTTTCAATACATTCATATATAAAGACACAAGAGATGGTTTAGTAACCTTTATTATATTGTTAACAGCATTTGGATTACCTTTTATCATTTGTCCAAGTAAGATATTTGTTATATTTGCAAGTCTTTCCATTCTTCCTTTTTCTGCGAAGTCTTTTCGTATAAAATATATATCTTCTAGACTAGAATAACTTGCACTATCTACTTTATCAATTGCATCAATGGTATTTTTATCAGCAATTCCCCTTGCGTTAGTTCTTGCAAGGTGTCCAGTTTCACTTGAAAAATCTGTTCTTCCTATAGAAGCTCCAGATTTTGAATATGGAGATCTATCTCTTTGTGTGCCGGCCAACCTTTTTCTTTCGGCTTTAATTTCTGATTTTGTTTTTGCTTGTTCTTGTGCCGCTAATATAGATAAGAACATATCATTGCTAGGTCTTTTAGATGGTTTTAAATGCATGTGTCCAGACAAAAATGGATTTAATTGAGTAACTGCCTTTTTGGCTCTCACTCTTTCTTCTGGGGTATCGCCTTGTAACCCAAGGGTTTTCAAGTTTCTTATATCTCCCTCCATTCCTCTGTGTCGTGCTTCGCCACCCTCAAACCAATATTTTAGTGGCTTTGGATACTTTGGGTTATATATCGTTTGTCCTTTTATGACAAGATCTCTTTCTTTCTTTGTCATCTCATTAATGTCTTCATTAACATGATGATCTGACCAGAAATCAAGTTTTCCTTTTTCTCCTTCTGGAATTCTTGCGAAATCAACGAGAACAACCATTTGTCCTTTGCTAGAAGAAAGTTTCTTTTTTACTTCTTCGTTATTATCTCCATACTGAATACCAGATAGTTTTATTTTGTCCCTAGGTATTCCCTGCTTTTCTAATTGATTAACAACTAGAATAGCGGACATAATTCCATCAAGATCCTCATGGAATATGATCTTTGCTGCACGAGTTCCTTTTGGAATTCTTATCCCGGACTCAAGCAACAAAGAATTATCTATCTTCATTGTCTCCCTTAATGTCATTTTTATCCTCCAATTATCGTATGCCACATAACCCCTCTGGCTACATGATTAAACACTCTTTTTTTCCAATTTCTTTTTTTACCAATAACATCACCACCCTTTTCATCCATATAAACAACGACAAAAGCTAATCCTAGTGATGCTATTATTTGTAATTTATATGGGGTCAATATTGCTATTTCCTTCAAATCGTTTTGTATAACCTCTTTAAAAATAGGAAGATATTTGCTAAACATTACCCCACCTGCGGTAGCAACATACATAGAAATATCATAAAAAAAATTTGCTATTTTTTCTTTGTAGTTTTTCCTTAATCTAGCTTTTCTTCTTTCTTCTTTTCTTTTCAATCTAGCTAATTCTTTTCCATTTTCGGGTGTTAGTTCAGTCGTTGTTTCTTTTGCCATTAATAATAACTTCCTGTAAAATACTTTTTCACTCCATCAAATCTTTTGTTTTTTTTAAAAAAATCATAATCAAATTGTTCTATATTAATCTTGCTTCCCCTTACTTTTCCGGTTCCAAAATAAAAGTTTTTATAATCTCTCTTGTTATATGCCTTAATTAACCTTGTTCCTATTGCTGCTGCTCCATTTGGATGAAGTAAATCAACAGTAAATACATAAACCTTTCCTTCTTCAAAATCTATAATATATCTTATTTCTTTCGTTCCTTCTTTTTTTACCAAATCTTTTAGTTCTCCTGGTTCTGGATTCACAAATATTTCAAAATCATTTCCAAATTTTTTTAATGTAGTAACCCACTCTTCTACAAACATTTGTAGTTTCATTTGTATTTCCTAGGTTCAGAGAATATCCTATCAGCTTCTTTCATTTTAAGTTCTTTAATTTTCTTATAATTTGATCCTTTAAAAACAATTATTTTTCCTCCCTCTATTTTTCCTTCCACGTATATATTTTTAGATTCTTTACGCGGTCCACTATAATCTTTTATTAGTTCTGTGTTTTTTTCTTTGTCTACTTCATAAGCTACATATGTGTGTAGTATGTAGGCAGGAAATACATAAATTTTGCTATCTAAGGGACTTACAATAGCTCTAATACTTTTTCCATTTCTTTTAACAATTTCTAATAGCTCTCTTGAAGATGGATTTACAAAAATTTCTATTCCTTTATGTTTTCCTTGTTCTATGGTCATCAACCATTCTTCCACAAACATTTTCAGTTTCATTAGATTGTAGCTCCAAAAAGTTTACTGATTACAAAAAATTTCTCTATTTTTGTTCTTTTTATTTTTTTGTATATTCTTGGGCTGGTAGTTATTTTACCTCCAATTATTTTCCCACTATAAAAAATATTTTTTTCTTCTCCGGGTTTTGTATTTATATACATTTTCTTTAACTCTGTTCCAGCTTTTTTATCTATTTCAATCGCTGCGTCAAAATGTAAAAAATTTACTGAAAATACGTAAATATTTTCTTTGTCATAATCTATTATATACCTGACGTAACTCTTTCCTTTTTTTGCTAAATCTTTTAACTCTCCCGGGTTAGGATTTTTGAATATTTCAAAAACACTTCCTCTTTTAACTGAAGTAACCCACTCTTCTACAAACATTTGTAGTTTCATTAGAATACTACCTCTGGTTTATCTGGATGTTCTTCCCCTTTCTTATTAACCATAACTTCTGTTCTCATTCTAACAAGTGGATATCTTTCTCCGGTAGGAAGTTTTATCTTCTTTCCTATTGGCTGAATATCCGCATACGCTCTTTTGTTCTCCCATTTCTTAAATCTAAGATAATTAGTTAACGAAGCATTAACAACAAACCTATTTCCCTCATCCGTTTCAAATGACATAGCCCATCTTCCATCTTTTAGTTCTAATGGTTCAAATCTACCACTGAGCCCCGTTATTATTTTTGCTTCCATTAACTCTTGTAGTTTCATTTCTTCTTTCTCATTCCTCTAAAGTCATCTAAATACTTTTTAAGTCCTGGCAAATACTTATAAGCAAACGACCAATCTTTCTTTAAAAACCTATCAAGTAATCCTGTCGTCATCAACTTATCACTTTCATATTTACCATCTAGTATAGCACCAGTTAACCAATTTGGTGATTCAAATGATGACATATCATATCGTAGAGCTTTAACTCTATTTAAAGCCATATCATGATTAAGTAGTCCTTTCCAAGCATACACTTCTTTAGTCTTACTATTAGCGGCCCACCTTATCATCTTGTCATACTTGTCATACCTGCTTTTATGTTTAAAAGCTTTTTCTATGTCCCTTAATTCTCTTGGAGATGGATTCTTGAATATTTCTATAGGAGTTTCAGCAAACCTAACTGTTTTTACCCATTCCTCCATAAAGATTTCTAGTTTCATGTCAATGTTATCTTTACCCAAATAAAAGACACAAAAATGTAAAATCTTTGGTCTGGAGCATTTTTTAAAACCCCTTCACAGCATACATTAAGAATGTTATTAAGATTTGTAAGTTCTGGAAAGAGCGATTACAGAAACATGATAAAGGAAAGGGCAAGACGAAAGTGGTGAAAACAACAAGTCTTGCCAATTAATTAAGTATAGCAAATAGCATAGTTAATTGTCAATTCTTGATCCTGAAAGAAAAAGCTTAAACCAGTGCCAGTTCAAAGCAAGTTTAGAGTTCGTTGCTTCGTTTATCTTTCTTCAAGTATATTACGGGGGTGTAAGGGGGAGGAAGGAACGTGGACGGATTTATATATTAAATGAAGAAGTATCTTCCAAGAGTTCTGTCTTTTACCAAATTAGTTGCTTCTGGAAAATCCTCAACATCGCCTAATTTAATCTTTCCTTTCTTTTTCTTGTATGTTCCATAATGAAAAATATGTTCTTCTTCAAAGTCTGAATATTTTATTCCCAATTTACTAGCTGCGTCTGGGTGTGTTATTAACGAACTAAAAACATATAAATCCTTTTTCTTTTTATCAATTATAAATCTTATGTCATCATCAACCATAGATCTTATGCCTTCTTTATCTGCCTGTGCAGCAACACTTGATAATTCTTTTTGTGTAGGATTTTTGAATATTTCGTAAGTGTAGCGTCCTACTTTAATAGAGTCTTTCCACTCTTCTAGTAATGTTTTTAGTTTCATGTCTTTAAAATGTGAAGTATTTCTCAAAATCTTTCAAGATTTGTTCTTCTATACCATATTTGTAAACTTTTATTTTACCTTTACCTTTACTATATGTTCCGTAATCAGTGGACGGATTTATATATTATTTTTGTTTATTTAAAGAGAAATATCTTTCCAAGCCTTTCATGATTTTTGTATAATGTTCTTTCCCACCCTCTAGATAAAAATTCTCTCCGATTTCAATTTTCCCTTTCTTGTATGTTCCGTAATCAAAAATACAATCGTCATCTTCTTCCATTCCAAGCCTTTCACTGGCGTCTTGATGTAA
>Ga0307377_10007777_pt1 | contig 10988 bp, 21 predicted proteins | sample TR3MG_FD_202535 | JGI IMG/M metagenome (GOLD analysis project Ga0307377, IMG submission 202535) | Soil microbial communities from Risofladan, Vaasa, Finland - TR-3 | ecosystem: Environmental > Terrestrial > Soil > Coastal area > Acid sulfate soil | place: Finland: Risofladan, Vaasa | collected... | reverse complement strand
CAAATGAGTGAAGACGGCGATGCAGTTGTCGGAGAAATGCATAATGATGAATTTTTGCAAAGATGTCAATCTGCTGGCGTTAGAGTTAAATTAATTGACGAATTCGAAGATGGATTAAGATATAAAAATTACGTATATAGAGAGGTATAATATGAAACGAGGATTAAATGATCCGATATTAACAGAACAGACGACAGGTTCAAATACATCGTACTCAAAAGGTAAATCGATGTTTAGAAAAGAAATTGAAGGCGCCAAGAAAATGATTGATGCTGGGAAATCAGAGGAAGAAGTAATTAGAAAATACGGACAAGCGGCTTTAAACGCTGTTAATGCAGAAGCTACATTAGACGAGCAAGAAAATCCCACAAGTTCAAAATACTTAAGTTGGATTATTAATACACAACCATATAAAAATAATATACAATTTGTAGAGTTAATGAAATCATTAAATCTATCAAATGAAGAATATGGTACCATATGGCGCGCAATTGACCCAAAAATTAAAAGATAAAGGATAATATGAAACGAGGATTAAACGAATCACTTAACGAACAAGTAAGTAGAAAACCACAATTTGGTGATGTTTACATCGACGATGAAGGCACGACATGGCAAGTAGAGAAAATAGGCCCAAGCATTCGGCTTAAAGCAATTAAGGGTAAAAAGGCCCAAACCACTATAGAATTCCCTTCTCAAATATGGTCTCAGTATATGCATAGCTTTAAAGCTGTACCAAGAAAGAATCCAGTAGGTCGACAAGACTTAGGAATGAGAGCATGATCAAACTAGCTAAAATATTAAAAGAGTCTGATGCCGTTCATGCATTTGTCGCAGATAGAGATAGAGAAGAAGTAATTGCTAATTCTATGATGAAAGATAAAGTAAAAGAACAAGTTATTGGATCTGATCAACTTTATAAAGATGAATATAAACAAGCCCTTAAACGTGGAAAACAAATGGGTTATAGTATGAGTAATGAATATGCTAAGGGATATGTAGACGGATTAAAAGACGGACATGAACAAGCTAATAGCAAACACAATATGCCAAATGACTTCCGCAAATTACCACAACCGCCATCTGAAAACGGAGAATAAACAATATGAAACAAAAGAAATTATTTACGGACCGCATGAAAGCAGTCCACACAAAGAACTTAAACGAACAATCCGGACGACAAATTCCAATTGGAGATTGGATAACTTTAACGGTATCCGAAGATGGATTTGAATTGAAAAATGAATCCGGAGCATTATTTCATTTAACTGATGAAGAATTTAAATTACTACAAAAAGTAAACCCGCTCTCTTTTTAAAATAGGAGAAATTTACATGATACATTTAAAACATTTATTTAATGAGCAATTCTTCAATAAGAATGAATTAGTAAATGATAAAGATCTACAAAAGGATGTAGATACTTTCATTCCAAATCAAAATCTAGATCAAATAGGATTTCAAAATTGGTTTTTGCGACATCAAGAAGAGATAAAACGAATTACTTTAAACTACATGAAGTCACATCCTGGATCTGAATGGCAAAAAGTAATTTCTGCCTTTGCTGAGATATACGCAAAGAAAACTCAAGGCATAGATTTCGAAGAAGCCAAAATAATGAAAGAACGTACCAATGATCCTACTTTCTCAAAGAAAGAAGCATTGCAACTATTAAAGGATATGGCATCGGGTGCAAAGAATTATAGAGAAGACATAGCTTACTTAGGCTATTTAACTAGAGATGCGTGGGGTGAATATGGAAAGGAATTAACTGATCTATATAATGCCTTCGAAGAATTAGAAGACGCTCTTAACCAACAAGACAACGTACACATTAAATCTTATTATAAAGTGATAATGTCAATAGTTGCACGCATGGAAGAATTAGATGGATACAAGAACGAGCAATCCACAAGACAATTTAAAGATACTGGAAATCCGGATTGGCAACATAAAGACTCCGGAAATGAATTTCCCGTTCCGGGCGAACTTATAACAAATAGATTTGGCGAGCCTGAAGAAGATGTAAATGAACAAACATCTGATGACCAAACTAAAGAAGACATAATAAATACATTATCTGGACTTCATAATGAATCTGGATTAGAATTTCATGAGTGGATCATTGACCAAGGATTTGATGCGCTTGAAGCAACAGCCTCTAAAAAATTAATTGGACAGTGGTTAGATGCAAAAAAGCAGAAAAAATCTATTATACCTAAATTAGATGATAAAGCAAAAGCATATGGTATTGCAATGGGCAAGTATATTGAAACTGAATTATCTAATTCTGAAAGATCAAATTTACTTCGTGTAGGCAAATCTATAACACGAGTTGAGTAATGATTAAACTAAAACCTTATAATATTTAGAAAAAAAGATGATGAAACTAAAAGATTTAATACCTGAAGGGAAACAGCCGTTAAAGGAAGGCAAGAATGAAGAAGTTATCAATTCACTTAAAAAACCAATGGCTGATTTATATCAAGCCATTTCTGCATTAGAAGAGGCCGCATATAAGGTGGAAGATATTTTACATAAAGCGCGAGCTAATGCAGAAGACCGTCGCGACGAGCGAGATTGGAGTAATGCCTATCACGAACAAAAGGCTTTAATTTATCAATTTCATAAATCACAACTAGATCGCGCCTTGAGCTATGTCATGAAGCATGTAAAATTTATCGAAGGAAGAAAATAAAGGTGATTAAATTAAGAAACTTATTGCCGGAACAATTTCGGTCACAAGATCTAAATATCCCCAAAGATCCAGCATATAAAGTGATCATAATTAACGAAAAAAGTACTTTACAAAGTGTTTTACTGGAAGTGAAAAATGTTAATCCGGAACAGCAAGCAATTATATTTGCTAGCGAATTCATAGGAGAATTTCCAGATAATATAGCAACACCTTATAAAGCTAAAGTTAATGAAATGAATAATCTTATATCAATATATGAAGAATTATTCAAACAAAACATTTTGCAAGATCCTGCATTTAAAGTGATTGGGATAGCTGATAAAGATCCTGCATCTAGAATGATACCAGGTACATTATCAGGAAAACCAGATCCAGAATGGAATGTAGGCGACCCAGACGCACAATTAGAAGTAGACAGATCAGTATTAGGAGCTCATCCAAAAAATAAACACATAAACTCAGCTAACTATGGACCTGATTTAAAATATGAAGTTGATGGTAAGACTAAAATTGTAGTTGGCCAAGTTCAACCAAATAATGAAAATTCTATAGCATGGCAAAAGAAATTTGGTCAAGATGCAAATGAAAATTTAGCATCAAATAGAGCTGGTATAATGGCTGCCCAAATCCAAACTATGATTCCGGGGGCAGACATCGAAGTTACAATTAAGACAATGCAAGATAAAAAATCAGTTAGATTTTCAATGATGGGCGATAGACCCGTAACACCGGTTAAGACAAAACCTATAATAGACTTAAGTAATGTAATGAAGTGGAACACATCTGTATTCACGCCGGGAGCTTTAAATAAAAACGGAATGCCAACCGAACAAGAATTGGAACGAGCAGTTGCAGATAATGTAGCAGGTCAATTCAATCCTGGTAGTTTACAATTCCAAAAAGCTGCACAACAAGCTGGATATGATTTAACTGCATTGCACGGGCTTCCTAAAGGTTGGAGTAAAATTGATTACAATATGATTGATAGATTAGTTAAATTCTTTAAAGTTAAAACAAGAGAAGACGTATATAAAATTATATCTAATTCATCTGGCACAGCTTCATAAATAAATTTGGTTTCTATTCTTTTATTTCTTATATTATAGTATAAATTAAAAAAGATGAGGAACTTAATATTCGTAGCTTTAATTAGCTTAATACCAATAATTTCATTTAGTCAAATATATTTTAATGATAATGTAACAAAATATCACAGAGATGATGATATATCAAGAGATTCAGTTATTGAATTATTCTTTGACAAATTAAATGCTCAACGAATAGAAAATGGTTCAGACTCAATTATGCATATTGAGTATATGGATACGACGGCTAGAAATCATTCTTTAAAGATGGTTAAATCAGATTCTGTTTATCACACCGACCTAAGGGGTAGATTCGGTTATAATGTTGAATGCGTACAAGTGATAGAAGCAATTTGGTATCAAAATGCAAACTTTTTAGCAGACTATATTTTAACAAAGTGGAGCTGGGATGTTGATCATTTAAGAGCTCTTAATTTAAAAAATTGTTATGCAGGATTAGATTTCGCAATAAATAAGCAAGACCAGAAGATATACATAACTTATAATGCTATTTGTCTTGGAAATTAAACAATAAATCAATATAATAAATAAAAACCATGTCATATTACACAGTAAGAGTCCACTTAAAACAAGAAGTGGAGGGTAAAGGTGGAGACACCAAAATTAAGAAAGTAGTAGAACACTACTTAGTTGATGCAATGTCAGTTACAGAAGCAGAGATTGCAGTACAAAACGAATTAAAAGGTTATAATTTTGACTATGAAGTTAAAGGCTGTAACGAGAGTAAAATAATTCAAGTTATTGAAAAAACTAAACCTACTACATAATGGCTAGATATAAAGACGGCCAATCTGTTATTATCAACAATGGTGGTAAGAACGAGGTTGGGATTATAGTCGGTCGAGTATATAATCAGAAGCAAACAGTATACGATGTGTTAACTGAGAGAATGTCTCTCCTTCTATCAATACCGGCTGGTGACGCTAATGCTTCAATCTTCCTAAATAATGCGTTAACTAAGACGCTTTGCACAAATGGAGAGGTTGAAGCCAACTTGCCACCACTTAAGCAGATATTAGATAGTGGAAAAATGCCATCATATAGAGAAGTAGCAAATGGACCAAGGAGTTTTTAAATGGAATTGAAACAAAACATACTAAATATCCTAAAAGGGGAATTTATTGACGAATCAGACGGGTTAGATGCAAAAGATCCGGAATTTTTACGTAAAAGCCCACTTCCAATTGGATATGAAAGCGTTCAAGAGCAAAAGTTCTTGTATAGCAACCTATTCGCTGGGTTTAACCCCACTACCGACTCTTTATTGGATATAGGGGCAGGACGGGGCGATTTATTCGGTTTTATCACCAATTTTTACCAAATAGAGTCATTTAATTACACAGGAATTGAGAGAAACCCAGTATTATGTGACATAGGATACCAAAAATATGGATTAACGCTCACAAACGGCGATTTTCAAAAACATCCATTACCTAAGAACGATTGGGTAGTTGCCGCTGGAACTTTCTTTGGGAGGAGAACAACTAGCGAACCAGGGGATATGCAATTATTGTTGGATGATATTAGACATATGTATAATGCTGCTAATACCGGCGTTGTATTTAATATATTATCTCCTATTAATAATGAGATACAAGAAGGGAGGTTTTATGTCCACCCCGGACTAATGTTAGATATGCTAATTGAAGATTACGGCTATGTAACAATAAAACATAATTATTCACAAACAGTATACACAGTAACAATTTACAAATATTAATATGATATCAAGTGTAAATCACCCTTGGGGCTATGGCCAATCGGCTATTGACAGATATGGAGATTTTTGGGCAAATTTAGATTTTACTTTTAATGACAATTTAAGAGAATCTAGTTTCAAAAGAGATTTCAAAGAAATTAACGTAGGAACCCTGCACGTAGGAGGTTCAAATATTAGAATGAGTTATAAAGAGTTAATTGATCAATTTGTAGAGGTTAGACATATTGTAACACTCGCTCATATAAAAACATTAGACAAAAATGAAACATTTCATATAAATGTTCATCATAGAGAATTTAAATTAAAGAAACACGAAATCTCTAAATTATATGAAACTTTAGATGGTGCTTTAACTATATTAAGGAAGAAATATGCCCTAGGATTATATTTATAATTGAAATTATGAATATATTTTTCGACATAATCGTAGACAAATCAGAGTTAGAGTACTTTGGGACATTGGAGCCAAATTATAGAATAGAATATTTATTAGACATATATGATTCTCAATTAAAGCTTCAATCAGACCCCAATATAAACTTAACCGAGTTTTTTGATGTCATTCACGAGGATCTGGATACATCGGGAGATGTGGATCCTGACGATGCTAGTTTAATCTATGAACTAACGAATGATCCAGATTACCATCGAGTAGATGTAATCATAGATACCGAGCATATTTTAATTGAATCTGATAGTTTAAAAGCTGTTAGATACACAAAATATAGATTTGCTGAAAATGGCTTTATTATCATAAGAGATAAGAAAGCTGAGAAAATGTATAAGAATAATAAAACAACTAGGTACCTTAGAATTTTTAAAATTGTAGATAAACATTCTCCTATTTGTTTAAACTAGTTATAATTAAATAATCAAAAATGAAAAGATTAAAAGTTGAAAAAGACTTCGAACCTGTGTTTGATGAATCATATCTACACGCAGCTAGATTTGAAAATGAATCTTATAAGGACTATAAAATTCGTCAAAAAGAGAATTATAGATTCTGGAAGCATTATCGTAGATTTGGGAAAGAAGCTGTTCTGGCATTTAAGAAATTTGTCGAAATGTTACAGTTACAAGAACAAGAAAAAATGAAAGTTGAGGCTGCGGCTTCACAATCAGTTGCAACTTGAAAAAACCAATAGTACCAAAGCTAGTTGCAAGTAAATTTAAACGTGCTCAATTTAAAAAAAATGAATACGTTATAATACGTTGGCTAGGAGAATATTTTTATGGCTATGTTAAAAGAACTGAAATTATTGGCGGAACCCTTTCTTATTGGGTGGAAACTCTTAATGGGCCGTATCCCGTTGGTCTCAAATTTAAAGGCTTTCAAAACTCTAAGTGGGGCAATATCTATTTCGAACCAACAAAAGCTCTTGGAAGTGATGAGATCAAAAAACGTTACGGCAGACGAGAAAAGCCAAATACTTCAACGATATCTAAACAGCAACGAGCCGGCACTAGAAAAGTGGCAAGTGATGCAAATGATGTTACACCAGTCAGTGGAAACACTATCAATGATGTACATCCACCAAACAAGGCTAGCAGTAGGAAAACCAAGTCCGGACAGAGAACTAGCCGGAAGGTTGTGGACACACCTAAGCCTACTAACCGAGGTAGAAAAGCTAAGAAAGGTTGATTATTTATTAACTCAGGAACAAAATAAGCTGTGATTCTATCGCACTTATATTTATATTAAACCAAATAAAGGAGTCATAATGGCAGAATTAAAATACAAAGTAGTAGTTACAGATCATCTAATGGATGCAGACGAAATAATTAAAAATACCGGGAAATCAATTGCTAAAGGCAACGCAGACATTAATGCAGTATTAGATAATTTAGGTAAAGCACTTGATCATGTACGTAAAGCAAAATACTATATCGATAGAGATTAAATGAAATACTTTTTTCCAACACTTGTCTTTGTGTCTGCACTCGCATTAGCCGGGACTGCAGCATATTACAGTGTATATGGAATAAGTAAATTATTTTCAGCTCAAATGACGGCCGTTATGATAATGGCAGGTATACTTGAGTTCTGTAAATTAATTGCGGCATCTTATCTACATAGAATGTGGAAACGAGTTGGAGCTGTAATTAAAAGTTATTTAATCGCAGCAGTAGCAGTTTTAATGATTGTTACTTCTGCAGGAATATATGGCTTCTTAGTATCCGCTTATCAAGATACTAAAAATGCATTCACCAAAGAAGTTAAACAAATCGAATTACTTGAAGTTAAAGAAAACTTTGTTGAAAAGCAAATTGAACAAATAGAACTTCAGGTCGGTAATAGAACTAATCGAAATTCTGATTTAACGGGAGTTCGTTCTCAACAAGAAACTAGAATAGATTCACTTTATATAAGAAAAGAATATTGGGCAGCTCGTAAAGCCGAAGCCTATGTAAAAGAATTAGACACCCAGGTTCAGGATAATCAAGCTGAGATAAATGACTTTAATGATCAAATAGTTAATCTACAAGATTCATTATCATCATTAGCAATGGCAAAAATAGATTATGCTAACTCAGATGTTGCAGCAGAAATTGGTCCTTTAAAATATGTAGCAGACTTAACTGATTATGACATGGACAAGGTGGTTAATTGGTTTGTACTCCTATTCATACTAGTATTTGATCCATTAGCTATCACGTTATTGATCTCCGCACAAATTGCATTTAAACAGCCACCCGACGATATGTTTGAGGCTGAAACTGTCGCAGACATTAAATTTGACGAAGAAATACCACAAGATGAACCAGAAGACGCAGCAACTATTATAGAACCAAAAGAAAATTTAATACAAAAATGGAAAGAGTCTGGTCACCTAGATGGACTCAAAGGAGGACTTATGAAATTACCAAATTGGATGAAGAAATCAAAACCAGTTCAAACTATAACTGAGGGAATAACTGAGGAAAAGTTAGAGTCAGATTTTACTGGTAATATCCAATCGAATTTTAAATCTGCATCTGTTAAAGATGCCGCAAAGAAATTTTTAAATGAAAAAGAAGAAAAAGTTGAGGAACAACCAGTTATAAGTCAAAAGAAAATATATCCAAAAATGATATCATAGTTATGAAAAAAGAAAAACAAAAAGGTTTTAAAACATTAGGTTGTAAGTATTGCAACAACCCTGTTGAACGAGTAGACATTAATAGTATAGCAGTAACCTGCTCGAGATGTACTCATAGATTATCGGTTGGTGAACAACCTTTAACCCCAGAAGGTTTGAAAGAATTAAATAATTCCTTATAATAAGATAAAAGTATGTTAGAAGCACAAACAATTAAAGATAACTGGGATAGCCTACGTTATAGAATTGATCAATTTGAAGATCGTAAAGATGCCCTTAATAAATTATACGATGACTTTGAAGATAGAATGGTTATGGCGCCGGCGTCAGGAACATCATTTCATCACAATGCTTTTGCTGGAGGATATGTAGATCACGTACTTCGAGTAATGGATTGTGCCAATGAGTTGTATGATGTGTGGGCAAGAATGGGAGCTGACGTTTCTGGATATACTATGCACGAACTTCAATTTGCTGCACTTAATCACGATTTAGGTAAAATGGGATTTCCGGGAGACGGGAACGAAGTGTACCAAGTAGAGACATCAGATTGGCATCGAAAAAATATGGGAAGAATGTATGTACCAAATAAAGACATTCCATTCGCAGTTCATTCAGATTTATCTTTATATTTATTGCAATATTATAAAATACCGGTATCTTGGAATGAGACATTAGCAATTAAAGTTCACGATGGAGTTTATAATGATGGAGCTAAACCATATTATATGGCAAGATCCGAACAAGCTAAAATGAAAAATCATATGCCATTATTATTGCATCACGCAGATCATATGGCAACTCAAATTGAGTATGAAAGATATGTTAACAACAAAAAGAAAACATTAGTCCCACCGGTAGTGAAATCTAAGATATCTAAGTCAAATGGATTGAAAAATTTAGGTGATAGTAATCCTGCTTTGAGTAAAGAACTTCAAGATATATTTGCTGGAATGGGTAAAACTGAGGATAAATAATGATAGTATTATTAACAGTACTTTGTGTAGTATTTGGATTTTCTTCATTGTTCTTTTTTATTAGAGCATACACATTGGCTGGGAATTTAGCTGAACAACAAGAAATAGACGGAGTATATATTTTACAGTTGGAAACAACATTAAAATTTGTATATGATAGTGTCGAACTAGCACACAATGAAATGGAACGAATTGATACAATTGGAGCATTCAAATCTGAAGATGAGGTAGGAACTACATTTGCGTTATTAAAACAAGTTATAGATGATTTAGAGGAACAGGTTAATGGCCCGAAAGAAGAAAAAGAAGAGTAATGCATATTGGACTCTTATAACAGAGTGTGCAATATCTGCATATAATCAGTGCCAATATGAGCCGACATTAAAAGAAAGAATATATAAAAGATTTATATACCCGCCGTTACTAAAAATGGCAGAGAATCTTATTAACAAGATTAAACCAGAATACATTCGAAAAGAGTTTAAAGAACTACAAATAGATTTAGTAGTTTATTTAACAGAACGATTAGATAAGTTCGACCCAATCAAAGGCCGAGCTTATTCATACTACACCAGAACATCATTTCATTATTTATGGGCTGAAAATCAAAAAGCGTATAATAAACTAAAGAGTAACACAGATCCAATTGATGTAGATATCAATAGAAATGTGACTATAGAAATGTACAATGATGAAATGCGAGAAACCTTAAAATATTTTATGGACGCATTTGTAGAAAGTTGTTATGCAAATTTAAATATTATATTTACTAATCCAGTTGATATACACGTAGCCGAATCAGTTCTTCATTTATTTGAAACGAGAGATATAATTGAGGAATTTAATAAGAAAGCTTTGTATATCTTTATACGTGAAAGAACTGGCTTAGAAACAAATAATATTACCAAAGTAGTTAAAGTCTTAAAAGAGTTATATCAAAAGAAATGGATAGAATACGAACAAACTGAATTCATAAACTTACCCTTTTAATATTTATATAAAAGGATTTATTATGGATCTCGAATCAAAACTATTTGAAAAGGTCTCTTTTGGTGATTTAATGAGTGACATTTATCACAATTCTAAAAAGAAAGATCGTCAAATAAAAATGCTTATTACTCAGTTACAGGGTCTTTTAAAGTCTCCATCTGAAGCCACTATAATAGTTCCACTAATTAAAGAGTATTTAGACATCGGTGTTAAAAACGATGATCATCTAGTTAAACTAGCTGCGATTGTGCAACGATATATTTCTGCAACACAAACTGTAACTAATGATGGTGGATTATTATCTGAATCTGAAAAAGCAGATTTACTAAGCAAATATGGCGACGACCTAGAAGTGGAATTAAATGAAGAGTTAAAAGAAGTAGATAAAAATGATGTTAAATTACAAGAAAATATAAAA
>Ga0307377_10007775_pt1 | contig 10988 bp, 28 predicted proteins | sample TR3MG_FD_202535 | JGI IMG/M metagenome (GOLD analysis project Ga0307377, IMG submission 202535) | Soil microbial communities from Risofladan, Vaasa, Finland - TR-3 | ecosystem: Environmental > Terrestrial > Soil > Coastal area > Acid sulfate soil | place: Finland: Risofladan, Vaasa | collected... | reverse complement strand
CTCTTGCTGCGGCGTTAGCTTCTGCGCGCTGGGCGGCTTTTGCCCGTCCTTCACCTCAAGCAAATAATTTACGCCAAGGTGGCCTACTAATAGGTCAGGGCAACCTTCGCCTACTGCATGTAGTAGCTGCACAGTCGCGCCAACGCCGCGAAGGGCCGCGACCACCTGACGTTGGTTGGCGTCAACCTTTGCCGCACGCCTCACGCAAACACCTCACGCTCTGCCTGCATCAGCTTGTGCGTGGCGTCATTGACGCGCCGCTGGGCGCGGTTGACCGCCTGCGTGTCGCCCCTGCGCTTCACGCGCTCAAGGCTGGCGATGGCGTCTTGGCGCTCTTGGTTCGCGCGAAGAAGCAGCGTGTGCTTGCGAATGGTGCCGTTCATGACTTCAGAAACTCCTTGAGCAAACCCATGTCGCGCAGGCGAGCAACCACACCGCGCGCAAAATCAGCGCTTGCGATGCCCATCGCTTCGATGTCCTCTACGCCGTAGCCTTGCTTGAGATGCTTCATAACTGCGACTGTGCTTTCGTGATTGTTCATTTCTTGCTCTCCATCTGTTTTTTAAGCATTTCTTTGAGTTGAAAGATGTTCGTGTCCTCGCGGTAGCTGCGACCGATGGTGGCCCACACTGACGCCAGTTCGCTGATGCTCTTGGCCGCTGTCAGCTTGCTCACGATATACCTGCGGCCAGCCTCAGTGGTCATAGCTTGCGCGCCTTTGCTGCCTCGCTAAGACGATACCAGCCATTCCGCATCAGCACATATCCCTCGTCGTCCAGCTTGTGCAGCGCCTCTTGAGCAACCCGCTCGCTGACGCCCAGAATGTCGGACAGATCGTCAATATCAGTGATGCCGACGATGCCAAGACAGGTGATGATGTCGCGCTCAAGTTCCGTCAGGTCTGACATGCTGTGCCTCATGCAGTTACGTTAATTTGCGGCGGCAGGACCAAGGGAGGTCAGCCCTGCCGCCTCCGCGCGCAAACATGGGGAGGACACGTTGCGCTGCGGGTTCATGTGACGCCTTCATAAACTTGCAAAAACGATTTTACGTTATCTTTCATTGCTTTTTTTCGCATGTGGCCATGCGCGCGCAACAAAATTTGTCTCACTCTTCCTCGGCTTACACCAATTTCTGCACCAATTTCGTCAAGAGTTGCGTCTTGCTGATGCATTTCCAATGCCAAAAGATACCGTGGCGATAGGCCATCAGCCCAACGCTCAATTAGTTGCCGCTGGATTACGTTTTCTTCAGGTGATGATGCAATAGCCATAGCTTCAGCTTGGCTTATCTCAATTTCATACCGAGCTTTTTTTGCCTGTATTTGTGCCATTTGCTTGGGCCACAACTCAGCGGGCGTTGCGTTCAATGCACTGCACAAATTTTCTGCGCCTATCGTCAGTTCTCCGTTTTCTCGAAATGGCTTGTCACGCATAGTCGTTAGCGCACTTACTCTTCTTGGGCTCATGCCGGTTTTTCGGCACATTTCGGACGAACTTCCATATATATTGCGTATCCGCCGAAGAATGTGCGCGTTGCGAACGGTGACGCTCAAATTAAAATCGCTCATCATATGCCCCAGATCAGGTAGCCAAAGAAAACGCCCGTGATAAACGAGCAAAGCAGCATCGCAAAAAGCGCCATGCCAAAATACAGCATTGAGCGCCACGCCCAGCCGCTTTCGGGTTCTTCGTAGTCAACCTGTTCCATGTCTCCCGGTTTCATTGTTCTACCTCCTGCTTGCGCTTGATGCTGGCCGCGCGGCGTTGCATTGTGTCACGCACGACAGCAGAAAAATCCTGACCCAGCGCACGGCAGATGTCGCGCCACTCGGCCTGCTCTTGTTTGGTCACTCGGACCTTCATGAATACTGTTTTGTTGTCCTCGGCGCACTTCTGCTTTTTATCCTTTGGCTCTGGCGCACCGTTTAGAATGTTGAATTTAGGCTTTTCCTTGCGTATCGCGCGCCCCTCGGCAATTTTTGCGGAAGACCTGTCGTCAAACCATTCTATGGTTACATACTCTACATCAAAAAACCACTCAGAGCGGCGTTGATGCTCAGCAAACCGCATCGGCAACTTTGCAGTTATACCAACGTAAAGCAAATCGCCCGATTTGTTGAAGTGCCTGTAAAGTGATGTTTTCATTGCGCGCCATCACTTTGCCATGAGGCTGCGGGAACGAAACCAGAGGTTTCATTTTCAATGGCCAGCGCAACCCTTAACGATGGCCTGCGATGACCCTTTTTCAAGTCAGATATGTAAGCGGCAGATACCCCTACAGCTTGAGCCAAGGAGACAGCCTTGTGTGTTTTTAGGTATTCTTGAAGATGCTTCATGCTGGCCATTATAAGCATATAAAAGTTAACGTCAAGCGAACTTTCCGCTTGCATATGTGGCCACGATGATTATTCTAACAGCATCGAAACGGGCAACGCCCACAGCAACAGGATCGGACATGTTTATGGAATACGTTCACCACGACAGCGAAGATTTTTTCAGCGACCGCACCAGCATGATTGCTGGCATTGCCACGTTAAGCATTGAGTTTGAAGAAGATTACAGCGCAGACATTGGCGGCACTGACGGCCACGTTTGTGTAGCCACACTGATCGAGGTTAAGGTTGGCAACGCAAGATTTACCGCTGACCAAATTGCGCAGATGTTTGGCGCAAGGGTCGTCGTGGAGTTTGAAAACTGGATTGCACAATACGAGGGGACGAAGTGATGGGCCGCTATACACTTGACGACATTCTCGGCGGCTTCTGCATCGCGGCAATGGTTTTCGGTTGCCCTTGGGTTGCCGCAATCTTGCAGGCGGTGATGCAATGAACGCGCGCCAGCTTTTTGCGCAGTGCTTGCAGGAGCGCCGCCAGTTTCAACGCGGCACGCTGGATTGGGTTTACCTGACCGCAGCCGCCAAGACCTACCTCAACATCATTCGCAATATACCGACAACGGAGTGGAAAAAATGACCCACAAGACAATCGCATCCGCGCTGGCAGCAGCCCAAGTTAATATGGGCAAGGCGCTCAAGCAGTCCTCCAACCCGCACTTTCGCAGCAAGTATGCCGATCTTGGCAACGTAATGGACGCATGCCTGCCTGCACTCAATGCAGTCGGCATTGCCGTTATCCAGCCGACAGGCGAAGATGACTATGGCCGCTACGTTGAGACCCGGCTGATCCACGAAAGCGGCGACAGCCTTTCGTGCCGCGTGCCGCTGATCGTATCGAAGAACGACATGCAGGGCTATGGATCGGCAGTGACCTACGCTCGCCGTTACGGGCTTATGGCAATGGCTGGCATTGCGCCAGAAGATGACGATGGCAACGCAGCCGCATCCGCAGCGCCTAAGAAAACGGAAAAGCCGCCCGTTGACGAAGAGATGGCGTGGTTTAAGGAACACCTGCCAAAGATGTCGTCTCCTGACCACCTCAACAGCGTGATGATGCGCGCCAAATCGGCTGGCCGTGAGGTTGCCAAGCTGGTCGCTGACCGAGCAAACGAACTTGGCTTTGACTTTGACCCAGACCAGCGCTGCTACGTTGACCTGCAATCACATAAAAACGCAATCGCTGGATAAGGATACAGCCCATGACTGACCAATACCAAATCACCGCAGAACAGCTTAGAAGCTATATTGAGCGCTATGAGTGCCTTGAGGCAGAAAAGCAGGACATTGTTGACCAGCAAAAAGAGGTGCTGGCCGAGGCCAAGGGTTGCGGCTACGACACCGCCATCATGCGCGAAATCATCAAGCTGCGCAAAATGGACCCTGACGAGCGCGCCGAGAAAGAGGCGATCTTGCAGGTGTATCTTGAAGCGCTCGGGCTTGACTGATGGTCGCGCGCATCCTGCATGACGAGCGGGATCGTAAGGCTTGGCTGGCTTTTGTGTCAGCCCAGCCCCTCCCGGCCACTGTGAGCCTCATTAAGGGCGCACGGCGGTCTCTACCCCAGAACAGCACGATCCACCTGTGGACGGGCCAAATAGCGGCTGAGACAGGCCAGACGCAGGCGGAAGCGAAGGCCGAGATCAAACTGCGCTTTGGCTTGCCGATCATGGAGCGGGACAATCCCGAATGGGTGGCAAAGTGGGAGCCGCTATACGGCGTTTTACCGTATGCCATGCGGCTTCGGCTGTTTGAGGCAATCCCGCTTACCAGCCTTTTAACCACACGGCAGGCGGCAGAAATGATGGACGCTATCCAAAAAGAATACTTGGCCCAAGGCATTCCGCTGGTTGATCCAGAAGCGCGTCGCCTAGAACAGATGTATGCACGATGAAACGCGGCAAGCCACTCACCAGCAAGACGCCCATGCGCAAGGTCTCAGCCAAGCGCAAAGCATACCGCGCCAGCGACGAAGGCAAGGCAGGGCTCGAACACATGCGCCGGGTCAAGGAACTGCCCTGCGTGATCTGCAACGCGCCGCCGCCATCAGACGCGCATCATGTGATCTGCGGGCGATATGGAAACCGCAAGGCCAGCGACTTTGAGACAGTGGCTTTGTGCAAAAAACACCATCAAGACGGCCCTGATGCGATCCACAACGGAAAACTATCGTGGGTTGCCAAGTATGGGCCAGACTATTCATACCTGCCGCGTGTTGCGGCTATGCTGGGAGAAAGAGATGACTGACCTATGCCCATCATGCAAAGAGCCGCTGGACTACCCGTCAGGCGACGGCTGCGCGGCGATGACGCTGCACAAGCCTGTCCAAGAGCAATGCACCACTATGGTGTATTCCGCCGCCTTCTGGGCTGCGGTGCGGGGGAGGATGAACAATGGCTAAGTGGGGCGAGATCAAATGTCCGAGGTGCGAGGAGCGGGAAGCCAAGCTGGCCCAGCAAGACGATCTGGTGCAGGCAGCGGTCGAACGTGGCTTTTGGCTGGGCAGGTCATGCGGCGGATCGAAGGCCGAAATCGACGCTGCGCTTGCTGCCATCCGCGCAGGAAATAATGTCCTCTGCGTCTCCTGCGGGGCGCCGACGCCAAATGATTTCTGTGGTTTTTGTGTGGAGGAAGAATGACCGACCGCCGCCAGATCGCAGACGAACTGTGGGCGGCGTTCAAGGACCGCTGGACGGGCGAGCGCAAGTTCGCCTTACGCTTGATTGTGAAGCACCTAAAAAATACCCCCGGCAGTGATGCCGAGGGCAGTTGTGCGCCTCATGCTGATGGGTCAAGTGAGGACAGCTAGTCCTTATGACGCGAAGCTATCTCGCCTGCAAGCGCAGAATAGCCCGCCAAATCTATAGGGTTGTCAACGTGCTGCGGATTGTTCTTAAACCGCACAGTTTTCAGCAGCACCATCATCATGCAAACATCTTCGGGCGCAATGGGATGCTCAAGGTAAATGCTCCACATCGCGGCGATGTCAGCAAAGCTGTCCTCTGCACCTCCGTGCGTCGCGGCCCGATCCTGCGTGATGTAGAAATGAGCGGTCTCAAGTATTTCTGATCTGGTCATTTTCAGTCCTGAAAGATGTAAACGGTCGAGGCGCAACGCCCGCCAGAGTGTTTATACGTCACAAGCTGAATATCTGATTGCCCGGTGAATAGGTTGTCAGAGGCATACCGACCGGGTGGGCAGATTGGGTTAACCTGATACAGTGTCATCCCCGGAACGGCAACTGATAGCTGGTTGTGTCGATGCCCGCGCCATAGTTCGCGATTTCGTGAATTACCCCAAGCGGTTGCGTGTCGGGCCGCTATGGCAAGCGTTAGGCTTTCGGCCTTGCTGACTTTCTGGTCGCCGTGGATGCCTGCGAGCAGGTTGCTGCCAAACGAGTAGGTGAACAGGTCCAGACCGTCCAGCAACTCAAAGCGCGGTTCGTCGCGATAGCGCATCCGCAGCGCCTGCCGCAGCGCCACGGCGATGGCTGGATCGTGGTTGCCCTTCAGCCCTTGGTAGACGACCTTTTCTGACATGCTTAACGCCCGGTCGATTATTTCAACAGTCACATCAACCGCGATGTCGCTGATGTCGTCGAAATCCATATCAACTGCCAAATGGTGCCTTGACTGCGGGGTCAGGGCTGAGTTGTCCGTTGCCTCGGTGAAATCTCCGCCATTCAAAATGACCATCGTGCCAGCCGCAGGCGCGCGGTCGATCACATCGTTGACGCCTATGCGCAGCCGCTCAACCGCCTCAGCCGTGCCGAAGCTGCCGACGCGCTGGCCGAGGTGAACGTCATAGAGCGGCAAGAAGTTGAGCAGATCGCCAGCACAGGCCGCAGGCGCGGGAATGGCAGGCGCGGCGATGATGCCGTTCATGCGCGCGGCAACCCTGTCAGCAACCTCTTCAGGCGTCTCTCCGGCGGGCCTCAGCATAACTGAGAACCCCGGCGTGTCAGCCGTGGCTTTGGTCTTGATCCACGCCATTGACGGCACAAGGCCAGTGCCGACCGCATCCATCGCGCCCTGCATCGCAGGATCGCGCCGCGTGCCGTTGTGGATTGATCGGCGCACGGTGCTTTCGTTGACGCCCATCTCGCGCGCCACAGCCTTGAAGTTGTTGAGACGCTCATACGCCGCAACGTAGTCAGCGTTGGTGTAGCCTTTGTGTGTGGACATAGCCGCACCTCACCTCTTGGCCCGTGGCGTTTTAATCCACGGCCTCTGATAATATGGCGGCTTTGAACAATTCAACCAAAAGTAGAGCGTCTGCGATTTCAAGGTTCAAGCTGGATCGACCGCTAAAGCCGCCCTCTGTGTCCCACCCAAGGACTACCACGCTGTCATAAACGTCCATCGCGCCAGAAAGCACGGTGTTTGGGTCTGCTGCGGGGTGCAGTTTAATCACTTCGGCCATTACCACTTTTCCTTATTTGCCCAATACGCCGCTGACATTTTGCCCTTGGCGATATTCTTTGCGTGACGCGCCTTGAAAGCCTCATTGCGCTTGGTGCCATCAGGCGAACCCTTTGCGCCTTGCTGCCCAAAGCGAATTGTTTTCACTTTGTCGCCGTCTTTTGCGACAACTACATGACTTTTGGTGGGGTGATCGGGCGTGCGCTTGGGCTTGTTAAACCCAGCCACGCCCGCACGGGTGAGGCGCGGGTCTTTGGCCATTACTTCGGCTTCTTTGCTGTCTTGGCTGCTTCACGGAAAGCCTTTGCAGTTGGCGCGCCCTTAGAGCCGGGTTTGCGCATCTTCTCGTCTGAGCCGAGTTTGATGCGGCGGCGCTTTGCTGCGATGTTTGAGTATAGTCCGGGTTTGTTAGGCATTTAACCATCCCCAAATCTTGCGGGTTTCTTTGGTGCGGTGATCGAGGCCGATGTGACCGCCGTTCACGCGCTTGGTGATTGCTTTGATGGTGTCGTCGTTGACGCCCTTATCTGCGATGGCAAACAGGCCGTTCTTTTCAAAAAACCAGATTGCGGTTTCAAACGCATACTTGGTCTCGACCAGCGACGGGTCTTTCAGGATTTCGGGCGCGTCCATGTCGGCGGCAAAAGATTTGTAATTATCTTTTCCGGTCAATTGCAAGAAACCTCTGCCGATAAAAACATGCCCTTCCCCTTCGCCGTTGCCCATGCGGTTGGAGTAAACCTTATCGGCAAGTGCTTTCGGATTGCGCGCAAACGGCTCTGCGTCTGCCAGCGTCTTGAAGCGCGACGGCCAGACGCGCAGCATTGTCTCCGCCGAATAGTTCAGGTTTTCACGAACTAGCTTAAAGCCGCCGCTTTCGTGGCTGGCCTGCCCCAGCAAATGAGCCGCGCGCTTTTCTGACAACCCATAATGCTTGGCAATCGCTCGCGCTGTGTTCGGACCAAACGCGCCATCGGCAGTGACGCCGACCTTGGTCTGCAAAGCCTTCATCGCATCGCTCATGTCTTTCTCCTAAAGGGATACATCAATGCCTGCCCAATGGCGTTGCCCATCTGCGTGGGCGTTGGCAACAACCAGCCGATCAGTGCCACAAGCAGCACCCACGGCGGGATGTCTTGGTTGTTCACATTCACGGTCTCGACCTGCCCGGCCTCGACCTCTTTGGTGACAATATCGCGGCCCGCAGTGTCGCCAAGTTCGGTTGATAACACCGCTTGACGGTTTTCTCGCCCTATCTGGGTGTTCGCAGCGACATTCGTGCCGCCGCCCAGCATCCCCAGCGGAAGCGCACCGCAGCCCGCCAGCGCCACGCAGAGCGCCAGAGAGACTGCAAGTCTCACTTTCCTGACTCCATTGCGTTAAAGCCAAAATAGGCCGCTGTGACGCCGCTCACGGCCACGACATAGACAGTGGCAATGTCGGCAATCAAACTGGCTGCGTCAGACAGACCGAGCCAAGATGCAATGAGGATTGCCAGCGGATAAAGAACCATGCCCGACAGCGCGAACCATGTCATTTGGCGCTGCGCGTCCCGCTTCGCATCCGCGTCTTCCATCTTGCGGCGACGGTCCTCAAGCAAGATTTCCCGTTCCTTCGGGTCAATCTTACCGTTTCCGTTAATATCATATTCAGCGTTGGTCATACATCACCAAGAAATATGCCAGCAAAGCAAGGCCGCTGAGACCAGCCATGAGAACAAGCGTTACGAGGGTTATCGTAATCAGTAATTCTTTAATTTCGGCTTTGCGATGATCGGTGGCTTGCTTGCGCTTGCGAACCTGCGCCTCAATCCGAAGCAGCTCCTCCCACCCGCTCTGCCCGTAGGAATATTGCACGTATGTGCGGAGTTCCGCGCGCTGGGCTTCGATCTTCTTCTTGGCCGCAAAGATTTCAATCGCCTCGGCCTGCACATTGCCGCCGACCTTCCACCAAGGCGGGTTCTCTGCTTTCTTAGCTAAGAAATCAATGTCACTGATCGCACCCGCCCAAGTGGCAAGCTGGCCGCCCATGTCCTGCAATTCACGCCCGACAGAAATGCCCTGCTTCAGCGCGTTGTATGCCGCGCTGGCCGTAGCTATGACTGTGATAGGGTCCATTTTACAGACCAGCGCCCCAGTTGTAGCATGTAGAGCCGACGATAATCATGCCCTCTGGAAGCTGCCAGCGCTCAATGACTACCTGTATCGCCTCAAGGCAGGCTTGCTCGGTGGGATAGGCTGGCGCGTTTGGAATTGCGCAATCCAGCGCATCAACCTTGCAGATCAAAAGGAGCGGCGTCCACAACATGTCATATCTCCGACTTAACCGCCCCTAAGTGGCGTCATCGATCTCTTGTCAGTTGCTCAACCATATCGCGGATCGCTTGAATGTTTTCGTCCATCCGGGCCATAGAAACAGCCTGCGATTGCACGCTGGCCTCAAGTGTTTCAATGCGGGTTTCGTGGCGCACTAGGTCGCGGGTGTTTATTTGAACATTCGCGTTGAGGTTTGCGATGAACCATACAATCGTGACGGTCTGCACGACGACAGCGCCAATGATGCTGATCGGGACAGATTTGCTAAGATGCCATTGCTCGTTTGTCATGTTGCGCGCCGTGTCGTTTGAGTGGAAAATAGCATATCACGCACAACCAAGAAAGGACGCGCGATGACCGACGAAGAAATCACCAGCCTCAAGGGCAAGCTGGCACTGCCGCACAAGGTCCACAGCAACCGCGTGCTATACGCAACCTGCCGTGTTGCTCTGGCATACATCGAAGAATTGGAAACAGCCTCAGAGCCGAAGCGCAGGGGAAGGCCAGCAAAGATGCCCGTCACTGCATCTCTCCCTGATTGAATACAGACGGGAACCCAGCGCCGGGGCCGTAAAGCAAAGCGCGTTGCGTTGGCGTTAGGCGGGAAGCATATGGCGCGACAAGCTGGTTGCGCAGGTATGCCTGCATCGGCGCGGAACGCACTACGCCACCAAGCATTTCTGGGGCAAGCGCGCCAACAGCAGCGCCGAATGGTCCGCCAAAAAACGAACCCGCGCCAGCGCCAGCGATGCGCGGAAGCATTGCTTCTGTGCGAACTCCACTAGGCAATGTTGACGGGGCTTGGCGCAACAAACGATCACCAGACCGAGCAAGCGCACCAAGGTCACCACGGCCACCAGTTGCGTATTGCCTACGACTTTGTTGAATAACAGCGCCGCCCAAAGCCTCTGGTGTTAACAGGCCACCTGTTGCTCGACCAGCCGCGCTAGTTGCTGCGCGCTCAATCGCAAGGTAATTACGCCATTGCTGGCGGACGGTGTTAAGCCGAGATATATCCGCATCCCGGCCTACGGCTAGCAAGCTGTCAGCAATGATGCCGTCAACAGCCTCAACTGCCTCAATGGCCGCACTTCTTGTTGGGCCATCCGCACTTTTTGTCAAGCTGCTGAGAGTGCTGCGCAAATCAATCATTGCACGCGCGTTTGGTCGAGATTGTTGGTTTGCAAGCCTTTGTGGTAATTCAGTCAAAACGCGAGCGGGATTTGCGGTTGTTGATTTAATGTATGCGTCAACAGCGCGTTTCACTTGCGAAACGCGGAACGGCTGAACATCAACAGTCATATTCCGCGTCACATCTTTAAAAACTTCACCAATGCGTTGATCTGCTGCGTCCAAAACGTCATCAGAAGCACGAGTTGCGTTTGAACCAATGGTTCGCAAAGCGGCGCTAGAAAAGCCTTCAAGTTGCTCAGTTGATGGCGCTAGGCTGTCTTCGATGCGACGCAACCTTGCGCTTCCCGTTTGTTGACCAGCCGTGACAGGCACGCCCTCACGGCGCAAAGTCTCGGCAGCGCGAATGGCTGTTTGATCCATTGACCCAGCCATCGGAGAAATCAAGCGGCGCAAAGTGCGCTCTGCTGCGGCTGGGCTGGCAACAGCCCCAGCAACTTCAGCAACCATCTGGCCTGTTTCGCCAGCGCCTAGCACCTCTGCGATATTTCCTGCTGTTTCACTGCCAATGGCAGGGGCAAGAACGCCGTAACCTATGCGCGCGGCTAATCCACCGGGCGTCAAAAGACCGGGAAGCATTTCAGCGGTTTGTTGAGCATACCCGCCAAGAACAGTTTGCGGATCATATTCAGCCGCAGTCTGCACAGATGGCGCAACCTCGCCCACG
>Ga0307377_10007774_pt1 | contig 10989 bp, 8 predicted proteins | sample TR3MG_FD_202535 | JGI IMG/M metagenome (GOLD analysis project Ga0307377, IMG submission 202535) | Soil microbial communities from Risofladan, Vaasa, Finland - TR-3 | ecosystem: Environmental > Terrestrial > Soil > Coastal area > Acid sulfate soil | place: Finland: Risofladan, Vaasa | collected... | reverse complement strand
CATCGCGACCAGCAGCGCCATCATGCCCACGAACAGAAACTTGCCCATGAAACCGAAGTCGCGCTTGGTGGTCGTTGCGATTGCGCCCATCACGAAGAAGATGAGCCCGGTGCCCGCGGCGGCGTAGCCGATCAGCCCGGCGCCGTTGCGCATCGCCAGCACGTATGTCAGCAGCGGCCCCAGCCACCAGCCGAGTATTCCAGTCATCAGCAGCAGCAGCGCCGCGCCGAGCGCGCTGTTACGGTTGGCGATGATCGCATACTGCAGCCCGATGACTGCGCCGAGCATGATCAGGGTGCTCGCCATCGGGTGGGCTACCAAAACCGCGCCGGTGGCCATTCCGACATATGCGCCCACGATGGTCGGAATCATGGTCAGCGCGAGCAGCAGATAAGTGTTGCGCAGGACCCTGTGCGTATCGGCCCCCGGCAACGCCATGCCTGGCGCGTAGCGCGGGCCTCCTAGGTCCGGTTTGTCCGTACGGACTGTTTCCATATTCAAAGACATTGCATTTCTCCTATTCTCGGCACTGGTTTTCCGGTCCGGCTGCCACTAAGTTAATGTGAACTCGGCCCTGCGGCTGCTCGTTCGCCCGGTGCCTAAGGTTGCGAATTGGCGGTGACCACGGTCATCCTCATATCGACAGCTCCGATTACCGCACTAGTCCTCCACAATGAAGCCGGTGCACAGCTGGAGGATGACAGGTCATAGTTAACGCAAACTTAAGTGCTAATGCGCAGAGAACCCGCAGAAGAACTTGCCGACGACCCAGATTGGCTGGGACGCCGAATATTCCAATGACGGCTAACTGTGCAGCGTCGGGATTACGTGCTTCCGGCCACAACCTACCGCTCGCGCCCTTGCTCCATACGGGACGCTGGGCTGGGCCGGTCCCTCGTAACCGGGCACCCGATCAGCGCCATACCCCCCGCCCCAGCAGATCGCGGCGATGAAGCCCGACCGGCGCTGTCTCGCGTCCTCAACGGCGCCGCCGCCGTCTCGCCTGAAATGGCGCTACGCATGGAGGAATCGCTAGGTGTGAAAATCGGTGGGTGAGCCGACCTGCGGATTGCGCAACAGGCCAGCTATGACCTACGGCAAGCTCGAAAAGCTGGCGCATCGAAGGTAAAGCGCCCCTTGCATTACCCGCCGCCTGACGGCTTCAGACGGCGGCCGGCAGGGTGTTGAGGCACCATGCTCGGGCCGCGTTTCCAGAGCCTGTGGAATGCGCGGGGTGAAGCCCTGGCAAATCGATCGTGGGCGCATCACTGCGCGGCAGCACCGATACTCGGTGGCCTAGCTCGAGCAGCGCCGCGCCGTGTGTCCCAAGCCGACTTACCCGGAAGAGCGTTCAGAGGTTCCCTAGGCGGGCTTCATACGCCTTCGCATGGGTGTAGGCCAGACGCAGAATAGAGCGGTCCATGTCGATCATCCCGCTGCCGCGGCGGAACATGTCGCCCAGCACGTGGTCCGCTTCGATTCTCGCGCCGCGCTCGATATCCCGCGCCATCGAGGCGGTAAGGGTCGAACCCGCTGCGGTCAGGTTGGCGCGCGCCTGTTCGAGTGCTGCAGCACGCGGCGCGTAGCCTGCGCTCGCCGCCACTGCGCGGCACTCCTCGAGCAGCGCGAGGGCGAGGGGCGCGCCGCCGGCGGCGACGATGTCCCCGACCGACGCCCGCATAAGACAGGTGATTCCGGCCAGTGCCGCGAGGAAGACCCATTTCTCCCACATCTCGAGCACGACGTCATCGCTCACGCGCGAGGCGAAGTTCGCAGCCTGCATCGCCGCCGCGATCGCATCGGTACGCGAAGACGCCGGCGACCCTCGATCGCCAAACGCGAGCAGATGGGTGTCGTTGAGATGCACGACCCGGCCGGCGTCGTCGAGCGTCGCCGCGATCACGCATTCGCCGCCCAACACGCGGTGGGCGCCGAAGCGTCGATCGAGGACGTCCAAATGCCGCATGCCGTTCAACAGGGGAAGGATCGCAGTCTGCGGGCCGACTGCGGGTGCGAAGGAATTGATTGCCGCCTCGAGGTCGTACGCCTTGCAGCTCAGGAGTACCAGGTCGTAGGGCGCGTGCAGGTCGTCGGCGAGCACGGTCGGCGGCGCATTCAGCGCCGCCTCGCCGAGCCGGCTCTTGATGACGAGACCGGTCTGTGCCAGTTGCGCGGCGCGCTTGGCGCGCACCAGGAACGTCACATCGCGTCCGGCTTCCAATAGCCTTCCCCCGAAATACCCGCCTATGGCGCCTGCGCCGACTACAAGTATCCTCATAACGAATTGTGCTGCGTGCTTTGAGCGTCTGCTGCCCTATCGGCGGCTGGACCCTGTCCCAGTCCAGCCACGGCATGCAACTCGGAGCGGAGCTCTGCCGCGCGGGTGACGCCGAATTGCTCCTCGAAGTGCGACTGGGCCTCTTCCCACAGCTTCAAGGCCCGGCGCAGACGATCCGTCCCCGCTTTTGTGAGATGAAGCTCCCTGTGGCGTCTGTCCGCGGCTCCCTGCTTGATCGCGATCAGGCCGTCGCGCTCGAGTGGCAGAACATTGCGACCGAGGGTCGTTCGATCCATGACCATTTCGTCGGCAAGGCGGTTGATCGTCATCGGACCCAGGCGCTTGAGCTTCGCGAGAACAGAAAACTGGGTGGTGCGCAGCCCGGCGCGGGCGAGGTGGCGATCGTAGAGCTGCGTGACGAGACGCGCCGCCTGGCGTAGCGCCAGGCAGTTGCATAATTGCGGGCCGAACGGTGTATCCGGAGTCATCGGTTGACCTTTGCTTGACATTACGTGTATATGCACATATTATACGTGCATATACTCCTATGTCAAGCGCTTCCTTACCTGTAGAAGTCCTGGACGCCGCCATCGATCGGCGCACGCGCGTGCTGCTCGAGGCGCCGATTGCGCGTACGCTCCTTCGCCTGGGCGCCCCGAACATGCTCGTCATGGGGGCGCAAGCCTCCGTGGGCCTGGTCGAGACCTACTTCATCGGCAAGCTCGGCACCGATGCGCTCGCCGGCGTCGCGCTGGTCTTCCCGGTGGTGATGACGATGCAGATGATGTCCGCGGGCGCCATGGGCGGCGGCGTCGCGTCCTCGATCGCGCGTGCCCTGGGCAGTGCGCGCCGTGCGGACGCCAATGCGCTTGTAATGCACGGGCTCGTCATCGCCCTCGCTTTCGGGCTCGCCTTCACGCTCGGCGTGCTCGGCGGCGGGCGCTGGCTCTACGGCGCGATGGGGGGGACCGGCAGGTCGCTCGATGCGGCATTGACCTATTCGGGCTGCGTATTCGCGGGTGCAGTGCTTATTTGGCTCTTTAACACGCTCGCGGCGGTCATTCGCGGCACGGGCAATATGCACGTGCCTGCCATCGTGACCTGCGCGGGCGTGGTGTTTCTGATCCCCATGTCTCCGACGTTGATATTTGGCTGGGGCCCGTTCCCGCAACTCGGGATTGCCGGTGGGGCCGTGGCATTGCTTGCGTATTACTTCGTAGGCTGCGTCGCCCTTGCGCTCTATCTCTGGTCAGGCAGAAGCGTTCTGCGCCCGTCATTGGGCAAAGTCCGCCTGCGCTGGACCCTCTTCCGGGACATCCTGCGGGTGGGTCTTGTTGCGGCGTTGGTCACCATGTCGACCAACATCACTATCATGGTCTGTACGGCCCTCGTCGGAGAATTCGGGCCTGCGGCCATTGCCGGCTACGGCACCGGTTCGCGGCTCGAATACCTCCTGGTGCCGCTGGTCTTCGGGCTGGGCGGGCCGCTCGTCGCGATGGTTGGCACCAGCATCGGCGCAGGCAATCGCGAGCGGGCATTGCGCACTGCCTGGATCGGCGCCGCCATCGCGACCGCACTCACCGAGTTGATCGGGCTCTGCGCGGCGAGCTACCCACGTGCCTGGCTCTCGCTCTTCGATACCGACCCGGCGATGCTCGACGCGGGGTCGCGTTACCTGCACGCAGTCGGTCCGTTCTATGGGATGTTCGGGCTCGCCCTGTCGCTGTACTTCGCGTCGCAGGGTGCGGGCCGGCTGCTGTGGCCGCTGCTTGCCAATCTCGCGCGCCTGGTGATCGCAGCCGGTGGAGGCTGGCTCGCGCTGCGGTGGAACGCCGACATCTCGCACGTGTTCCTCGCGCAGAGCGCCGCGCTCGTCGCCTTCGGTCTGATCAACGCGGCAGCCGTTGCGGGCGGATCCTGGTTTGGCGCGTTCAATTGGCCTCGCGGGGCGGGAAAGGCCCTGAGGAGGGAGTGAAATGGCCGGTCGATATCTCGACGTGCCCTGCCGGCCCGCTTGCCTCGGCGAAGAAGGCTCATCGTTGCCGTCGGGACCACATCAATGCTCGCAAACGAGGAGGGATCCATATACCGCCCTTCGGCGTGCATTCCTGATCGGGGGCTGGTAAGCAGCGTATAGCGGACCAAGTTCGCGCCGGGCCGCACCGACCGCAACGAGAACCGGCCGCTTACGAAGTGCCGTCACTCTCGGTCAGCTAGCCGTGCGGCGCGAATGGCGTGTGGTTGAAGGTGTAGTCGGCGATCACCCGCTCACCGCCGGCGTCGACCGCGACGAGTTGGATGATCTGCTTGCATTTCGGCAGGGTGCGCAGACGTTTTGCGCTTGGGAGAACCACGACCTCCTTGTCCGCGGCGTCGAACGGAATATTCTGAATGCGATTCGGCTCACCTTCGCCGCCTTGCAGCACGAGATCGAGGCGCTGCACCCCTTGCAGGGATGCAGCCAGCCGGGTCACCACGATGTCGTCGTCGGGCAAAATCGTGCAGTTGACGCTGCCGTTGGGCGGCAGCCGATATTCGCGCAGGCGCAGCCCGTTCTCGACCAGCCGCTCGACGAATGCGGCGGACACAACTGCATGTGCGCTGCCTTCGCGCACCAGGGCGCGCACCCCGCTCGCGATTGCGGCAAGCTCCTCCAGCCTCTCGGCGCAGCCGCCGCAGCCGAGCAGATGTTCCTCGATGCGGGCCTCTTCGGCCTCGTCCAGTTCGCCGAACCAATAGTCGACCAGGGTCGAAAACGCGATCGGCGTGTTGCAGGCGTGCGCGATCACGTGCGCGCTCCTTCGCCCATGACGCAATCGCGCAGCCGTTCGATTGCACGGTGCCGGATGACGCGTACATTTCCCGCGGACAATCCCAGCGCACCGGCCACCTCCGCGGATGGCTTTTCGTCGAAGAAGCTCATCAGGACCACCGCGCGCTCCCGTTCGGGCAGATTGTCCATGCAATGTTGCAGGCGCTCCTGATCGAAGCGCGGCGGCGCCGCCGCGTCGGCCATTTCGAGATCTTCGCCGAAGGTCTGCAGCAGCCGCTCGCGCCGCGCGCCGCCGCGCCTTATCTCGAGCACCACCATGCGGCACATGCCGAACACGTACGAGGCCAGGCGATCCGGCTCGCGCAGTTTTCCGGCCCGAATCCGCTCCAAAGTCATCATCAGCACCTGTTGCACCAGATCGGCGGCCGCATGCTCGTCGCGCAAGTGCCTGAGTCCGTACAGCCGCACCCGCGGCGCCAGGCGGCGGTACAGCTCGGTCTCGGCCGCGCGACGGACGTCCGGTGCAGCGTCGCTCATGCGGCGCACCAGCAGCGCTTCGTCCGCGCTCCGCTCTATCGATCGATTTTCCACAGCGCGAGGATAGCTGCTCGATCGCCGAAAAGGAAGTGTAACGATATGCCCGGTCGTTACACTTCCTGTGACCACTCAACCGGAGGAACCCATGATTACGAACGCACAGTCTGGCACCAACGTCGCTGAAATTGCACCGGGCATCTACCGCGTCAATACGCCGATACCCATACCCGGGATGCCCGGAGGATTCAATTTCAATCAGTATTTGATCGCGGACGACGAGCCGCTGCTGTTTCACACCGGGCCGCGCGGAATGTTTCCGCTCGTGGCCGAAGCGATCGGCAAGCTCATGCCTGTGGAAAAGCTGCGCTATTTCGCTTTTTCCCACTTCGAGGCGGACGAATGCGGGTCGCTCAACGACTTCCTTGCCGCGGCGCCGCAAGCGGTACCGGTCTGCGGCCAGGTCGCCGCGCGGGTCTCGGTCAACGATGTGGCCGACCGGCCGGCCCGCGCGCTCGCCGACGGCGAAACGCTGAAGCTCGGCCGGCATGAGATGCGCTGGTTCGACACGCCCCACACGCCGCATGGCTGGGAGTGCGGGCTGATGCTGGAAACCCATACGCGCACGCTGCTTTGCGGCGACCTGTTCACTCAAGGGGGCGCGGGCGAAACCGCCGTCACCGATTCCGACATACTGGGGCCGAGCGAAGCGTTTCGCGGACAAATGGACTATTACGCTCACACGCCAAACTCGGCGGCCATCCTCGAGCGGCTGGCGCAGGAGCGGCCGCAGACGCTCGCCTGTATGCACGGCAGCGCCTGGCGCGGAGATGGCGCGGCGCTGTTGCGCGCGCTTTCGGCGGCGGTCTGTAAAGAGGCGCCGGTGACCGCCTGATGGCGCGAATCCCCGGGTCGCCTCGCCGACGCGAATGGTTTGACGGCCCGACAGACAAGAGCAAACAGGCATGAACCAGCGGAGCCTGGAAGATCCCTTTGTCGCTACCTATGCAATCGCCGCCACGCTCATGATTCTGAAAGCGGTGAGCGTGCCGGCATCAACATAGCAACGTCGCCTTCGGCCGATTATTGAGTATTACCTTACTGTATGACAACTGGCAGGTCGCTTTCGTAGCGCAGGCGTCCTCGCCTGCATTCGGTCGTTGCAGGCGAGGGCGCCTGCGCTACAGTGTCTCGTGGTTTGGTAATTCTCAATAGGCATTTCTTCCCGTGGCAGCATCGCCAGAGCCGGTAGAATGCGCGGGGTGAAGCCCGGGCAAATCGATCGCAGGCGCATTAATCCGCAGCAGCCCGGATACTCGGCGGCCGAGTTCGAGCTGCGCCGCGCCGCCTGCCCCAAGCCGACTTATCCGGAAGAGCTGCCGGTCAGCGCGCGGCGCGCCGACATCGCGCGTGCGATCGGCGAACACCAGGTGGTGATCGTCTGCGGCGAGACCGGCTCGGGCAAGACCACGCAGCTGCCCAAGATCCTGCTCGAACTCGGGCGCGGGGTGCAGGGGCTCATCGGCCACACCCAGCCGCGGCGCATCGCCGCGCGCGCGACCGCGGCGCGCATCGCGCAGGAGTTGAAGACCGAACTCGGCGGCGCGGTCGGCTACAAGATCCGCTTCAGCGACAAGATCAGCCCGCGCTCCTACATCAAGCTCATGACCGACGGCATCCTGCTGGCCGAGACCCAGGGCGACCGCGAGCTGCGCCAGTACGACGCGATCATCATCGACGAGGCGCACGAGCGCAGCCTGAACATCGATTTTCTGCTCGGTTACCTCAAACAGCTTCTCCCGCGGCGTCCCGACCTGGAACTGGTCGTAACTTCCGCAACCATAGACGCAGAGCGCTTCTCCAGGCATTTCGGCAATGCACCGGTGATCGAGGTGTCCGGAAGGCTCTATCCGGTGGAGGTCCGCTACCGGCCGCCGGCGGAAAACAAGGCAGCAGGCGCCGGCGCGCGCAGCGCGGGCCCCGCCGCGCACAGCGCGGGTCTACGGGAGGCGCAGGACCCGGTCGAGGCCATCGTCGACGCGGTGGACGAAGCTGCCCGATGCGGACAGGGTGACGTGCTGGTGTTCCTGCCCGGCGAGCGCGAGATCCGCGACACCGCCGAGGCCTTGCGCAAGCACCATCCCCCGCACACGGAAATCCTGCCGCTGTACGCGCGGCTGTCGGCCGCCGAGCAGGAGCGCGTATTCAAGCCGCACACCGGCAGGCGCATCGTGCTCGCGACCAACGTCGCCGAGACCTCGCTCACCGTGCCGGGCATACGTTACGTCGTCGATCCGGGCGAGGCGCGCATCAAGCGCTACAGCTTTCGCAACAAGGTCGAGCAGCTGCAGATCGAGAAGATTTCGCAGGCGAGCGCGAATCAGCGCGCCGGGCGCTGCGGCCGCGTCGCGAGCGGCGTGTGCATACGCCTGTACGCCGAGGACGATTTCAAGGGGCGTCCGGCCTACACCGAGCCCGAGTTGCTGCGCTCCTCGCTCGCCGGCGTGATCCTGCGCATGAAGTCGCTGCATCTGGGCGAGGTGGAGGATTTCCCGTTTCTCGATCCGCCGCTGCCGAAAGCGATCAGCGACGGTTACAGCCTGCTCACCGAGCTGGGGGCGGTGGACGAAGCCAAGGAGCTGACCGAGACCGGCAGGCAGCTCGCGCGCCTGCCCCTCGATCCCTGCATCGCGCGCATGATCCTCGCGGCAAAGACCGAAGGCAGCCTGGCCGAGGTGCTGATCATCGCGTCGGCGCTGTCGCTGCAGGATCCGCGCGAGCGGCCGATGGAGCGCGCCGGCGCGGCCGATACGGCGCAGGCCAAGTTCGACGACGAGAAGTCCGATTTCCTCGCCTATCTCAAGCTGTGGAAGTTTTACCAGGAGGCGCTCGCGCACAAGAAGTCGAACCGCAAGCTGGCGGAACTGTGCCGCGACAATTTCCTCTCGTACAACCGCATGCGCGAGTGGCGCGACATCCACAGCCAGCTGCATACCTTCGTCGCCGAGCTCGGCTGGAAAGTGTCGGAGAAGGAGTCGAACTATGCGCAGATCCACCGCGCGCTGCTCGCCGGTCTGCTCGGCAACATCGGCTGCAAGTCCGAGGACAGCGAACACTATCTCGGCGCGCGCGGCATCAAGTTCCTGATCCACCCCGGCTCGGGCGTGGGCAAGAAGGCCGGGCGCTGGATCATGGCAGCGGAGATCACCGAGACCACGCGCCTGTATGCGCGCTGCGTCGCGCGCATCGAACCCGAGTGGCTGGAGAGCATAGGCGCGCACCTGATCCGGCGCCACCGCTACGAACCGCACTGGGAGAAGAAGCCCGCGCATGTCGCGGCGTTCGAGCGCGCGACGCTGTACGGCATCGTGCTCTACGCGGGGCGGCGCATCCACTACGGGCCGCTCGACCCGGCCGAGTCGCGCCGGATTTTCATCCGCCAGGCGCTGGTCGAGGGCGAGTACGAGACGCGCGCACCGTTCTTTGCGCACAACCGCAAGCTGATCCGCGACATCGAGGTGCTCGAACACAAGTCGCGCCGCCCCGATGTGCTCGTCGATGAAGAGCTTATCTACGCTTTCTATGACAGCCTGATCCCCGAGAACATCCACAACGGCGCTGCGTTCGAGCACTGGCGGCGCGAGGCGGAAGCCGGCAATCCGAAGCTGCTGTACCTGAAGCGCGAGGATCTGATGCGGCACGAAGCCGCGGGCATCACCACAGAGCTGTTTCCGCACCAGCTCGATATCGGCGGCCGCAGCTATGCGCTCGAATACCTGCACGATCCGGGCAACGCGCGCGACGGCGTCACGCTGACCGTGCCGCTGATTGCGCTGAATCAACTCGCGGAAAAGCGCTGCGACTGGCTGGTGCCGGGGCTGCTCAAGGAGAAGGTCGCGCTGCTGGCGAAGACGCTGCCGCAAAAAATCCGCCACAAGCTCGGACCGCTGCCCGAGTTCGCCGAGGATTTCGCCGCCGCGTACGCGCAGCCGCGCGAGGATCTCAGGCTCGCCGAGGCCATCGCCCGCCATGCGCGCGAGGAGCTCGGCTTGGTGGTGCCGCTTGACGGCTTCCGCCCGGAGCTGTTGCCCGCGCATCTGTCCATGAATTTCCGCGTGGTGGACGAGCACGGCCGGCAGCTCGCGCTGGGCAGGAACCTCGCCGGCCTGCGCGCTGAACTCGGCGAGCAGGCGGGCGAGCAGTTCAGCGCGATCGCCCAGCCCAAGGCTGCGCTGTCGGGCATCACCTCCTGGAACTTCGGCGGGCTGCAGGAGATCATGGAAATCCGCCAGGGCGCGCAGACGCTGATCGGCTATCCGGCGCTGGTCGATCGCGGCGCGAGTGTGGATCTGGAAGTGCTCGATGCGCCGGGCAAGGCGCGGGCGCTACATCGCGACGGGCTGCGGCGGCTGTTCATGCTGCAGCTGAAGGAGCAGACCAAATACCTGGAAAAGAACCTGCCCGGGCTGCGCGACATGGCGATGCAGTTCCTGCCTTTCGGCGACGCTACATCGCTCAAGGACCAGCTGCTGCGCGTGACCTTCGACCGCGCGTGCATGGCCGAACCCCTGCCCACGATGCAGGCGGAGTTCCTGCGGCGCTGCGAGGAAGGCAAGACGCGCCTGTCGCTGCTGGCCCAGGAAATCTCCCGCCTGGCGGGCAGCATACTCACCGAGTACCAGGCGCTGCAGAAGAAGCTGCAGGGCTTGAAAAATTTCCCGCAGGTGCAGCGCGAGATCGAGGAGCAGCTCGCGTATATGTTGCCGAAGAATTTTGTCGCGGCGACGGCCTGGGAACGGCTGCAGCACTTCCCGCGCTATCTCAAGGCGATCGCGCTGCGCCTGGACAAGCTGCGCGCCGACCCCGCGCGCGATGCGCGTTTCGCCGCCGAATTCAATCCGCTATGGCAGATGTGGTTGCGCGAAGACCTGAAGCAGAAGAAGCAGGGCGTAACCGACGCGCAGCTCGACCAGTTCCGCTGGCTGCTCGAGGAACTGCGCGTGTCGCTCTACGCGCAGGAGCTGCGCACGCCGGTGCCGGTGTCGGTGAAGCGGCTGCAGAAAATGTGGCAAAGTATGCAACGATGAGCGAGAGAGAACCGATGCGGGAAACCTCCAAAAAACTTGTCATTCCGAGGGCAACGCCCGAGGAATCTGCTGTTCTCCGATCCAAAAGCAGATTCCTCGCCAAGAAGGGGGTGGGGCCCCTTCCCCCCACCTTGCTCGGAATGACAAGGTCGGCTTTATTGAATTGGAGATGCGCGCATGAATGAAATCAGCAAAGCGCTGCTGCGTGCATTCTTCAGCCTGCTGCATCCGCGCATGTTGCTGCTGATGCTGTGGCCGGTGGCGGTTGCGCTGGTGCTGTGGCTGGGATTGGCGTTCGCGTTCTGGTCGCAGGCGGC
>Ga0307377_10007773_pt1 | contig 10990 bp, 15 predicted proteins | sample TR3MG_FD_202535 | JGI IMG/M metagenome (GOLD analysis project Ga0307377, IMG submission 202535) | Soil microbial communities from Risofladan, Vaasa, Finland - TR-3 | ecosystem: Environmental > Terrestrial > Soil > Coastal area > Acid sulfate soil | place: Finland: Risofladan, Vaasa | collected... | reverse complement strand
TGAAGCTCGGCAACTATGTGACGCTCGGCGACGATGTGACGCTCGGCGACCGTGTGACGCTCGGCGACGATGTGAAGCTCGGCAACTATGTGACGCTCGGCGACGATGTGAAGCTCGGCGACGGTGTGACAAGTCTTGAGCTCTCGGAATACTTCCGATCTGTTCTGCCGCCTTGTTTTACGGCGACTAAATGGGTGACTCCGGACCGGAAGTCACCAAACTTCGACGGAGGCACTACGATTGACTATCCTGCGGGTGCAATAATTTGTGCCACCGGCACAGCCGATGATCAGCAGTGTGCGCCCGGTTTGCATGTCCTTCGACTCGGCTACAGGCCGGAGTGGTGCGGTCTATGCGACGTAAATCATAACTTGATACCACTAACCGTGAAGATAATGCGGGAGGACGTCCTATTCGCTGGTTTGCCTGGTAATGACATCAAGCTGCGCGTTCGTCGCTTAGAAGTCATTGATTAAACTAACAGTGGAGGAGTCTACTATGATCACGATTCACCTGACACTTGATGAGAAACTGCATCCGAATCTACCGGAGGAATTACACACGATTGCTCGTCGCTTGCGGTCGGGCCACGGCAAAACTGCTGACGGGCTGGAGGACATCGCCGGAGCGCTTGCCGGCTGTGTATGTCCGGCTTGTTTAGGCACCGGTTCTCTGGGAGCTTCTAACCAGGTCCAGTGTCCGCCTTGCAAGGGCACCGGTTGGAAGGATGGCGTCGACCGCACTGAGCCGAGCGATCCCGTTAAATCAGTCGATGATCGCCTGATACCATCGGCACGGACTAAGTTGCTCAACTTTCTTGTCGACCGTTTATCTGGCGCTTCCTGTGCGGACCTCTGCCACCCTTGCATTATCACTGACATTGCCACTCTTGACTGTCGGGCCTGCTGGCACAACCGATTGACCGACTTGTTTTCCGACTTTGCCGGGATGGAAGTCGACGCCATTCAGCCGACTGAGGTTGAGCCCGAGGATTCTTTCGACATCGAGCCGACGGTTTTCAAGGGGTCAGTGCCGAGGGCCGACCTTTGAGACTAACACGGGAGCACTTAGCAGTGACGTTCCCGACTATAGGAGCACTTGCGCGGAACGCCTCACCGGAGGCGTTCCAGCGACTACTAGCCGGGGAGCTCGGGGCCTGGACCGACAATCTACCTTACGCTGAGGATATGGCGCGCGTTCTGATGAGCCACGTTGACAAGGGATTATACTCCGCCCTTCCAGCCAAGCTGGTCCCTTATCGTGCCACCGTTGATCTGTTTTTCCAGGTTGCCGAGGAGGACCGGATCACGCTTTACATTCGTGCAGTCGCTCTGAGCCTTCGAGCCAAGCGGCGACCTGCTGCGTTTCGGCGAGCTCTTTGCGGCCGCACGAGTGAGTTCAAGCTGCGGGTGCCGACGCACTTATACGACGACTACAGCGCCGACCGGTTTACTGAGCCACTCAAGGCCCGTTTTCCGCTGAGTGTAGTAGCGGAGATCAGGATGCGCGCTAAGGCCCAGGATATGAGTATCAGCGAGTATATCCGCGAGGCAGTATATACTCGACTTCAGGAAGAAGGAGACTACGACTGATGAAGTTTGCACTTTACTTGTTTGTCATTGGCCTGAGTGTCAAGCTGCTACAGTGGCTGCACAGACTGCTGCGACGCCGGCTGGACCGCGATCCGGTATATCGCCGGACCTTTGACCCAATGGCCCAGGTTCCGCCTTCGGGGACCGGAACGCCTCGCGCACGGCGCGGCGAGCCCACAACGGGCGGAAAGGAGTAGCTATGTCGCTAGAACGTGATATCCGCGATGCTATCGTCAGGTCACTTCGAGCCCGAGGAGCAAGGCCGATCAAGTTCTACGGTTGCGTCTACTCTGAGGCAGGAGTGCCGGATCTTCTTATCTGTTATCGGGGCCGCTTCATCTTCCTGGAAACCAAGCGGCCCGGGGAAAAGCCGACGCCGATACAATGTAACGTCATGGCGGAGCTCCGCGCAGCCGGAGGTTTCGGCGGAGCGGTCAGCAGTGTGCCGGAAGCCTTGCTATACCTTGACGCCGTCGACTCTGAAATCGCCTACATTTCTTGTCTTGAATCAGAGGCGTGCGCGTGATGGTTTACTTGCTGCACTTTGATCGGCCACTCTGCCACGCTCAGCACTATATCGGCTACACCGAAAGCGCTGAGACTTTGCCCATACGTCTTGATCATCACGCACACGGCCGGGGTGCATCCATTATGCGCGCTGTTACAGTGGCAGGAATAAACTGGCATGTCGTGCGAGTTTGGCCCGAGGCAGATAGATCTTTTGAGCGGCGACTGAAGGATCAGAAAAATAGCGCCCGTCTATGCCCCGTCTGTAATATTTTACTTGACATATCGCTAGACGTTCCTCTATACTCTTGTCTAGCACAACGAAAGGAGCTAATATATGCTAGCCTACAAACGCGGCGACAAGATGATCGCCGCTGAGAAATACACTCTTGAAAAGTATAACCTGACTCTCAAGGCTTATCTGAAGCAGGAGACGAACCGCGGAGTCAGCGATTGCCAGATGGCGAAGGAGTTCAATGTCAACCGGCATACTATAGCCAACTGGAAACGATTGACGGGCCTGATAACCGTCAAGAGGGCGATATCGCCCTATACAAACAAAGGAGATCTAGCATCATGAACAACACCGCAAGTCAGTTCCACGAGTCCAATACGGCCCTGCTTCGAGGCCGTATGGAGCTCATCGCCATCGAGGAGGAGATTCGCTTGCTCGAAAAGCAGCAGGAAGTTCTTCATAACTCCTTTATGGCCGACGTCTGCGACGTCCTAGACCCGGAGACATCGAAGCCGAAGTTTGGCAATGCCGAGAAGCGCAACGCCGAGGTTCTCATTCGGGAGACCAATTCTCCCGAGTGGACTAAGCTCGATGAGGCGATTTCCAAGCTAAGCCGCAAGGCAGCAGAGGTCAGAGCTAACAACTCTTACCTCGACTCCGATGTAAAGTATGCTTTAGCGACCGCGTTCAACGAGGATGACATTCGCGCGGCCGTCAATCGCATACTGCTTGAACGAGCCTCGGATGTCGCAGGAGAGCTTGCATTGGCCCTCGTGGACAAAGCGCAGCAGTTATCTGCATCGAAGTAGATCACACAGCCGCCCCGCTGACAGCGGGGCGGCTATCGGAGAGGCGACGGATGATAACAGCAGCACACCCTAAACCTTGGCCGCATCAGATGGGCGCATTGCGCTTCACCTACGCGCGGCGAGGCAGCCTTCTGTGGTTGCCGATGGGGGCCGGCAAGAGCCGCATAGTCATAGACTACGCCCAGAATATGCCGCCTGGAAATACTTTGATCTTATGTCCTCTGAAAGTTGTTCCGGTCTGGCCTGACGAGTTCGCCAAGTATCTTGCTGAGCCCGGCCTGTGGACTATTCTACCATTGGACTCCGGCACAGTTGCTGAGCGCGCAGCCTTGCTCAATGTTCCACGTGAAACGAAGAACTTTGTTGCAGTGGTAAATTACGATGCAGCGCGGCGGGACCCGATGGCGAAGGCATTACTCGATATCTCATGGGACCGGATCATACTTGATGAGTGCCATCGCATCAAAGCAGCCGGAGGCAAGACAAGCCGATACGTAGCGGGACTGTGCAAGCCCTGTAAGAAGGTTATTGGCTTGAGCGGCACTCCTTTGTCTACAGGCCGGAAAGCCGCTCGTGGAAAGCTCATTGGCGGCTGGCTTGATATGTATGGTCAGGCTCGAGCCATAGCGCCGGGACTGTTCGGCTACAATCATCAGCAGTTCAAGCAACGATATGGTATATGGATGACACAGCCATTCCCTAAGTTGCTGGATGACGCCAACAAAGCAGAGTTCGAGTCTAAACTTAACTCGATCTGCTTCCACGTCGACGAGAAGGATCTGGCTTATAGCCTGCCGCTTTACACCGACACGGTTATACCAGTGTCTTTGCCCGATACGATCCGGCAGTCTTACGATGCACTTGAGCGTGACTTCTTAGCCGTGATCGAGGATAGCACTATATCGGTTTCCAACGCTCTAGTAAAACAGCTTCGACTTCAGCAGATGACCGGAGGTTACTTTCTGCCGGATGACGCTATGCCACCGCCACAACTGTTGCACGGTTCTAAACTGATGGCCGCGATGGAGCTCATAGAAGACATCGGGCCGGAGGAGAAGATCGTTGTATTCTGTAAGTTCCGGCCCGAGATAGCGGAACTTGAGAAGCTTATTTGGAGCTCTTTCAAGCGGCCCGTATACCACTTGATCGGCGGGCTCGATACATCCGCGGCTTGGAAACATTCCAGCGGCGGTGTCCTACTTGTTCAGATCAGCGCCGGGAGCGAGGGAGTTGACTTGACGGCCGCGCGCTACTGCATCTATTATTCACTTTGCCACAGCCTGAAAGACTACCAGCAGAGCCGGAAGCGCGTTCACCGGCCCGGCCAGCGTTCCGTGGTTTCCTACTATCACTTGGTTTGCGAGGGGACTATTGACCGCGACATATACAACGCACTGAGCGCGAAGGAGGAGGTGGTAGACGGCATCAAGACTCGATTGAAGGCTCGTCACGGGGCCTGCCGTTTGTTCCGTTCTTAATTTTAATATCAAGGAGCTTAGTATCATGGCAACGAAGAAAAAAGACACAGCTACCAAAGAGACAGCGATCGCAACTATCGGCCCAGAGCTTTCCGGGTTTCCTGTCTTGAACCCTGCGGAGGCCGAAGAAGCCTTGGACGTCATCCGGGAAAACCTGGGAAGCGCAGGTTTCCAAATCGGGAACCTTGACCGAATCACAGTTCCACCAGGAGGCGGAAAGGTTTTCACAGTCAATACCGGCGATGCTGAGGAGTGTGTTCCGAAGCTTACTGGTATAATCGTTCTTGCTCCCGAGCAGAATGCTCTTTGGGCAAAGACGATGGAGGAAGCGCCGAACGATCCTCCGATCTGTTTTTCAGGCGACGGCATCCACGGCACCGGGGACCCGTTCGAGACGGGCAGTATCGAGACTCATCTGTGCGCTACTTGCCCTAAGAAAGCCTGGGGCACCGACTTGAAAGGTGGGAAGGGAAAAGCTTGTCGGGACCTACGGCCCATCTTCCTGCTGCAAGAAGGCGAGTATTTGCCCATAATAGTGCAGACACCGCGAATGAGCCTAAAGCGGCTGAGCGGCTACTTTACCTTGTTGGCCCGAAAGGGAATACCCTACTACTCGGTGGTCACTGAAATTGGCCTTGCTCAAGAGCAGAAATCCGGGACGCCGCTGTATTCTATCTTGACTTTCGCCATGAAGGCGCTTATCCCAAAGGAGCTTCGGCCCACTATCAAGGAGTTCCAAGGCGCACTTCGTGCCCACTCCTTCACGCCACCTATAGCCGCCGAGTTCAAGGAGGACGCCGGCAACGGCGAAGTTTTCCAAGAGCAATATAACCCGTTCACGGAAGAAGGAGAGACTCCGCCAGAAACATCTTGATCATCCGGGCAAATAGCAGTATAAGTTAGTATCACAAGCCGGGGAGCGCCATGTTCCCCGGCTAAGTTTAGGCCCGGAATAGCAGAGCCAGAAACCGAGGGGAAAGGTTGACACAGCAGACACTACTTACATCATGGTTCAACGGCAAGCCTGAGAGTGACCGCATACTCATCTGGCAGTTGGCCGGTAAGCGTTCCTTCTGGTATCCATCAGTCGAGGCGATACCTGCGGAGGAGTCGTGGTCCGGTGACACATATTTCGGCGTTGGCACGGCCGGGGCGGATAGTGCCACCGAATACGGCGCGCATCACCGGTGCCCTGCCGACAGGATCACGGGCATCGGCGGTTTGTGGCTGGACATCGACATAGCGAGCCCGGCGCACAAGAAGGGCAATCTACCGCCGAACGAAGCGGAAGCAATGCGCTTACTGACAGCGGCGTTCCCGGCTTTATCGCCTAGTTACATCATACACAGCGGTCATGGTTTGCAAGCCTACTGGCTGTTCGACAAGTGGTTGCCGATCAACACAGATGAGAGCAGCGCCGAGGCGAAGGCTACTGGTTTCGCCCGCGCGGTAGTGCAGGACTTACTACTAGCGTTCAACACGCACTGGCGATCCCACTGTGCAGCCGAAGGTTTTGACGCTGATTCCGTTTGCGACCTTGCACGCTTAATGCGACTTCCAGGAACAACAAACTGCAAACTACCCGGGGAGCCCGCGGGAGTCACTGGATTAGTTTCTAACCCTGAGCTAAAATACAGTTTCAAGGAGTTCGCCGCCCGGTTCTCAGCGCCGACGCAGTCTGCTGAGCCTAAGCCGAAAAAAGGAGCCCAGAGGAAAGCTACTCCCATCAAGGATAAGCCCAGGAAGATCAACAAAGACAAGTTCGTCGCGCTATGCGAGGCCGACCAGCGCGTCCTCCGGACGTGGGAGCTTGACCGGCCAGAGTTACAAAGCAAGTCAGCATCGGAGCTTACAATCTCACTAGGTAGATTAGCACATAATGCCGGGTGGACCGACCAGGAAGTATATGATCTGATGTTTCACTTCCGCGCGCGCCATCACTTTGATCCGAAGCCACACGCACTCAAGCTAACCTTGCAGAAGATACTTGCGACGCCGAGCGGCTTCAGCGATACGGAGGACGAAGCCAAAGAGTTGGAGGCTATCGAAAACAGCGCTACGTTCGCCGAGCTAGGCGAAGTTATTGGCGTCGAAATCGACAAGTTGACCCGCTACAACACGACTCCACCGGCATACATTATGCTCATCAAAGGCGAGCCCGTATGTCTAGGCACCATCGAGGGCCTGACAGAACTCAAAAAGTTTCGGAACACCGTTGCGGCCGCTACGGGCATACTTCCGAACAAGTTCAAGGCTGACGACTGGGATAAGATTGTTCGTAAGTTGTTAGCATTGCAAGATCACGACTTCGCCGGAGCCGAGGCGACTGAGGGCGGGCAGTGCATCGAGTGGATTCAAGCCTTCTTGAACGATGCACAGATCCATGCTAACCGGGTGGATGGAATAGCGGCCGGGCAGCCGTTCTTTGAGAATAACCTTGTTCACTTATCGGGGACCAGTTTACGCTCATGGGTTGCCATCCATCTTCAGGACCGCATCGACAGCCGCCGCCTTTGCTTAGTGCTTCGAAGCATCGGCGCTGAGCCCATCAGCATAGGGAACCGCAACGTATGGAAGATTCCGGCGACGGTTTGGGAGCGGAAGTAATGTCGATGCAATCGACATACAGGGCCGGAATGTCGATGAAACTGGAGAAAATCGACAGATGATCACCAGCAAACTAGGAATCATACAACTTACCCGCCCGGAGATTGAAGAAGCGGTTGCACAGCGACGCAAGCAGTGTCCAATGACGCCGGAGCGAATGATGAAACGACTTCGAGCCGAGAGGCAGAAGAAAAAGAAAAGGAGACAGAACATTGCCGCTTATCGCGTATAAGCCCAAACGCTTCAATGATACAAGTTGTGAAATGATTTCCAAGATCAACGAAGTGATATCAACTTACCAAGAGCAAGGTTTCGATTTGACACTTCGCCAAGTCTATTATCAGATGGTTGCGCGCGGAATCATACCGAACACCGATTCCGAATATAAAAAGCTAGGATGCTTGATTAGTGATGCACGATTAGCCGGGCTGATCGATTGGTATTCTATTGAAGACCGAACCAGGGGACTGAGAGGGAATACTCATTGGAATTCGCCAGGCGATATTATTGCAGCGGCCAGTAACCAGTATGCTATCGACAAGTGGACCGACCAAGGTTATTACGTTGAAGTTTGGGTTGAGAAGGATGCCTTGTCAGGCATCGTAAGCTCCGCTTGCGAACCGCTAGATGTCAACTATTTCTCATGTAGAGGCTATGTTTCTCAGTCGGAAATGTGGCTTGCAGCACAGCGCTTTATGGACCGGGCCGTAACTTACGGCCAGAAATGCGTCATACTCCACTTGGGCGACCATGATCCTTCAGGCATCGATATGAGCCGCGATATCGAGGCGCGCATCCGGCTCTTTTGGACTCACCACTATCTTTCGGACGCGGCAACCGACCCGGATGAATCATTCATTTTCCACCGGATAGCATTGAACTGGGACCAGATACAGCGGTATACCCCGCCGCCGAACCCAACAAAACTCTCTGATTCGCGCGCCCTATCTTATTTACAGCAGTTTGGTTCTCAGTGTTGGGAGCTTGATGCCTTAGAGCCAAGCGTAATAGTCCAACTCATATCGATGCATGTAAATCTACGTTGTGATCGAAAGTTATTTACCAGGCAAAAGCAGAAAGAAGCCGACGAAAGAGATGCGTTGACGTCAGTGTCTGCTAATTGGCCAACTGTAGTAGCACGTTTAGAGAAAGGAGGTGATTAACTACCATGCCGAAGCAACTGAAAATCGAGAGCATCGAGAAGGAGACTAATCCGAACAGTGGGCTTACGGACATACTGCTCGTGGACCGGATCATCGGACTGAGAGCCGAACTGGACCACAAGCGGAAGTGCTTGAAGGACTCACTTGCTGAGTTGGCTGAGCGCATCGAGGGACGCGGAAGCACGACGGAAACGATTGGCGAGTATCAGGTTACAGTGTCCGACAAAACAAAGTCGGAGCATGACCTGAACACTCTGCTATCGCTCAAACCCTGCGTGTCCGAGGAGAAAATCGCGTCAGTTGCGCTACAGATTCCGAGCTCAAAGCAGTTGAAAGAACTGTCTGAGCTTGGAGGCGCATCGGCGAAAGCCGTGATAGCTTCTTCTAAGCGCAAGATAGACACAGGCGAAAAGAAGGTCCGCATCTGCAAGCCGAAGCAACGCCGACCGCGGGGCCGGGGCCGTAGAATCTAACTCCGATCGGAGTGAACGGAAAGGAGGTGATAGCATTGATCAGATTTGCGCGATTCTTACTTCGGCTACTCGCAAAGCTAGCCGGGTTGCCCGATGTCATAGCCCGATGGCGTCAGATCATACCATTCGACAAGATCATCGGTTTCGTGATCGAGGCGGAGGAGATACTGAGCTTGACCGGAGATCAGAAGCGGTCATGGGCTGCTCAGCAGCTTCAGACCTGGGCACAGGGCAAAGGCTACCTTATACCGGAGAGCGTGATCAACTTCTTAGTTGAGGAAGCGTTCCACCGATGGTTAGAACAGAAAGGAAATCAGCCGCCTAAGCCACCCGGCTAGGATGGTCAGTTTGTGGAAGGAATCTCATCAGCCTGAGCGTTTAGGGGCGATCCACGACTAATCTGTCGTCTGAGCCCCTAACGCTCAGGAATCGCATCCTAGAGCCAAAAACGGAAAGGATAAAAGCAAATGGCAGTATTAACACGAACCGCCTGTAAGTATATCAGAGACCTAGACCTGTCGAATCAATCCATCATTGACCTGCTCGATACTATAGACGCCTGGATCTTAGTCGCTGAAAACTTAGCCAAGGAAACCGGGAACATCTACAACCTGGACTTACTCCTGCGAAAAGCAGCAGAAGAACACGGCACGGCAACACGATGAGATTCTTTGGCCATCTCGTTATCCGCTGGCTGACCGCCCCACTGTGGGAGCCGACGCCACGACAAACAGACTGGACACATACCGCCATCGGACGCAGGCGCCCGAATAACTTGCAGCGCCGTATGATACGACCGTTGACCAGGCGAAGCCTTATCACGGGCCGCAGCAGAGCGCACCGCGGACGGCCACGAAGGCGCATCCGATGATCGAACATAGAGTCTACGGACCGCCCGAGACTGGACTTGACGGTTGCCAAAAATCGCAAGTGCTCAGAGCCAGGATGCAACAAGAAGCATTATGCAATCGGCTACTGCAAAAAGCACTACCAGGCGAATCGAAAGGGAGTGATGCCAACATGCCAGGAGTAATAGAACACCGTGTCTACGGACCTCCAGGCACTTGACCGGCAAGACTACATACTTATCCCGCTACGTCGAGAATGCCGTTGGACACTACGGTTCAGGCGGTGTCATGGTTGCAAGCTACACTACCGCCGCCGCCGCCGAAATAGCGCGGCGAGCCGTTCTTCCCGAGAATAACATCGGCACACTGCATAAGTTCTGCTATAACGCTATAGATAAGCCGCCAGTCGCTGAGTCCAAGGCTAAAAGCATCCGAGCGTGGAATGAGTATGCACCTGCTTATGCTATGAGTCTCCCCGGTTGCAGTGATATTCTCAACTCCGGCTTCGAATACGGAGACAGCGCCACTCCGGGCGATAACCTCATGGCACTTACCACCATTCTGCGGAACCGCCTTGTCCCTGTCGAGCAGTGGCCGGCCCACGCCCGTGCTTTCCTGGACACTTGGAGCGACTGGAAAGCACTAGAGGGAGTCATAGACTATACGGACATGCTGGAGATAGCCTTGCGCGACACGGAAACAGCGCCGAGGAATCCGGAAATTATCTTTGTCGATGAGGCCCAAGATTGCACCGCGCTTCAGTTCGCCGTCATCAAGAAGTGGGGAGCACACTGCGACCGGCTGATAATGGTTGGGGATGACGATCAGTGCATCTATCAATTCGCAGGCGCTACGCCTGAAGCATTCGCCTGTTCAGACATCGGGCCCAACGATCAGCTACTAGAGCAGAGCTATCGCGTTCCCGAAGCAGTATGGAAATACGCGACCGACTGGATCTCCCGCGTTCCCGACCGAATAAAGAAGCCGTATCTTCCACGGGCCGACGCCGCAGGCTTCGTCAAATCCTGCCCGTTGACCTGGAAACAAGGGCCGGAGCTAGTAAAGCTAATCGAGCAAGTGATCGCGCGGTATGAGTCAGTAATCGTCATAGCATCCTGCTCATACATGATCGACCCGCTACGCCAGGCGCTACTTGCCAGTGGAATACCGTTTCACAACCCTTACAGGCGCATCCGTGCAGACTGGAACCCGCTGAGCCTCAGCACCGGCACGACGTTTGCACAGCGCTTGGCCGCGTTCTTTGCACTCGATATCGCC
>Ga0307377_10007771_pt1 | contig 10993 bp, 16 predicted proteins | sample TR3MG_FD_202535 | JGI IMG/M metagenome (GOLD analysis project Ga0307377, IMG submission 202535) | Soil microbial communities from Risofladan, Vaasa, Finland - TR-3 | ecosystem: Environmental > Terrestrial > Soil > Coastal area > Acid sulfate soil | place: Finland: Risofladan, Vaasa | collected... | reverse complement strand
ATTCAAATGATAAAGAAAAAACAAAACAACATATTTCAAATACTATAGATGTTCATATAAGGAAAAATTAAATGAAGTTAGCAGTAATAAAATTTGGTGGTAGAATAAATGGTAATGCAGATGGTGCTGTGGGTGGTGAGGTCTTAGTAGCAATAGACTTATTAGTTCGCGCACACAATGAAGTTCATTATTTTACGAATATTCTTGCTAAGGATATCCCGCTCCCAGGTGCAGTGGGACACCAAATTGAAGATTACAATCCCAAAGAGAAATTTGATACTTTGATTGTTATTAATGGAAATATAAATTACTATGGTGGCCAGGAACCTCAGCTTGAGATGAAAAACTTGAAAGTGCTCAATTCTTCTCCGGGGAAAATCATCTATATGATGTTTGACCCTATGCTTCCGCTCAAACAACAGTGGGAAGGTGTTTCTAAGAAACAAGACAAATATAATTGGGTAAATAAATATACTCGAGAAGAGATAGAAATTACAAGAGATGATATTACAGTTATTTCCCAACCATATGACCTAAAGGCTGTAAAAGCAATATGGGACAAATCTGGTATAAAAGTGAAAAACATAGTTCATTACCCATTATACAAAATGCACTTAGTTTATTATGATAGGCTTCCCTTTGAAAATAAGGAAAGAAAGATTGATTTGTTATATGGTGGAACTTTTAGAAATAGAAAACGTGAAGAAAAACTTATAAAATATTATTTTGGATATCCCGGAGGTTTCAATGCAGAAATATTTGGTAAAATAAAATTATCAGATTTTAATCCTAAAAAAATATTAGGAATGAGACCACCAATATTTTCAGGAGCAGTAAAAGCAACTGAGATGAGAGATAAATTATCAAATGGATTTGCAACAGTAGCAATTGGTGACAAGTGGTATGAAGGTAAAAATCTCGCTCAAAGAATATATGAAAGCATATTAGGAAATACAATAACTTTTATTGATGAACAATTAGACCCAAAACATTATGTCTATGGAGATAAATTACCAATATTATATGTAAATAGCAGAAAAGATGTTATGAATGTTTTAGAAACTATTAAAAGAACTGATGGTGCATTAAAAGTAGCTGCAGATGCGCAATATGAGGCTGTAATGATAGATAAACAAAAATATGTAGATGACTTAAGAACTTTAATGGAGAATGAATTATGATAGACATTGAAATTAATCAAAATAAACAATATACAGATTTATATGAAATTAAAATAATATTGACAGATAGATTATTATTTGACTTTATAGAAACACGAGACGTATCACATTCTAAAGAATTAATAATGAGATTAGTATCATCTAAAGTAGATGACTTTTTTTATAAAAATTGTCCAAAACATTTAGTTCCAAGTCAAGTGTTAATGGATGCAAGAAAGTGTAGGGTAGTTATATATCATGATTAAAACTGATAAAATAAAAGTTGTAGTATTTTCTGGTGGAACAGGAGCTGCCTCTTTATTAGAAGGTTTAAAATATTTTGACGTAACAGGAAAAGCAATGCAAGTCACAAGTATAGTAAATGCTTATGACGATGGAAAATCTACAGGTCAAGTTAGACAAGTCTGTAATGTATTGGGTCCAAGTGATATAAGAAAAAATCAATGGCATCAATATAGAAATAAATTTTCCAATACAGATAATATCAATAGAGCAATTCACGAACTTTTTAACAAAAGATATGATTTTACAATTGGTAAAGAAGAAGAAGAAATATTGAGATTGATTGATATTTGGGATTTTGATGAAAAATATTCAAAGATATTTAAAGAATCAATAAAACAATATTTTGCACTTCCGGGTTCTAAATCATTCCCATATAATGATTTTAATATTTCTAACATATTATATGCAATGTTATTCAAAGAAATTGGTTATAGAGATACAATTAGAATATTTAAAGGTTTATTAGATATTGAAGATGATGTAATGTTAATTTCTGAAGATAATTTAATTTTGAATGCTATTAGTAAAAATAAAAAGCATATTGATAGTGAGGCAGAAATTGTAGAATGGTTAAATGGAACAGACCCTATAGATGATATTTTCTTTATTGATATTCATAATAATTCAACTTCATCTATTGCATATGAATATTTGAAAAATGGAAATGAGATTATTCCTAAAATTACGGAATATTCTAAAGAAGCTATTGAAGAAGCTGATTTAATTATATTTGCTCCAGGAACGCAGTGGAGTTCATTAATTCCAACTTATATTACACAGGGGTTTGATAAATTAATACAAAGTTCTAAGGCTAAAAAATTATTATTAATGAATAATATACAAGATAAAGATAATATTGGACAAACAGCCGGTGACATACTTAACAGTATTAGTAAATACTTAACATTAGACAACATTGATATATTTATTAATAATGATACTCCAGATACATTATTAAAAGATGTTTCCAAATTTAAAGATAATAATAGAATATTTATTGGAAACTTGGGTATTGTAGGTCTATTACAACTTCACGATTATCATAAAACTGCATTTGAAGTATTAAAACACTATTATGATTATCATTTTACAAATCTAAAGTTTTTTGATTTTGATGACACAATTTATTCAAGAGACCCTAAACACAGAGAAATATCTGATATCAACTTGGATTTATTAAATGAAATAGGTTCTTATGATGGCCAAAGATGTGTGGTCACAACCGGAAATGATTACGATACAATTCATAAAAAATTAGTTAAAAAATATGGTTCAAATCTTAGTGATAGTGTTATTCATTTCGATATATTTGCAGACGGTGGTATAGTTAAATATTACAATGGTAGAGTATATTACAGAGATAAAGAGTTTTTATTACAAGATGTTGCATCTTTATTAAATTATTTCACTTTACTTGGGATACCAAAAGAAAAAATATTTCTAAGAGGAGACTGGCCTAAACAAGATATAAATAATCTTACTTGTATCGGAATTAAACCACTTACAGAAATTGAAAAAAACTTATTAGTAGAACTATTGAACATTCATTTCAAACATATGAACTTACCAAATGTTGCTAAAAAGATTGGATTGACCGGAATAGATATATTAAATAAAGAAACAAACAAAATAAAAATACTTGGTCACTATTACCTTTATATCAAACAAAAAAATGTAGGTGCTAAAAGATTATACATAGGTGATGAATTAGAAGATGGAAATGATAAAGAAATTGCAGCAGAATGTGATTATAGTTATAATGTAAAATCCCCATACGATACAAATATTTTATTAAGTGTTATATTAGAAGACTTACAACCAAAGGAATTATCAAAATGAATACAATAAAACACCAACACTTCTCAGAGGTATATTATAAGTTATTATATGAAGCATTTCATTACCCTGATTACATTTCAGCACCGAGGGGATTAATCATAAGAGAATTAACAAACATAGAATTGCACCTAGAAGATCCGTATTCTAATTCATTTAAAAATAGTGTTCGTAGTCCTAAGCCCGGTTATTTATATCCTGAGTTATTGTGGTATTTTTCAGGTAGAAATGATTTAGAGTTTATTTCACACTATTCAAAGTTTTGGAATAGAATTGCAAATAAAGATGGAACAGTAAATAGTGCTTATGGTAATTTATTATTTACAGAAAAAAATGAGTATGGATTAACTGAATATCAGTGGGCACTTGAGTCTTTGAAAAAAGATAAAGATAGTAGGCAAGCAATAATGAGATTTAATAAACCCACACATTCTTATTTTGGAAATAAAGATTTTGTTTGCACTTTAAATGCAACATTTCATATTAGAAAAAATCAAAATGGGATAGATAGACTAAATCTTACAACTACAATGAGGTCTCAAGATGTTTGGTTTGGTATTATATATGATATTCCTTTCTATACACTATTACAGCAACAAATGCATAAACACCTACGTAAATATTATCCGGATTTACTAGTGGGTGATTATAGACATTATGTTTTAAGTGAGCATATTTATGAAAAAGATTTTAAAGCTGTTGAAGAAATGTTGGACTATGAGTTTATTCCAGACAGTATTGCAATAAACTATTCAACAGATTTAATAAATGAAGATGGTAGCCCAAGTAAAGAACTAAAATTAGCAATGAATATAGTATTACATAAAACCGAATATTTAGAATTTGAAGACCCATTAATTAATAAAATGATAGAATATTCTTTAATAGACTAAAATGACAAAGAAAGAAAAATTAGATAAAATATTTATGAATACAGCAAACCAATTTGCTACATTATCTCATTGTGTTTCACATCAAGTCGGTTCAGTAATTGTAAAAGATGATAGAATTATAGCAACTGGATATAATGGAACACCAATGGGTATGGTCAATTGTGACCAAATATTTGTAGAATATAAACCGGAAGAATATAGAGAAGCACATACTAAATGGAGCAATGCAAATGAAATCCACGCAGAAATGAATGCACTTATATTTTGTGCTAAAAATGGAATAAAGATTGAAAATGCAACAATTTATTCAACAGTTCAACCTTGCCAGCATTGTTTAAAAAATCTTATACAAGTTGGTATAAAGAGAATAGTATATAAAATCCCGTATGATAAAGCAGTTCACAGTATATTTTTAACAAAACATATGCAAAAAAACAATATAATAATAGAACAAATAACGGAGGAAGAATGAAATCTTCAAAAAAATTAGCTGAAAAGTTTTCAATAGATACAAACGTTGATAAGGAAACATCAGATTTAATTCAAAAAATGGAAGCAACATATCCAAATATGACTTATGAATTTAAAAAGATTTGTATAGAGCAATATCTTACATTTATAAAAAAACAAAATGATTATGGTCCAGCAAATATAGCAATGAATACACACCTTGAAAATGAACAAGATTTGAAATTATCGTTGACCGGGTTGACTGTAAGAATGAATGATAAGATGAGTAGGTTAATAAATCTAATTCTAAAAAAGAACAAACCTCAAAATGAATCTATTGAAGATACATTTATGGATTTAAGTGTATATGGAAAAATAGCCCTTGTGGTAATGCACGGTAAGTGGGGTAAATAATGTCTTATGTTTCTTTCTCTCAATATAATGTTTGGAGCACTTGTCCATTACAATGGAAAATAACGTATGCAGATGGGCACAGAGTATCTGAGCCTAATATTCATCTAATTTTTGGAACTGCAATGCACATTACAATCCAGAAATATTTAGAAGTTTATTATTTGCAAACCGAAAAGGCTGCTAATGAACTAAATCTGAATGATATGTTATTACAAAATATGGTTGAAGATATAGAAGCAAGAAAATCTGAAAACTTAGACACATTCGTATCTCAACCGGAATTAGTAGAATATTATCAAGATGGTGTTTTGATATTAGATTATTTCAAGAAACATAGGTCAAAATATTTTAATAAAAAAGGATATGAACTAATAGGTATAGAATTACCATTAGACCTTGAACTACAGCCAGGTTTAAAATTTGTAGCAAAGTTAGACTTTGTTGTAAAAGACACAAGAGACAATAGTATAAAAATAACAGACTTCAAGAAATCATATCGAGGTTGGAAAAAATCTGAAAAAGATAATCCAACAAAGAGGGGTCAATTACAACTATATAAACAATTCTATTCAGAAATGTATAAAGTTCCTACCAAAAATATTGATATTGAATTTATGATATTAAAACAAAAAATATTTAATTATGGAGATTTTCCTGCTAAGAGAATACAAGTTTTCTCTCCACCAAGCAGTGATATAACATTGAAAAAAGTCAAAGCCCAATTTATGACTTTTGTAGATACTGTATTTAAAGATGGTGAAATTAATAGAGAAATAGAGTATCCGGCAAATCCATCTAAGAAAAATTGTCAATATTGTCCATTTCGAAATGATAAAAATTATTGTGCAGTGGGAGTTAGCAAATGAGAAATATAAAATTTAATGCAAGAATACAAATAACAGAGTTTACATATACAGCAATCGATTTTTTGAAATACAATTTGGATATTTTACAAAATGAAAGCAATATTAAAGTTGATATTACATTTTGGTATGATAAACAGACGATGGATATAAGTCCGATGGTAAAAAAAGAAGTTGCTAAATTATTTGAAATAACAGAAGACAAAATACACGATAGATATCCCAAGACTATTTTTAAAAATGCAATGTTTAGTATTTTATATTCAAAGGCAGAGGAACAACAACAGGCATTAGCAGATGTTGAACAAGACTCTAAGTTTTATTTATTTTATGATAATGAAAGTTCATTCATTAAAAGTGTGGTTGAACTTTTTAGTTTTATTAAGGCTAAGTTAAATTACGAGGTTTCTAAACGTGAGAAAAATAGGTATAGTAGGAAATAAGTTTTATGTTAATAAGACACAACTAAAAGATTTTTTATGGATGGTAAAACAACAAGTAGATGCATTAGAACCGCCTGAAGAAATTGAGATAGTTAGTTTAGGTAGAAAAATATCAGTTGATAAATATATAAAATCTTTAACACATTTATCAGGTTTTAAATACGCAGAATTTGCTCCATATCATGATAATTGGAACCCTGATTGTGTAGAAAAACCATATTTGTTCAAAAAAGAATATTCTCCAAAATATTTTTTTATAGCATATAGTCATCTTGTAAAATATTGTGATACTATATTGATTTTAGATACTGATGAGGGTCAGGACTCCGGAATAGCATATATCAAAAAAATGTGCAAAAAAAGTAAAAAACATTACATAATTTTGAAAGTTTAATATATATATAAATATATATAACTGGAGATAATATGAAAGAAAAATCGCACAATAAATTAACATCTATAAACATTGATGAATATCTATATAAACAATTTAAAAAAACAGCAATTGAATTAGATACTACTCTTACTAAAGTGGTCACTGAAACATTGCACAAATTCGTAAGTAGTTCTAATATTTTAATTGAAAGTGGTTCAATATAAAAGGAGAATATATGGAAATTAATGGTTTTGAATACATACCTAAAGAACAAAGAAAAAACATTTTATTATTAGCAGATGACTTGAGACTAAGTTCTGGCGTAGGAACTGTATCAAGAACGTTCGTCACAGGAACAGCACATCGATATAATTGGTTCCAACTTGGTGCTGCCGTGACTCACCCCGAAATTGGTAAAAGAATAGATATTTCTCAAGATTTAAATAATCGATTAAATCTCCCAGACACACACGTTCTTATTCAACCACACCATGGTTATGGTGACCCTGATATAGTTCGAGCATTACTTAGAGAATTTAAATTCGATGCAATACTACATTTTACAGACCCACGACAGTGGATATGGTTATATAATATGGAACATGAACTTAGACAAAATATTCCAATCTTTTTTTACCACGTATGGGACAACCTACCTTATCCAATGTATAACAAATCTTATTATCTATCATGTGACTGGATTGGTTGCATAAGTAAACAAACAAAAAATATTGTAGATAATGTATGCTATAAAGATTTATTAGAACCTTGGCAAGTCACCTATATTCCTCATGGTATAGATAAAAAGATCTTTACTCCTCTATCAGAAGAAGAACCGGGTCAAATGAGAGAAGATAAAGATAAAAACATGAAGCATGATTATGATATGATGAAAGATTATAGAAAACGTTTATTTGGTGATAAAGAAATTAATTTTGTAGTTTTATACAATAACAGAAATATAAGACGCAAAAATATGGGTGATGTTATTTTAGCATTCAAAACATTCTGTGAAACTTTATCCAAAGAACAAGCAGATAAATGTATGTTAGTTATGCATACTAATGCAGTCGATCCTAATGGAACAGATTTACATGCAGTCAAAGAAGCAGTTGCATTTGGTTTTAATATTTTTATTCATGAAGAAAAAGTAGATCCTGATGCTTTAAATTATTTATATAATATTGCAGATGTGACTATTAATCTTGCGAGTGCTGAAGGTTTTGGATTAGCCACTGCCGAAAGTTTGATGGCAGGAACTCCAATAATAGCAACCGTGACTGGTGGTCTTCAAGATCAAATGGGCTTCAAAGATAAAGATGGCAAATACATTCAGTTTGATAGAGAATGGGGAACAAATGCAGATGGTAAAGTAAAAGGAACTCATGGCAAATGGGTATATCCTTTATTCCCAACTGGTAGAAGTTTAGTGGGCTCACCGCCTACACCGTATATTTTTGATGATAGAGCTACGTGGCAAGAAGCAGCAATTGCTCTAAAACATTGGTATGATCTTCCAAACGAAGAAAGAGAAGTATGTGGTCAAGCCGGCAGAGAGTTTATGTTCGAAGAAGAAGTTGGTATGGATGCTGATTTTATGAATAAAAGATTTATGACAGATATGGAAATAGCTTGGTCAAAATGGAAACCAAGAGAACGTTATCAAATTATTAAAGTATAAGGAGAATAAAATGAATATATTAGAACAAATATATACTAATTTTCATAGGTTATTAAAACTTATTTATATAAAAGTATCAAATCGAGTTTCACATGAAGCTCAAATGTTTTTATTTCCTAATAGAATGGTGTATGCAGTAATATTATATACAAGCGACTGTGGAACAATGAAACAATTTAGAACTAGAAATATAGCATTATCAGAATTTGCAGCAGTACTAAATAGAGAATATAATTTATTTACTGCAGATGGAGTACAAATAACATCTGAGTACATTAGGAATAAATGGCAAGAAAAACTAAAAAAACAACATATTGAAAAAATGAATACGTTCATTACAGAAGATTTAAAAATTGATTTATTTACGGATCCAGAAAAAGCGGGAGTTCAAAATGGCTAAAAAATTAAGAATTATTATAGAGACAATATTAGAACAATTTCCTGATGCTAATTTACTATCTGAACGAGCAAGAAAAAAAATAGCAGATGAAATTGTTAATTTATATTTTACACCCGATAACAAAAATACTTTAGAAAATAAAGAATTATCGATTATAACTAAAAAGGAGTTAATATGAGTATAAAACCATTATTAGTATTTATTGCTCCTGTTCAGTCGCGTAGTGGTTATGGAGAACACGCACGAGATATTTTAAGAGCATTAATACAAATAGATAAATATGATCTCAAAGTTGTCCCAATAAGATGGGGTTCCACTCCATTAAATGCTCTAAAAAAAGGTATTGATGATGACATATCGAACTTAATTATGCCAACACCTCAATTACCAAGAAAACCAGAAGTATCTATTCAACTAACAGTTCCAAATGAGTTCAATCCAACAGTTGCACAATATAATATTGGTATAACGGCCGGTATTGAAACTACAATCTGTTCTCATCAATGGACAGAAGGCTTGAATAGGATGAATATGAATATTGTTCCATCTGAGTTTTCTAAACAAATTTTTATGAATACGGTTTTTACACAAAAAGATCCACAAGGAAATGTTATATCTTCACTTAAATGTGAAAAACCGGTTCACGTTGTATTTGAAGGAACAGATACAAGTATTTTTCATAAGACAGAAAACATACCAGCAGAGATTAGAAGAAAATTAAATGAAATTCCAGAAGATTTTCTATTCTTATTTGTAGGTCACTGGCTTCAGGGTGGTTTAGGTGCAGATAGAAAAGACGTTGGAATGCTTATCAAAGTATTTCTTGAGACATTCAAAGGTAAAATAAATAAACCCGCTCTTCTTTTGAAAACAGGCAGCACGTTCTCAAAAATGGATGAAGCAGACATATTAAATAAAGTCAATACAATCAAAAACAGCGTCGGTGGAGATATCCCCAATATTTATATAATACATGGTGAACTTACTGCAGATGAAATGAACTCACTATATAATCACAGTAAAGTAAAAACTCACATTTCTTTTACCAAAGGAGAAGGTTTTGGAAGACCTCTATTAGAAGCAAGTTTATCAGAAAAACCAATTATTGTTTCTGGATGGAGTGGTCACATAGATTTTCTACCAAAAGAAAGAGCAATTTTACTTCCTGGAAAACTAGAACAAGTTCACCCTTCAGCAGTTTGGGCAGGTGTTATAGAACCATCCGCACAGTGGTTTAATGTAAATTATTCATATGCATCAAATATAATGTTAGATGTATGGAAACGATATCAAAACTATTTACCAAATGCAAAAGCACTTGGTGCAGAAAATAGAATAAAGTTCAGTTTTAATAAGATGAAAGAAATATTAGAAAAATTATTGGATGAAAATATACCACAATTTAGTGTACCTCAACCAATTGCTTTACCATCTATACCAAAACTGAAGAAAATAAATAAGGAGAAAATAAATGAAGTTCGAGAACAAATTCACGAAGAAAATAGTGGAAGCGAAGAAGTATCACAAAGCGCAGCAGGTTCAGTTGCTTAAAGAAGGTCAATTAACAACTAGCCAAGTTTTAGAAAACCAGTGGGTTGTTTATTTAGATGATGATAATTATCAAATTCTGAATAATGATATTTTTGAAGCCACCTATATTCCACATAAAGAATTATTATTCGATTAGGAGAAAATATGGCTAAAGAAAAATGTCCTGTTTGTAAAACAAATAACATATTAGTTGAAGATTTGAAACTTGAAGGTAAAGATACTAAATCTTATTTATGTATTAGATGTGGTTATACTTCAAATTCAGAATATGTTGTCAATTCAGAAATAATGAAAAAAATGATTGATGGTAATGAATACTCTGAAACATTATTCAACTTACACTTATATGATGAAGATACTGGACTTTATTGGTTCCCGATGGTATTATTAACAAAACATGGAGCAATATTTCCAGAAGGAACCCACGATGATTTTAAGTGGTCTTATGTTCCAATCATTGAAGTTGAACCAGAAAAGAAAGAAGAAATTGGTGAAGAATATACTAAACGATTTGCAGTTGAGTTAAAAGAACAATTTGAAAAATTAGATTTTTTGACTGTATGCAAGAAAATGGGTGCAATAGATCCAACATTAACATTAGATTAAGAGGTTATTATGGT
>Ga0307377_10007770_pt1 | contig 10994 bp, 14 predicted proteins | sample TR3MG_FD_202535 | JGI IMG/M metagenome (GOLD analysis project Ga0307377, IMG submission 202535) | Soil microbial communities from Risofladan, Vaasa, Finland - TR-3 | ecosystem: Environmental > Terrestrial > Soil > Coastal area > Acid sulfate soil | place: Finland: Risofladan, Vaasa | collected... | reverse complement strand
TCATCTATTATTTCTGAATTCATATATTCAATATTTTCTTTATTATCATTATTACAAATTGAAAAACCTATAGAATTTTTCTTTTCTTTTCTATTTTTTACTATTTCATTTAATCCATCAAAAGCTCCTCCACATATAAATAAAATATTTTTTGTATTCATTTGAACAGTTTCTGGATATGGCATTGACTTATTTTTCTTTAAAGGAACATTACAAATTGAACCATCCAATAATTTTAATAGTGCTTGTTGTACTCCTTCGCCTCCAACATCCTTTGTGTTTCCTGAAGATCTTTTTGCTAATTTGTCTATTTCATCAATATATACAATTCCTTTCTCTGCCTTCTTTACATCATAATCAGTAGATTGTAATAATCTTGTTAATAAACTTTCTACATCTTCGCCTACATATCCTGCAGATGTCATTGTTGTAGCATCACCTATTACAAAAGGAACATCTAATATTTTAGATATTGTTTCAGCAATTAAAGTTTTTCCAGATCCAGTAGGTCCTATTAATAAAATATTACTTTTTTTTACTTCAATATTTTTAGGATCCTTATTATGGTTAATTCTCTTATAATGATTATAAGAAGCAACTGAAACTACAGTTTTAGCAATTTCTTGTGATATGATATATTGGTCTAAAAAGTCTTTAATCTTTTTTGGTTTTGGAATTATTAAATCTTTTTCTACATTTTCAGTTGTTTTTTGATTAGGAGGTGTAATATTATAACCCAAAGAACTGCAACATAAATATAAACATCTTTCGCATAATATTATATTATTTGGACATATTATTAATTTATTTTTTTCATTTTTATGTTGACCACATATTGAACAACAAAAATTAGAATACATTAATTATTCTCCTATTCTAGTAGCTATAAAATTTAAATAAATATCTCTTCCATCAAATATAAACTTTTCATTAATTTTAGTAATTGCAAATCTATCTTCAAGTTGAAAAAAGTGATATGCTCTATTTGGTGTCCATATAGAGCTATGAGGTTCTGATCTTTCATTTAATAATTCTGTTGTTGTAATAATATTTTCTTTTTCGAAATTTTTATCATCAACATTTTCTGATAAAATTCTTTTAGCTAATATTTCATAATTTGGTACTATTATATTAACATTAGAATCCTTTAAAGTAACAGTACTTAACAAATATATAAAATATAATACACTATTAAAAGATACATGTTCTAAAAATCTGTAACATAAAATCTCATCAAATTTAATATTAATTCTTTCAAGAAAAGTAAAAATATTTTCATTACATTGAAATTCACATGAATAGCTTCTACAATCTCTTATCCAATCCTTATATGCTTTTTCTATTACTTCTGGTGCTGTATATGAATAATACATTGTATCTATGTTTATAACAAAAGTATTCATTGGATAATCTATTTTTTTATTACCTGCTGCTATATTTAAAATTGCTTGATGTTCTTTCATTTGTTTTCCTTTCTATATAAACTCTAATACTATACTTTCAGTAAATGGTTTAATATAAAAATCAAAATATCTTTTACGATCAATATCTTCTAAATCTAAAAATTTAATCATATTTTTTGAAATTGTTGCTTGTCCATATTTTTTTAGAAATATATTATATTTCTCATCACTAGTAGGAATACAATATAGATTAGGATTATTAGAATATAAAATTTCATTTTTATATTTTTCTAATGTTTTAAATATTGTATATTTGTTAGCAAGATTAATCTTAGCAACATTGTTTAACATATTATCCATTTCTTTATATCTATATGGAACTCCTTTAATTATTGTATCTCTTCCATCAAAAGCTAAATATTGTTGTCTATTTATAGAAATTATAAAATTTTGAAATATTGCTTTTAATTCTAATTTTAAACTACAACTATTTATATCCTTTAATCTTCTTGATATTATAATTCCATCATATTGTCTTAAAATTATATTTTCATTTTGTATATTATTTCTAAGTAAATATTCATCTATTATTGAATTAGTTGTATTTCTTAGAATCATAGATAATATAGGATTATCTTTCATCATTAATCCTATTTTAATATTTCTTTCTTTTTTATTTGTTTCATCTATTTCAGATAGATTTAAAGATAATTTTTTTATTATTTCATAATGACATGATGAAATATCATAGGAAAAGACATTGTTTAAAGACAACTTACAATTATTATTAATTTTCATTTGAATTCTTAATTATTTCATTATATTTCTTTTTCAGTTGCTGCTTTAATTAAACTAATTATAACATCATCAATTTGAATAAAATGATTTAAATCTACAACTGTTTTAGATCTTTCATCAAACCAATTAACCATATCTTGATTTGTTTCTACATTATTTACACATTTTGTTAATTGTCTATACATTATCTGTAATGCTTCTTTATCAACTTCCTTTGGTAAGATATTCTCAATTGTACTTTTATTTAAAGTAACATGAATAATACTAGTATCCCTCTTTTTCAATTTTGATCTAAAAAATGGAATTAATATATTATTTATATTTATACAATGAACTACTTCTAATCCAGTTCTTGTACCATAACATTTTAAAAATATATCTTTAGTTTTTGTAGCATATATAATTTTAAATCCATTATTATACATATCCATTGCTATTGTCTTAAGATTTAAAACAACATATTTATCTGCATTTTTTATAAGAAATAATTCTCTTTTATCATCACCGTTACTATCTATACCACCAAGAGGATCTGCTACTGAAAACATCATATTTTTCATAGGATCTACACCTCTTACCGATAATTTAATTTGTCTAACATTTGGAAATTTATCATTATTTTTTTCAAACCATTCCGGAAAAGATAAAACTGATATAGCTTCATTTGTTTCTGAAATTATTTGTTTTCTTTTTATACCTACTCTTTCTTCAATATTTTGCATTAAATCAATTTCTTCTTTTAAAGTATCTTTAATCTTTATATCAAGATCTTCATTTTCGGGAGTAATTCCTACATCTAAACCTTTAATCATTTCTGATAAACTATTAGTCATTTTTTATATCCTTTTCTAATTAATTAAAGTTTTACATTCACTACATCTACATATTTTTCCTGATGAATGAATTTTTAAATACTTATAAAATAAATCACATCTAACTTGTTTATGTATACAAAATCTACAAGATTTTTTACAATTATTATTTTCATATCTAACATTATTTTTTAAAAATTCATATAATTTTTCATTTGTTTTAGTTCTACAAAACCAATTTCTCATCTAAACATATGTACCTTCATCTTCAATCTTTGTAACACTACAATATGAAACTTCTTTAACTTCTATATCTACAGTTTTCATCATTGGTTTGTTATTTCCATTTCTAATTTTATTTTCATATAATGCAAGTTTTTTATTAATACATGGTTCACAATTTCCACAAGGCTTCATATTATGTAATGGAAATTCACATGTCCATACATATTTTTCTAATTTTAATACTTTTATATCTCTTATAATTTCCCACTTTTTATAATTTCTTAAAGGAAATTCTAACTCAACATTTTTATTCATTACACTACATTGAGATTTTATAACTTCATTAAATCTTTCAGAAAAAGCCCAATAATCATCTTTCCAATGAAAACCAAAAACAATAGTAGAATCTAAAGGAGCTAAAAATACTGTTAATGGAACAAACATAGAAGCTTGCATTACACTATAACCTTCTGGTATAATATCTTCATGTCTTAGATTAATAATCTTATGATTTATTATGTATCCTAATTTTTTAACTTTTTTCTTAAATTTTTCTCTAACATTATGTTCTGCTAAATTTTTTGAAGGGTCAATTGAAGTCCATACAAATGACCATGCTTCAACTTGTTTATTTTTTTGTAATTCATTCCACAAACATAACGTTGAATCATAACCTCCTGACCATATTACAATTCTTTTATTCATTACACTATTTACTCCATCATTTTAAATAAATTAAAAATAATAATGCTATTAATCCAAAAGGACTAAATAACAAACCAAAAATTGCAAGTACAATAATTATATCTAATAATATACTTAAAAATTTAGATCTTACGATTTGGAGTTTCATTTTCTTTTTCCCATGGCATAACAATCCAATCATGATTATTAAATTCTTTTATAAAAATATTAGGTCTAAAAGATGCTCTAGGTTTAAAATATAATGTTGAAGTTTTAGTATAAGTTGAATATAATAAATAAGGCATAACATTTATATACGTCTCACCTGTATCAATTATATCATCAACAAATAAAATATTTTTTTTATTGTTAATAGTTTGTTGGTAGCATTCTTGTAATGAATATAAAATCTTACAATTAAAAAAATGTGATAAATGTACTGCTATAGGTAATCCACCTCTTGGAAATCCATAAATAAAATCTACTTCAAATTTTGAATCTAATATTTTTTTACATAATTTATCAATATCATTACCATATTCTTTATATGTGATATTTATAAAATTATATTCTTTTTTACTCATTTTAATTTCCTTTAAATTTCACGTTATTTATTTCTATAGTTTTTAAAAGAGATTTTTCAACATCATAATATAAAAGATCATCAAAAGTTTTATTATTAGTAGTAAATACATATTTAAAAATTCTTAACATTAGTTCTACTATAATTTTAGGATCATCAGTAATACCAATTTTATTTCTAGGATCTTTACTTACAACTAGTTTATTTTTGTAAAGATGTATAATAGTATTACTATTTTCAACTAATTCTTCAATTTCCATTTTTATCTTCCTTATTTTTTTAAATACATATTGCTCTCATTTAATAATTCTATCATCTTTTTTCTAACTTGATATCTAAACATATTATCAAAAGTTCTATTATTACTAGTTAGACATGTTGTCATAATTTGTATAATAAATTCTATAAACATATCAATATTATATATTTGCCCATTCAAATTATTATGTTTATTTTTAATAACATATATAATATCTTTACATATAGTAAATATACAATCTTGCTGACTTAAATACATTTTTTTAACATTAATTGATGGACAATTCTTATCATCATATTTTAAATTATTCATATTAATAAAATCATAAATAATATCTTCCATCAAACCCTCCTTTAATTCCCTTCCAATTAATTGCAATAGCATCTGATGTATGTATACTTTCTTGATGAGTACATTTAATTATCCAATCATATATACTTTCATTATTATTCAATCCAATAGAAATAAGTCTACATGCATCTTCAACAAATATTGGATTTTGTGAAGCTATTTTTGAAATTTCTTGTTCATCTATTCTTTTAATTATAGGGTATGGTAATGTCTTGACTGAATTTTCAACTATATCTATAATATCTTCTAACCATACAATATTTGGATCTATTGTCTGTATCAATATTTTTGCAAAACTTCTTTGTGCATGGGGAAATCCCATATCAAAACCTTTTCCAATTAAATCTTTACTTAACTCTGCAGAACATGGACAATATGATGAATATTGAACTGTAACACATTGAAAGAATTTAAATTTTAAAATAGGAAAGGATTGAGCTTCAAACATACAATTATAATATATTGGAAATTCATTTTTAGATATTGGAGACTTTTTAACTACAGGAAGTTTAAATTCAAATTTTAAATAACTTTTTGAACTATTTATATTTCTTCTTAAATCCATTAATATTTCATTAATTAATTTATGTTTTAGAGGTTTGTTTAAATAATCCTTCAAAGTTAATATAAATCTTGACATGGAAACACCTTTAATATTTTTTGGCACGTATGCTCTCATAGAAACTTTAGCAACCATATCATTATAACATTGTCCATCTCTTGATTCTAATTTAAAAGGAACTTCAACATTTTGTACTCCACATTCTTGAATTGGTAATTTAATTAAAGGTTCTGTATTTTGAATATCTGGTAATTCATCTATCATTTTTTCTCCTTTAATACTACTTTATTTTTTTCAAATATCTTAGTTAAAGCATTTTTAATTTCATTATTTAACATTTTATCAAATGTTTTATTACCTGTAGTAGAATAATCTAAAATAGTTTCTATAACATCTTCTATGACATCATTTGTATTATTCATTACTTTAATCCATTTATTTATACCATTCCATTCAAACAATTTACCATTACGACCGATACCACTATATAATTTACCATTGTATACCGTTAAATCATTTACTTTATTTGTCAAATCTACTACTTTCATAATCTATTTTACCAATAATTTTATTAATAAACTTCTTTCTTTTTTCACAATCTGGATTATTTATTTTTTTATTAATTATCTTTCTATCACAAGATCTTAAATTTTTAATATTTAGTTTTATATTATTTATTAGTATTTCCTTGTTACTATTTTTTAATGAATCAATAAATTCATCATCATTTATTAAATAATTTGTTAAAGTATTAATAATTTTTTTGTATTTACATACCTCCAAATATAAATATATAAAAATATAAAGAACTGTACAAAGAATAATAAGAAATATAAATATCATAATTTAACTATTATTATAAATAGTAGGAGATATTTTATTTAAATTATTTATTATTTTAATATTCATTTTTTCAATCCTTTTTAATACCTATTACTTTTAAATAAGAATTTAATAATTTAACTGATTCTGGTTTTTTATCAATTTCTAAATTTTCATCTAATATATCAGCACTATTTAAACCTATTATTTTCTTTATATATTCATCTTTTAGATCTATACAATCAGACTTAGTTGTTAAACATTCATGTAAATTACATACACCTTCATGTGCAATATAGCAAGCTGTTTCCATTTCTCCTATTCTTTGACCACCTTTATTTTTTCTTCCAGCAAGTGGTTGTAATGTTCTCCTTGTATAGGCACCAACACCTCTTCCAGCTACTCTTGATTCAGCAATATGAACCATTCTAAAGAAATATAAATATCCTGCTGCTACTGATTGTTCAAAATAATTATCAGATATTGGATCAAAAATACGATAATTATATTTAGTATTAGTATATTCTAAGGCTTTAGAAATCATTTCTTCAGAACATGAATTAAAAGGAGGTTGTATTAAAATTAATTCTTCAATAAATTTTTTATCTATAATTTCTGGCAATTGTTCTTTAAATTGTTTTGAATACCATTCTGTTCTATCTATAATTTTTATATATTCTAATAAATAATTTTTAATAGTATTTTGATCAATATCACAACCCAACATATTTAAAATATTATCTTTTAAATCATTCAAAGACATAGCTAAATGTAATTCAAAAGATTGTCCTATATTCATTCTAGATGGAATAGTTAATGGGTTAATACATATATCAACTTTTCTTCCATCATCTAAAGTAGGCATTTTTTCTTCTGGTACAATAGCTGCTATAACTCCTTTGTTACCATGTCTATTTCCAATCTTATCACCATTTTGAATGTTCCTGACATATGTTCCATATAATTCTATTCTTACTCCATTTATTAAATCACCTTTATATTTATATTTACCTACTTCAGAAAAAATATCTAGATTATAATCTGAAATAATTTGTTTTGCGCTTTGTTTTGAAAAATGTTCATTGATAACATTTTGTAATATTAATTCTTCATTTCTTTGTTTTTCCATTTTAGTTTTTATCCAATCAGTGAATTGAGAAAAATTACTATCCCAAGTATTTGGATAAATTCTTAGTTTTGTAATATTAACTTTCTTTTTAACAACTAGATTTTCTGTTTCTTTAAATATATCATAATGTTCAGTACAACTATTTGGAATTGACTTTAATTTAGCGTATGATTCTCCAGCCTGTAGTCCTTCTTGTTCTTCAGGTAAAGGTTTATATTTTTCTCCTATTTCTGATAATGTTTCAAGAACTTTATTTGGAGGTAAAGTAAAAGATAAATCATAACAATGTACTGAAGTAAACATAGCTTCATCAACTAATTTTTTAGAAATTACAACACTATCCTCATAATTCTTTCCATAGTATGGAATAAATGCTGTTAGTAAATTTCTACCTATATTAATATTTCCATTTTTACAAAAATAACTTTCTGCAATTATATCACCTTTCTTTACTTTATCACCAACTTTAACATATACATTTAATACATCTATATTTTCAACATATGTATTTCTAAATTCAATATTAAATAAATCTACAGTTTTATCATTATATACTACTATGATATAATTGTTATCATTATAAACAACTTCACCATCTTTTTTAGCAATCTTTGTAAATTGAGTATAATTAGTATATAAACCTTCACAACCAGATTGAATTAAAGGTTGTTCAAAATGTATTAATGGTATAGCTTGTCTCATTTGAGAAGATACCATTTGTAATCTAGTCTGATCATCATGCTCTAGAAATGGTACCATAGCTACTGGTATTGATATTGGTTTATTACTAACTTCTTCTGAAAATTTTAAATTATTATCTAACTTAACATTAGGTACTAAATTTTGTAAAATACCACAATTATCCCTATCAGGAGTATCAACTGGACATAATCTTCCAAACATACTGGATGTAATATCTCTTAAATGTTCTGGAACATTTTCTCTTGAAAAACCTCCAGGACCAACTAAACTAGTTCTACTTAATTTTGTAAGTTCATCAATTGGATTAATAGAAAAATCAAATTGAATAATATCAGATACATTACAATCACTTAATATTTGAGTTGAATTTACATTAAATTTTGGTTGTCTTGAAGTTCTATTTGAAATACATAAATCAAATATAGATTTAGCTACTTTAGATAAAACTAAATATTCAAAACATCTAATTCTCTTGTTAATAAAATTAGTATCATCAAAATCCAATGGATTACTAATAGCATTAATGAGTTCTTCTACTACTGAACTAGTCTTAAAGAATTCAGCTGACATAATATCAATCTTTGGAATTAAATCAAGAGCATATAGAACACCTTCTCCTTTACTTTTTGAATTGAACTTAGAGTACATTTCTCCTATTTCTCTTATAAAATCATCTTGAGTTAATAATTTAGAGTTATCAAATTTACTTTTCAAATCATAAATTAATTTTGCATAAATTGAATCAATAGTAATATTCTCAATATTCATTTTAGATAAATAAAATCTATTATCTAAATCTTCTCTATCATAATAAGCAAATATAATATCAATAAATGGTATCTTTCTTCCTAAAAAACTAATATTAATATAAGGAGGTTTCTTTGTTTCAAATAATATAATAGTTGAAACATTTGTTCTTAGTTTAATAGTATCGCCTCTTGTAACTATAGGAATATCAAATAATTGAAATAAAGGTAATTTCTTTCTTCCATTTATAATTATATAATTACCATCTATTAATTTTGGAATTTCTAAACTTAAATCAATTTCAGATTTTCCTTTTTCTAATTTAATAACAAGTTTATTTTTTATAGTCTTACATATTTCAAAAGAATTAATTTTGTTTTCTTTAAAACCAAATTCTTTAATTGTAAATCCCAATTCTTCAACTGGATTCAACATCTTTTTAATAATATTTTCTAAATTGTCATATTCAATTTGTCTTATTGTAAAAATATTATTTTCTAAATTCTGGATTTTAAAATCCGGATTAATAATTTTCATATTGATTCCTTATCTATAAATTTTGACAAATTTATCGTCTTCTTTTTTTAATTCTAGTTCTTTATCAACAATATAAAAATAATAATTTTTAGGATCATTAAATTTATCAATAAGAATAAGTGCAAAATAATCATATCGATATACATTAATATCTAATAACTTTAAATTGATTGAATAACATGAATATAAAATTCCATTATCATTTAATATTTTTGAAAATATAAATTTTTTATTTTCATAATCCATGAACCAAAAATAATCTCTTAACTCTTTTAGTTCATTATTATAATATTTTCTTGGAACTGAAAAACTTTTAAGTATTTTAGATTGTGGATAAAGATATTCATCTATTGTATCTTCTAAATTTATCATTTTAAAAATTCTCCTTTAGTTTATTTTTTCACCGCACAATATTTTATCTATAATTCCAGTATAATTTCCACTTTCAAGAATTCCTTTAAGAATATGTTTTCTAGGATTGGAAAATGATAATCCCATTAACCATGATTCTTTTGATGGAATACTTTGTATACTATAAAATTCTGGTTTAACCTGTTTTCTTGTAACTCCTTCTTCTTTATCTTCTTTACTATTTCCTATTAATCTCCATTTACGATCTCCTATCCACATTAATTGAGAAACTACTGCTTCAAAATGAACATGATAAATAGCTCTGCTATTATTATATACATCAAATAATTCATCAACTAAAGTATTACAATCTTTATTATTAACATGATGTAAAAGTTTAGAAACAGAAGATAGATCTGCAACTATATCCATTTGCTTCATTCCATTATCATCTTTGGATCCTTTTGTGATAGCTACTCCTGATGTATGAAATGTTCTTAAAATTAATTGTGTATTACATTCACCTAAAGCTTGGGCCGCTATTACACCAATAAATTTACTATGTAGATTTTTATATTTACCATAACATGTATGACAAATATTTTCTGATTTACAATATATAATACTTCTAACTTTTATTGTTTTATTGATTAAACTTTTATAATTATCTTTCGTAATTAAATCTAAATTTGATCCATTAAGATAATATTTTCCAATTAACATTTTAGCTTTTTGATATGATTTTACGTATACTGATAAGAAATCTTCTGTTCCACAATCCGTACAATCATTACTTAGTTGTAGGTTAATACATGCAAAAATTAGTTTTCTGGATAAATATCCAGAGGTTCCAGTATTTAATGCAACATCTAAAAGTCCTTTCCTACAACCATATGTAGAATTAAAAAATTCTTGTTCAGTTAAACCTTCAAGTAAACTATGTTTAATAGGAGTTGGTAAAATCTTTCCTTGAAAATTTGAAATGAATCCTCTTGTTAAAATTATTTGTCGAACCTGATCCCAACTACC
>Ga0307377_10007768_pt1 | contig 10995 bp, 14 predicted proteins | sample TR3MG_FD_202535 | JGI IMG/M metagenome (GOLD analysis project Ga0307377, IMG submission 202535) | Soil microbial communities from Risofladan, Vaasa, Finland - TR-3 | ecosystem: Environmental > Terrestrial > Soil > Coastal area > Acid sulfate soil | place: Finland: Risofladan, Vaasa | collected... | reverse complement strand
CGGGCCTTCCTGTTCGCGTAATCGCCAGCACGGATGTCCACGGCGTCGATAAAGACTCGCGGATCCAGACCAATGCCGGATCGGAAAAAGTTCCGCGAATGACACCATGCTAGGTATTCATCTTCATCCACATCAACTTGGTACGGCAGACCGTTATGACTGTCATCAGGCCCATGCCAACGTTTTCCCGTATAGGTAATCTCACCGTCATTGCCGCTCCAAAACTCCCAGGGTGCGATCTCCATTGGTCGGGTGCGCCCGTACACCATTGGACGACCGTCCGTAGGTTTTTGACCTGGCTCGAAATAGATCACCGGTACATTCGGGGGGTTGCCTTCAAAGATGTCAGCATATTCCGGGAAGTAAAGTTCCGTTGCTGCGTTTTTATCTTTTGACCACAATCGCGTTATGGGGTTAGTTTCCCTGTTTAGCAGATGACGTTTAAAGAGAAAACCAAATCCGGACATTTTTACTCTCCTATGGTTGCGGGGCCAACATTGCGGGCATCTGCAAAAGTAACTGCGCTGCGGCCTGTTCAACAGGGGACACTGCTGTAGTAGCAGAAGCCGCTCCAAAGTCAAACGTCACGCTGTCGTCACTGCGACTGTAATGCAGAATGGGTGCTTCAAACTCACGGAATGAACGGACTTCAACCGTCACGCTTTCACCATCTGGTAGAATCTTGCTCACGGAATAAGTCGTCATGCAGCCCGATAAAATCAGCACTGCCCATGCAAAGGCAGCATAAACCAGCAGATTGCTCAGTTTCATATCACTTCTCCTGCGGTGCGGTAATGAGATTTGGCTTGGCACTTTGCGCGGCACCGACGCGCACACCGGCATAGACCCAAGCCGCCCTGATTTTGGACATGCCATCTTCAATACAGATTTCGCGCAATATTTCATCTGCCCGCTTTCGTGCGCTTTGCGGCAAAACTTCCTCCCGCATAAGTTGATAGAGAGCATCATGAATGAGGCTTCCGCGCATGAAGTTTGGCGTATCGAAAGCCGGGCCGCTGGGTCCGTCCCATGTGTACTTTGCTTTAACTGTCAGCAGGCCATTTTTATCCAGTTCAGCCCAATCAGCTTTTGGTGATGCCACATCAGGGATTATTCCTGTTGGATAAGAAGTTTGGACGTATAGAATATATTTGAACCCTCTCCGTTTTTTGTACTTAATTACTCTCATTTGCGTCCCTGCCATACCATGCTGTAGTGGTTGCCATCCTGCCACCTTCCGCCCCATGCAGTCAGTTCATGCAGCGATTCCCAGAACTCACCTAAAGGCTTGTGATCCTCGCTGCGAGTCAGGTAGTTGCCATTCTTAAAAAGGTTCAGGTCAATCGCCAAACGAGACTTGTGGCAACTGTAGGCCGCACCATAGGCCGGCCCATCCTCACCTACAGGACCGAAAGCCCTTGGATCACGATAGCCATCACCTAATGTGACCTCAAAACCAAGTTCATGCGCCTTGTCGATAAGTCTCGGAACAAGGCGCATGAATAGGCGTTGCTGTTCTCCCAGGTGCATATTAGCCTGCTGGCGGAGTCGGGTTGTTAAGCCGTTCGATCAGACGGGCCAGTGTTGCAGCCGCTGCAATCGTCTGTTCGTCCAGATTCCATTCACGGTCAATGGCTATGTCCGTGTGGCGGAGTGCTTGCTTGCTGACGAAATTGGCCGTTTCAACTGCGTTGGTCACAATCGTATTGGCCTGGGTGACTGCGTTTTGAACAATCTGCAATCCCACGTTATTGACGTTGAGCGAGTGCGTGGTTGCGTCTTTAACACTCAGCGCGACATAACTGGAAATCGCTTCTTCGGTGTTGACATCGGTTGCCGCCTTGTGGCCGGTTTCCGAGAATGTGCCCGCCGTTGATCCTGCGGCTTGCTGATCAGAGCCTACCGCTGCGCCGGATGCGCCACTGGTTGCTTGATCCACATCTGAATTGCTTGTTGCTACCATTTCAAATTCCTCTTAATGCAACCGTCATGGGTCGGAAGCGTACCCTTTTCCCATTATACATTTAGTTACCATCTCCTTAATGCGTCACAGTTATTATGACGCTCCATTAAGCAATCACGGTATTGTTCTGCTGTTTTCATCTGCCTAGCTAAACGATCCCGCTCAGCAAGCCAATCTTTTGTATTTTCAGGATCACGCAACCAACGGTCATATTCTTGCTGAAAGGCATTTACAACCGACACCGCAGCCTGAACTTCAAGATAGCTTAACTGAACCGATAAGTTATCTAACTTGCTAGAGTTTTCTGCTGCTGTATTCTGTGCCAATAGGACTTGTTCTTTGCTGGCATATCTCTGATCGTTGTGGTCGTCATGCCAACCGACATAGGCTTGATTTATACCAATCATAAGTGGTATTGACGCTATAACGGATGAAATAGACACTGTTTTCCAGGGAATTACCCTGCCTCCTTGTTTTTCTGAGACATCCTTGTCCATATTTTTCCCACTATAGGTTCAATAACGAATTTCAATTGTATCATTTTATTAGCCAACCCTGTCTAAATAACAGACTGGGAAAAATTATCCTACTACTATAACCCTACGTACAACCTCCCCGCCACGAACTATTATCGCCGCATTTTCTGTAACTGTAATTACTTCAGTAATACCGAATACATCACGACTGCCGCTTGTAAGAATAACCGCTGGATTCTCGGTTAAAACTATAACCTCAGTTGAACAGGCAATAGTTCTATTCTTTGTGATAGTAGCTGCATTTTCCGTAACCGCAATTGATTCTGATGGTGTAAGAACCACCCTGGAAGCATTGATGACCGCTTGTGCTTCCGTTACTAATATAATCTCGGTTGTACAGGACAATGCCAGATTGGCACCAGCCACGACTATTGCTTGATTTTCTGTGACCAGTATATTTTCAGTGTTACAGGTAAGTGATAACGATCGGTTTATACTGGCTGGATTCTCTGTTACTGCAATAGATTCAGATACACAAGCAACAGTCCGATCAATTGCAATAGTGCTTGCGTTTTCTGTAACAAAAATAGATTCAGTTATGCCCGAAACAGTTCTGGAAGAATTAATAGCTGACTGGTTTTCAGTAACCGCAATGACTTCTGATGTGCAAGTAACTATTCGCGCATTGTTTGTAACTACGGTTGCCTGGTTTTCAGTAACCGAGATTACTTCAGTGCTGCCAACAACTCCGCGTTTCCTATTTATGCTTGCTGCATTTTCTGTTACGGCAATTACTTCAGTAGCACCAGTAACCCCACGCTCGGCATTAATTGCGGCTGCATTTTCAGTTACTGCAATAGATTCGGTTGTGCAAGTAACATCAAGATTTGCACCTGTTTCTACCGTAGCTGCGTTTTCAGTGACCACTATGACTTCAGTGGTACAAGCAACATTGCGCTCTCTTTTTACTGTTGCTACATTTTCAACAACGGCAATTACTTCAGTAGAACCAGTAACCCCACGCTCGGCATTAATTGCGGCTGCATTTTCAGTTACTGCAATAGATTCGGTTGTGCAAGTAACATCAAGATCTATCTTAGCTAAGACAGTTGCATTATTTTCAGTGACCGCAATAACTTCAGTGGTGCCAGTTACATCGCGCGAAGCATTTACTGTTGCTACATTTTCAACAACGGCAATTACTTCAGCAGTGCATCCGACATTGCGAGGAATATTAGTAGCGACTGTTGCCGTATTTTCAGTAACAGCTATTAATTCAGTAAGGCAAACAACATTCCGCGCCCTATTAACCGTTGCAGGAGACTCGGTAATAGCTATAGATTCAACCGCACAAGTGACTAATTTATTAGCAGATGTTTTGGTTAAAGTAGCAAGAGGACTAGGCCGAGGCGGTTGTCTCCAAGGTGGGCGAAATACGTACATTTCTAGCCAATCGTTTCAAAGATCAAATGACCACTACAAACAAGCGTTTTAGCAGGAGTACCCACAAGTTCAAAAGTCCAACGGCTACTCGGCGGCAATACAGGCCGGGTTTCCGGTGTCCAAATTTGCACAAACGGAATACGAACATTCCAGTATTCACTCCACGGCTGCACAATTGTTCCGCCAGAAGCGATGGTCGTATCATTGATTCGTACAGTACAAAGAGAAGCAGAATCCCCAAGCATACGCGGGATCATGGCCGGAGCCGCGCCACCTGAACCGGCTGCTGTTTGACCGGATCGCATACGTAACAAGATCATGACTTCCTCAGCATCTTGTACTTCATCACGCTGGCTAAGTCGGACTTCGTGGATAATTGCCACCCTGGATGCCGGAGTCAGTAGCGAAAAAATATCCTGAGCAGCAGCGATACTTACCGAATTAAAGTGCGACCTGTATATTCTGGACATGGTTTATTACCTCACTAATAAATGGTGAAAACGGGATTGTGTGTTAAATGGCGGAAAGGATTTTGCTACTGGAACATGAACCATCATGGCTATGGCTTCGGAACAAATTATGTCTGCATAGTTTGCTGCAGGAAAGCCAAACCCAATCAATCCGTACTCAGTTGCCAAGGGAACGAGAGTTGCAGATGTTTCAATTAAAAATGACTCTAGGAATGTAGGTGAAAGATTAGTATACGTGCCGACTAATGTTGCGCCATCCCCACTTGTTCCCCCGTAAAAATAAATGGAATCAGCACCACCATCATTGGCATTTTTGTAGCGCCAATAATTACTAACTGCAATAATCTGTCCCAATCCGGTAAGGCCATTAGGTCCAGCTAATGTTCCAGTATCTGTTTCTACCCAACCAGACAATGCCGTTCCCGCTAATGGTTCTGCTGCGTTCCACTCAATCGCGCCAATTTCTATATACCGATCAGCTCCGCTGGTTTGTGCCACTCGACACTCTACCAACGATCCATTAGCCGTTCCTAGATTTGTTGCGTTCCACGTAAAGGAAACAACGGTATTACCACCGGCATCCGTTAGACTTCCCGTAGCTGATCCAGCCGCTACAACTTCCGAACCGTTTTCATATAACTTGATCTCATACCCAGGTTGCGTTTCCGTTCCGGTGTACGCTTCCTGCCACTGCATCGTGCCCACTTCAACACTGGCACGATTATTGGGATTGCCGCCGCCTACGGTTCCAGCAATCCGCATCTCTACTGCGGAACCATTTGATGTTGCCAGTAAAGAGGCAGCGAATGTACCGGAGAGCATCTGCCCTGTGAGGCTAGTTATTGTGGTTGAAGCAACAACAGTGGCGAGTAATGCCCCGCCTGTTTCATACAACTCAACAACCGCTGTTGGATCAGTTGAATGATTAGTTTTGCGGACCCAAGCCCTAAATGTTTGAGTCCCTGTAGGGGCCACGGTTGGAGTCCCGAAGCTGGCCCTTACATCTGTGGCGTTATTACTGCCCGGTGCGGTTAACCATAAGCCATCTGGTGAGTCTGGACTTTCATCAACATCCGTATAAGCACCGGACAAATTCGTCAGCGTAAAAACGGAACCATCAGGCGCGAGATTTTGTGAACCACCACCACTTGGACCGGTTGCATTTTTCCGCATCAACACACGGAATTCTTGTAATCCTGCTCCCGTAGATGGCGCAGCAGTAGGCGTTGGGAAGGTTACGCGAGCAACCGAACTTCCAGACGCAGTTAACCACAACCCATCAGGGGAATCCGGGTCATCATCAATATCCGTAACAGCGCCCGTCAGATTGGTTTGAACAGCTAAGGTATCAGGTGCCAGCCGTTCATTAGTTGTACTATCATTTCGCAGATACGTGGCTGTGTTGGTATCGTTAGCCGGAATCTCTTGGGTATTCGCCCATGATCCCGCATCAAGCGCATCGCCACCAGTTGTTGATGAGCCATCACCAGCGACTGCGAATATATCTATGGCACCAAGCCGGTCAGCAGATGACGTTGCTCCTGATCCGTAGTATATGTCATCAAATTGGCTTTCTGTGGAATCTACTGAGTTGTTTTTGAAGTTAAGTGTTATGGTATCAACATCAGTTCCAACTGAGGAAAAATCATTGCCTGTAACCGATCCAACCGATACACCATTCAGGAATCCTTCCCAATTTCCAGTAGTAGTATCCCAATACAGTTCTATGTAGTACCAATCTGTAGTGGTTAATGCCGGGCTGAAAGCTAAGCTCCCGGTAAAAGCCCCTGAGCTGTCATATATAAATAAAGATGTTCTGGCGCTGGAAAGTAACCCGCGCACCATGTTACTACCACCAGCAACCTTAACTGCAAAAATCTGAGCGTTGCCGGTGCTGCTCCAACCCTGCACATAGAAGCCTAAACAATGTCCGGTGCCTTGCGTGGACCCTTCATAGGCAAACGGATTATAAAGCAGACTTCCACTCAAGTCAGAAAAGCAATATTTGCCCTTTGCCCCGGCACGGACTGAGGTGCTTACGCTCGGTGTACCCCCTACAGTATCAACACGCTCTAGTCCGCCTGTTTCAGCACCATCGTATAAGTGTACGGTGAAGGCCATTACTCACCCCACCCACGGCGACTGTGCTTTGTCAAAGTGAAGGTTGAAACTTCCCCATCAAAGGTTAGATCACTGAAGGTCATCAACCGAATAACCACATCTGTCCCGTCCCAGAAAAGCCAAAGCAATCCGGGATCACCGGCAACGATCATGGGATCAGAAGGGTCAAGGGTACTGCGGGCAATTCTAACGTCTATGTTGTCTTGAACGTATTGCTCTGCCAACGCAATACGCGGGGCAGTCCACGACTGGCCGGGAATATCTGCATAGAGAAATTCCAATAGGCCATCAACACCTATGCCCACCAAACGTATGCCTATTTCAGTCTGACCTGAATAGATTTTTTCAATCGCATGGATTGGCATGTGACAAGATAAGACTCTAAGGCTTAGAGATTGTCTAAAATATCTTGCAGCCGCTTTGAATCCTCGTTGGCTTCACTTGACAACTTAATGCTCAAAAGAGTCTTTAGCATGTCATCATGACCAGCCGCTTTCATTTCATTTTTGCGTCTGTTCAACTCATCCTGGAATCCAGCAACTCGCTCATCCTGTCCAGCGCACCGTTTGATGTGAAATACCAACCGGGGAATACGCTTTATATTACGCATGTATTGTAGATTGTTCATTTTTCGCTATCTCCGTTTAGGTATTATCAAGATAAGCGCATGGTGCGCCCAAGGTGATTGTAAGATCGCCAGTGGTCATATTAAACACACCACCAAGATCAATAAATCCAACCCCTTCTTTAGCAGCCTGGTTATTGTAGATAACTGCCCAAGCAGCATTTGTTGGGTTTGATGCGTTCTGCAACCAAGCTGCAGGATCATCAAAGTCAATCTCCGCATTGCCGCCAACCAGAGCTACTGACGGGTTAGCCAGGGTGTTCCCATTGGCAGTGTAATTTCCCGTTGCCGGCGCAACCTCATTAGCCTGCAGATTGGTTGTGCCCGTTCCATTCCAGTGTGGGACAGCAGTTGCAACTACCGGGGGCGATGTATTGCTGACCAGGGCGCAAAAAAATGCACCAAGCTCATGATCCATCTTCGCCTCGGCCACATCGACCATCCACTGGTCGAAAAATACTACATCGCCTTGTGCCATGATTTAATCCTCATCGTAAAATAATGTGATAATAATTGAACCCACCGTCCCGCTTTGCGCTGTTGTTTCAATCCATACATGCGAATTAGCCGGAATAGTCTCGTCATTGAAGGTTATAACATCGGAACCTGTTGTAGTATCTGTAGTGACCGTTCCGCCTGTCACCACTTCATTACCAACTGCAGACCGATCGACATCATGCCGAATGGTCCAGGTAACAGAAGGTGTAGCACTACCAACCAATATAGGTCGTAACTTTGATACTGTTATTGCTACATCAGTGAAAAAGAACGATAAGTTCTCTGTGCTGTTTGGATTTTCAATTATGATTGATTTGCTTTCAGCGTCCTTAGTGCCTGTTACCTGGACTTCTGCACCAGTATCCGTTTTGGTGTAAAGATTGCTGTCCGCTTTGGCATAGACTACCAAATAACCTGTAGGCGGCGTTCCAGGCGCCACATCTTCTTTGAATGTCGCTTTAGACATTAGAGTATTACTAATTCCCCATCAATGGTTAAGTCACCACCGTCAAATAAGAATTCATCATACACCAGCAATTGGTGTTCAGGCTGTATTGTATAACTTTCCCCGGTTGAAATACGATTCCGCACCGTAGGCCAGTCACCTAAAGTAATAATTGGATCCCCGGCAATACCATCACCGTCCGCTACATCAATGCGACCAATCTCGCCCTGAATAGCGCGTGACTCAATCGTGCCAGTGGTGTAGTCAGTAACAACCATAAACCCATTGGTCGCCAAGGCAACTATAGCTTGAATGATCGCTGGAATGTTAAGTATCAACTCCCACAGAGTAGGAGAAGCCGTAATCGGACCACCCGGGCCAATTACTGTAGTAAAATTGTTGACGATCATCTGCTGCGTGACCAATGTACCGTCAGGCAGGAATAAATTCTCACCAATGACCGATCCATCGGTTGCGTCTGCATCAACGTCAATGCCCCTGCGCTGATGACCAAAGAGTTGAACCCGTACCTTTTTTGTCACTTTTGTTCCCTGACAGACGGTTGCTTTAGAATATCATACCCACTGACTCTTGGAACCTATATCTGGCTTCGTTCCCGACTCCAACCACTCCCATGACCCAAATACCAAACCTTTATCTCTCTGTTTGGTCACTTTTGCCGCACTCCACACCATATCCTTCGTCGCTCGGGCAAACAACGCCAGCACATCAACCCCATCATCCTTTTCCACCGAACTCGGAAACACACATAACTGCTTAACCAGGCGCCGACCCCAAGGACAGTCTGGAATATGGATCTTTCCAGATGCCCCTAACGCCTTTGCGTCCGAAAATTTAGCAATCTTGTCTCCAATATGCGGCAAATACTGAATATTTAACCAAACTTTTTCCTGGCGCTGTTGCATAGAAAATTGGGCCTCAATCGCCCGCCGAATAATCCCCATTTCTCCAAATCCATTCCGTACATTCCACTTTTTCGCTAGATCCAATAACGCCTTGATTGTGTAATTGGTCGTTGCCTGGGCAAAATACCAGTCAACCAACCATAAATGTCCATCCTGATCTACTCCACCAATCCCATGCTCAGTAAAATCAGGATCATCACTGTCCTTCGGGTCCGTTACCGCATAATCAGATGCAGAAAATAACATCAAATGCGCCGGCTGCTTCCCCGGCTCATACCACTGTACCCATCCTTCCTCAAACTCATTCCCTACATCTGGCCTCGGCTCCTGCTGATACAAACTGTCCCATCGTCGCTGACTCGGACTGTTCGGATCCCCCTGACGCGGCTCGTAAATATACCAGTGCTTGGCATCAAACCACTCCGGCCATAAATATTCCCCCATCTTTCGACCCAACGGATCATCCTCATACTTGCACTTCGCCGGTAGATTAATAACCTCCCACTCCATACCGTCCCGACACATGATTAACCCCGATTCCCCCCCATAGTCCTTGGGCAAAATCATCCCCGCTAAATCCGCTAAATCCCACCGCGTCTGAATCAATACCTGCCACGCACGCGGCTTTAACCGCGACTGCGCATCATCCTCATACGCATCAATCGTCTTGCTCTGCACCGTAGGCGACTTCGCATCAGCCCTACCCCTCACCGGATCATCTATCACCAATCCATCAGCCCGGTTCCCCGTCAATCCAGACTGCAACCCGCCCGACATATACTCCGACCCATTCGTCAATGACCACAACTCCTTGGCCTGTGAGTCCGGCGAAATCCCCGCCCCAAACGCCCCACGATACATACCCTGCTGCACCACCTGCCGACCCCTACTACCATGCTTCTTCGCCAACGCCGTGTTATACGACCCCAAAATAATCTGCGACCCCGGATACTTCCCCATATACCAGGTCGGCGCCAATACACTCCCATACGTACTCTTGGCAGCACCAGGCGGCATAAATACCATCAATCGACCATAATCAGTCTCCATACATCGCTGTAACTTCTCCATCAACAATACATGCAACGAAGCTACCCCAAACCCCACCGGCTTCAATAAATGCTCGTCAATCGCATCTCCATCCAAATCATCTTCCGGCCGATCATCTTCCGCCCTCCCACTCCCCGCCACCGGCACCATCGGTATCACGATGTTCTGCGCAAACGCCACCAAACTCTTACGACACAACTGACGCTTCAATAACTCAGCAGACGCCCTCTCTAATGTCAGTGCCTCATCCTCCCTTGCAGCACCCATCAAAATAAGTCCCCATCGTCCACAACCGTTGTCTCTGTTATGTTTGTTGTAACAATGTCGGCAGAAGAATTTACCGCGAAAATTTTAGGTCGGGAGAGGTCTCCCCCGTGTTTCTGCTTCGGCCCGGTCTTTATATTCCCAGGGGGGGCGGTGGGGTCGGCCGTTTCAATTCGTTCGGCTTCACCTTCCAGGCTACCAGCACGCAGCCCAGCAGCTATAATTGCCTGCAAGTCTGCATCACTGTACTCAGCCATAGCGCCATGATCAGCACTCATTGTACCAGTGTGCGCGGTGGTAACATGCTGGCCCCACCTGTCACGATCCAAGCGAGCAGCCAGCCACTGGCGCGCCTTGATGCTATTACCAGCTTGGCCGGCATGTAAATCAGGGTTATCAGCGAAAACAAGTGTTTCATCCGCCAGGGCAGCAGCCCGAGCCTGTTCCGCTTCATTCATGAGCAAATCAAACGCAGGATAGTCACGGCGCCATCGTTTGATTACGATTGGAGAAGGCACTTTCTCGGGGTGGTGCTCATGTAGCTTCGCCAGGGAATCACCGCGCGCATGCTCGAAGGCTATCCACTCGGCCAGCGGAAATTGATACTCGGCCGGACTCTTGACTAATTCTGTACGCATAGGACGCCCCAGGATTGACCAGGTTGAATTATTCCACGCAACCCAGGCAATGACAAGGCATCGGAGCGAGGTCAGC
>Ga0307377_10007767_pt1 | contig 10999 bp, 22 predicted proteins | sample TR3MG_FD_202535 | JGI IMG/M metagenome (GOLD analysis project Ga0307377, IMG submission 202535) | Soil microbial communities from Risofladan, Vaasa, Finland - TR-3 | ecosystem: Environmental > Terrestrial > Soil > Coastal area > Acid sulfate soil | place: Finland: Risofladan, Vaasa | collected... | reverse complement strand
CAGGTGCGGTGCATGAGATGGTGTCTCGTTTGGATATGTGGTTCGAGTTGAACACCAAGGAGTTATGTAAGGTGGCAGATTCTCATGGTCGTAAGACGGTGCATGAGGATGATGTAGTCGAGTTTTTCGGTCTTCGTAAGAACGGTTTTTTCTCTGGTTGATGTCAGGGGGATGGTGATGCCTGGGTGAAAAAGGAGTATACGGTGAAGGAGGTTATTCGTATTTTGCTTGTTCATGGTTATTCTCATTATGGGTGGAAGGGGTCTCATTATCGTATGGCTCGGAATGGGAATCATGTGAGTATTAGCACAAATGCTCGTTTGTCTCGTGGGTATTTTAATCAGATTATGAAGAAGGCTGGGATTGATTGGAGGAAGGAGGGGCTGTGAGTGAGCAGGGAAAAGTTAATAAACCATTTTGTCATACATAGTCATATGAAAAGAAAAAAAAATATGACAATACGCATTTGTGTGCGCATCCCTGAGCCTATCTATGATAAACTGGTGAAACAATCGATGTTATCCGGTAATCCATTGAGCAGTGTCATTCGTGATTTGTTACGGAATGGTCTGGAGGGGAAGAAATGAGTGAACGAAAAAGTAGGGTTGTTTTAGTGCTTGGCAATGTCAGGTCGTGTAGTGGGAACCCGTTGAAACGGGAGTTCACTGTTCAGATTTTTAATAGTCTTGATATGGAGGAACGGGAGTATCATATCGCTGAGGGGGGGATCATGGGATTTAAGACGAACACTGAGCTTGAGGATATGTTGGAGAACCTGCGTCAGAACATCAAGATATGTTATCATGGTGAGCAGGTGGATGAAGTGGTTCTTGAAGGGGAATAGAAAAAAAATAATAATAAATGATGTTATATTTAGAGGTAAAATAATATGAAAGAAGGAACGAAAATAGGAGTGGTAATGGTTATTGGGTTTATCCTAATGGTTATTGCTGGCGCAGGTATACTTCATTTTTGGAAAGAGAACGGAACATTTGATGGAGCCCAGGGTCTTAAAGGAGATATCGGTCTTCAGGGTCCACAGGGTTTACGTGGTCCTCAAGGTGGCCCTGGTTTAAAGGGTGAGAAAGGGGATACAGGGTCTCGTGGTGCTGCTGGTAGTGCTGGCAAGGATGGTGAAGATGGTAAGGATGCTCCAGTTAATCAGTTTCCCTTTGTTGCTGGCATAAATCTTTCTGGCTTTTATTCCACAGGATGGCATTCAGCTTGGTATACTTTTAATTTCTCTGCTCTCGCGCAAGATTCAGATGGAACTCAGATGAAAGCAACAATTTACTATCGTGAAGACCCAGGGGATGATTGGGAGCAGACCTCTATGATGTACACCTATGATGGTCTCTGCAATGATACAGTCTCTTTTTATCGCTTCGGATGCCCACAGAATACCACAGTCTACTGGGGTGTTGAGCTCTGGGATGGTAGTGATCTTGTCTTCTCAGAGTTTGATTACACCATCATTGTTTCTGTGCTCCTTTGAGGTAGAGGAGCATGTCTGCCATAAATCGGTTTATAGTCCAGGTTCTTTTACCAGAAAAGTGTCTCTTTGCTAGCTCTTGTGTTTGTTACAAAGAGGATGCTTTTACTTGCAACCATCAGGCTGAGGCTATGACCTACTGTGGCATTTATCGTACCTTAAATGAGAAGAGGAAGTGAAAAAATGGAGCAACATATATTTGAGAAAATTGATACCTTGGCAGAGGAGCATATCTTCAACGGGACATTCAGGCATATGACTCAAAGGGACATCCGGAGGATATTAGCCCATGTCCTGAAGCGAATGCCCACTCCTTGGGAGGTTGAGGAGTTCTTGCTTTATGGTATGGCATACCTGAATGGCAATAAGGATTTTATCTCATCTGATGAGGGGACATGACGAAAGAGATGGTGCGCAAATTCAGATGTAGCAGGGTATCCTGTAGTAATGTTGAAGAGGTCGTATCCAAGGGTGTTCTTGGTCTTCATACTAAGGGTAAGCTCCCGAAAGGCTGGAGTAGTCCTCTTGGTGATGATCTTTGTCCATCCTGCTCGGCTGACTTCAAGAAACTCTATGCTTCCTTCATAAAAGGAGGTAAGTGATGGAAATGCAGAGGGGCAACGGCACAGAAAGTCTGGTTTTGGTGGGGTGCATCCCATTCCGTCTTTCGCTTCCTATCGTGTCCGTTGCTCCGCATATTTCCTGTTCTGAGGTGATGGGCCTCCTTTGTGGTGAGGAGAGCCTATTTTTTAGTTTTCACAGGACAGTTAATGTCTTTACTTTATACGGCTTTTATTTTTATAAAAAGGTTAAGTTCTTATTTAACCAATTTATAACTTTTAAATTAGGTGAGGGATAACCATGGGGAAACCAACAAAGAAAGAGGAATTTAACAAGTATCAAATGTTTCACATTCATAGAATTATGAGTGTGTTGATGGAAGCTGAACATCCAAAGAATGACCATAGGGGAGACGGAAAAAGTGAAAACGGGACTTTTTTATTCTATGGTTGGGAAGAATCACGACAGCAAATAATATCTTCTATGTTTGAATTAGGATATTTTTCTGCGGATGAATACGATAAAATAAAGGAAATAATGGATGAAAAACCTCCCACTTTTAAATTATCATCGGTAACAGGAGGAAAATAAGATGGAATTGAAAAAGATAGCGGAAGAAATTAGGACGCAAGATAATATGTCAACAGAACACCCGATATTTATTCTGTTTGAAATCAAAAAACTACCAACGGACAATGATTACTCTGATAAGTATTTTTATCTTGACAGCCCAAATGATTGTGAAGAATTTGAGACGCTTGAGGAGTTGATAGAATATTGTAAAGAATATGATATGGTTGATTTTCCAAGTGATTTCGATTCGTTATCAAATGAACAGAAAGAAGATTTCATTATCGAACATTCGGATATTAGGAAGATATATTATCTCGAAATCAATGAGTTCCGCCAGGCTTTTTTTACAATGAAATCAGCGAAAGATTATCTTGAAGCAAACAAGCATCATTTCAAGAAACCGTACATCTATTGTGATTCCCTCTGGCGTAATTACGAGATGCAGGAAATCCGTGATGCACTGATAAATAACAGATTTTTAGAACAAATACCTTTATGTTCTAAATTAGTTAAAGGAGATGAATAAAAAATGGGCGAAACATCTATAAGTTGTAAGGCAAGTGCAAATTATGAAGACATTAGCAAACAATTACCCGATATCGTTAAAATCACTCGGGAGCGGGATTTGGATGACGAACTTGATAACGAAGTTTGGATTACATTTGATTTGAAATCTGGTCGGGATGATGATTATATTACTTTGAATTTCAAATTGGAGGATTTATTAGTTGCTCTTGGAAGGGTTCTTCGTGATGGATAAGTTTTACACTTTTAAATTATCAGAGGTGAAATGATTGAAATTAAAGACAAAACCAAAGTATTTTAACCAGATTAAATCTGGTCGTAAGCTGGTGGATTATCGTGATGCTCATATAACTTTTATTGATGAGGAATCTGGTCGTAAATGTATTCGTGATGTGGTTGATGTTAAACTTTTTAAACGCGCTGATCTTCCTGTGGGTCTTCGTGATAATCTTATTTTGTTTACTGATGATGTTTTTATAGCGTTCACGCTCAGTAAGGAAAAGAGATGATTAAAATAAACATCGGCTGTGGGCCTGTGATTAAGGAAGGCTGGGTTAACTGCGATTATTACCCAAGAGATGACCGTGTGATGAAGATAGATTTGAATCATCTTCCATTGCCTTTTGAGGATGATTATGCTGATGAGATACTTTTGTCGCATGTCCTTGAGCATATGGAGAACCGATATGAGATAATAAAGGAATGCCATCGGGTGTTAAAACGAGGTGGTATCTTGCGGGTTAAGTTACCTATTCATGCGAACCGTCTTGAACATGCATCGTTCTATCATCAAGTGAATTTCTTTCAGACGTTGTATATGAACGAGGCGCAGAACTATGGTGCTTGCGATTTCAATCTGGTGTCTCTTCGGAAGCGTGTGTATCCGTGCAGGTCGAGGATACGGGAGCGTTGGCTGCGTCTGGTCTCCTGGTTGGATAGTCTTATTTATTTTGAGTATGATTGGGTGTTGAAAAAGAAGTGATGGAGAAACCAGAATGAATGTGACTTTCATCAAAGGTTACTGCAAGATTCTTGTTGCATCACTCATCATGATAGGGGCTATTCTGCCCTTTGCAATCTTCATACACGAATCCACCCATGTTCTTACTTATTCCTTGGAAGGATTTACCATTGTTTCTTTCCATGTCCTCGACCAAGCCTCATTTAATCATGGGGCATTAGGCCATGTTGATGTTATAGGCATCACAGCAATAGGTCATCCTATTCACGAGTTTGTCGCCTATACAGCTGAACTGACTGCTGGTCTTGCTTTTTTCTTGTTCCTTTTGTTCATTGTCTTTAAGAAATTCACAAAAAGACAGTTGATAGCTATGGGAGTATATGCTGCAGGTGGTGAGGAGAGAGAAAAAACAAGAGGGAAAGAGAAATGGAAACCATCTGTAAATAATGTGGAAAGAAGGTGAAAAGGACACCAAGCAAGCTTAAGAGTCAGATACTAACCTTTTGTGACTGGTCTTGCAGAAATCAATACCAAAAGAGCCACCCACTCCAGAAGAAGATAGATAAAACCCTGAACAGAAAGCTTCGGGAATGGGCAGAAATCCGGCAGCAGACAGAGGTCACAAAGATGTAGAAAAAAACATGGCTAGATTGACCTTAAAAAAAATTTAAATTTATTTAAATAATTTCACTATTAAAACCTTTTTATAAACATTAATAAACACCCGTGAAATATATAGTATCCCTAGAAACGGCTACGTTGCGGTGCAACCAAAGCCAAAAACCCATAGAGGGAAAATTATGGAAAAAAGTAAGAAATTTTTAGGGATTTTAGTAGTGCTATTGGCATTACTAGGGGCAAGTGCGACAGTGGCAAGTGCTGCTACCATCAATGAACAAGTAACCTTTTATGGTTTTGCGATAGGATGGTTTTTTCTAGCAATCGCAGGCCTGATGATAGTCATTCCACTACTCATGAAGAAAAAATCAATACTGAAAGCACCAGTTTTTGTTATTTTCGTTATTATCTTCGGTATTGTCGGTGCGATCTGTTTTGCTGATATGCCTGCGAATGTTGTGAATCCTTCTAGTGCGTCTATAACTCCTGATGTTACTTGGAAAGTCACTCCATCTTGCACAAGTAACACAACTCGGATTAACACTGATGCAAAGACGATTACTATCACCTGTGATGTCAATCTGACTTCAGGTGCTATGTATTTCAAGAACAACGAGGGTCTTGCATTCGTCTCCCCGACACTTACTTTCAACTGCCGTCCAGATCCAAACTCTGGCTCAGTCACTGATCTTACTCAGGGTGCAACAATGCAGGTGACTGCAACAGACCCAGGGAAAGTCATCTATTATGGTGGCACTGATTATTCACTGCTTGCTAAGACATCAGCAGGGACAGAGACCTACCTGAACTGGACTTACGGTGGAAGCGCAGAGCTTGAAGATCGTCTTATCACCATTCAATTTGGGACAACTGGTGTCGTGAACCTGACGATGGACTGGAATGAAGCCGGTGTCACTAAGATGAGTGCTGGTGATAGCAAGACGATTCCACTTAGTGTTGCTGGTGAAAACTGGACTATTCAGCTATTTGTCAGCTCAGTATTTACTTAAAAAAGGGTCATCCCCTTTCTCTCCTTTTTTTTGTTTTATAAGAGGACGACCCCCCGATGACAGAGACAATCGTTGTTTCCGATATTTCAAATGAGGTAAATAAGAAGAGCCTGAAATATATCACTCTCACTTTCTGTTATGCTCTTTTCGCTTTCTATTTCCTTATTAATGGTCGAGCGCTGTTTCCAAGCTGGACAGCAAATGAGACCAATTCCATCTTCATTTATCTGATAGGGGTCACTGCATTCTTGACTGTTTCCATACCGTTAGGCACAAAAATAAACCTGAAGAATCAGGTAAAACTCATTGACATCATAACAAACTTCTCTTTAGCTTTCCCTATATTCTGGATTTTTTTTCTTCTGCTTAAGGATGCAGGAATCTGGTTCCAGGGGATTCACAGTATTGCTCCTCAGCTTATTCTCCCTATGGTAGTATTTCAGGTGTTCATTATCGGTTCATCAGAAGAGCTAATCTTTCGTGGGACTATATTCCCCTTATTAGCAAAAATAAATGTTACCATAGCTATTTTCCTTTCAAGTGCGCTCTTTGCTTTATTTCATTTTAGTGCATATGGTGGCAATGTTATGTCTGTTATTGTTGCGTTTGCAATTGGAATCATCCTAGTTCTCCTTTACATATACTTCAATATTGGTACAGCGATTGCTTTTCATAGTGTCTACAATCTTGTGATAATAGGAGCACTGATAATATGAGTTTGATATCTACTTGGGCAAGTGAACATCTTGGTTTGCTTACATGGATACCAGGCTTGGTAATGATTATCCAAGCAATTCTAACAGTATTCATTCTCCTTTGCATGATTATTGGAATTATTATTGTTCCAGGGAGACTCCTGAAAATAGCAGCCTTGACAATCGGGCTGGTTAGTTTATTGATTGTCTGGTTTGTATGAGGTGAAAAAAAATATGGTATTAAATGGAAAACTATTGTTAGGTCTGCTTTTGCTGATGGTTCTTGGGCCATTGTTTATTGGCCTCATTTTAATTGGTGCTGTAGCCACAATAGGTATTGCTTTCATGGCTTTGGGTACATTTACCATCATCGGTATCGTTCTTGTGCTAGCTGGCTTGCTTTTCATGTTCTTAATCAAAAAATTTGGTCTAGGGATGATACTAATCATTATTGGTATTGTTCTTATAGGCATTGAATATATAGTCTAATATTAAGGAAATGGTGTAAGAGATGTTGAAGGCGATAGTAGTTGGAGCGATAGCAGTAACTGCAGTTATTATCCTTGCTGTTTTTAGTCCTTTTAGTATTCTAGGGATTCTCGGTGGCGAGGACTATAATACTGGCATCTCTCGGTCTTCCTTGAACAATCTTGAGACGAAACGCATTGAAGCTGGTGGCCATGATGTTCTCGGTGTAAAGGGCATGTGGACGGGTAACCCCAAGGGTGCTGATACCCAGGAGTTGATTCGTGCTCCGATTAATGATGATATCGTTGTTACAGCAATGAGCAGTGGTGAAGGGAAATCCAGTGCTACTGCATCAGCCTATGCAACTCTTGTTTATGCTGGCTCTAAGGTCATTTGGTGGAATCCCAACAAGGGATGGTATGTTGTCGAGATGACTACGAATGGTATCACATGGGACAAAATCATCGATACAAGCAGTAACCAGGTGAATCAGAACATTGTCTCTAGTTTTTCAGGCCCAACATCTAAACAAGGTTATGCTGATAAGACCTATGATCCTACTTGGTACATCCCTATTTGGGGTATTATTGTCAGTTATAAGAATCTTGATCCAATCTATTTTAAGATAAAGGATACTCATGTTGGTGCATTGAAGGTTACTCAGATGACGACATTCACGTCTTTAACTGGTTCTATGGATGTCGCGATATCCATAGATTATATCTATCTTGCCTCTGGTGAGGGTACAGTTACTATTGTCGATCCTACAACAGTCTATGAAGAGGGGGAGACAATTAAGTTCAAGGTCACAACCGGTTTCTCAGGTCAGACTCAGGCTGGTGAATACAGTTCTAAGGGATTCCAGCTTAAGGTTTATGATAACTCGGGAAACTGCAAGAAAACATGGAAAATTAATGATGACAAAAAGAATACAAGAACCGATGCAAGTGGGGGTGCTCTTGATTTTGTGATTCCAGAAGGTTCTTACAAGTCAGCAGGGAGCAATACCTGGAGTGTTGTCCTTACCAATACCCTGTTTGACCAGGATGAGGAGACTTTCTTTGCGATTGGTCCTGGTATGCGTGAACAAGCCCCATCAGTTCCATCAATTACTTTCGACAAGGATTCATATAACCTCGGAGACACAGCTGTCATAAATCTGGAGTCAACACCGAATCCTCTTGGTCGCAATACTGTTGCCGGTTTCCTTGTCAACATCTATTATGGGTCCAGTGGGGTCGATTGGGTAGAGGATTTTCACACAAAGTTTGTTTCCGCGTCCTCTTTTGCCTCTACCCTTTCTTTCAAGCCTGCAAAAGGCGATTGCTATGTGACCGTTGAGGCTTGGGCTTTTGATGCGCCAGAGTCTCAGGGTGGTATCCCTAGTGAAAAGCGTATGTCTCAGATATGGGTTAAAGATAAGGTCCACGAGCCCATAACTGCAGATTATCTTGGTATCCTTGTTTTTATTATTCTCCTTGTGCTTTTCATCATTCTTGGCATCTTCATCCCAGTTCCTCTACAGTTCAAAATCCTTATCATCATTCTTGGTTTTATCATTTCGCTGTTGGTTTATATCTATCTTTTTACTAATATCTTTGCAGGGGTGTTTGGTTAATGCCTGGAATAAAACTTATAGGAAGCATAATAGCAATAGTAATTATTGTTATTGGAGGCTGGTACCTCTATACTCAGTATCAATATGACTCCATGTGGCGGAATGACTCAGATTTCGGGGTCTTGCAATCTGATATTATCCTCAGGTTCAGTGACGGTACAGAGAAATCCTACCGTGATGTTCTTAAAGATGATGCTCTAAGCTTCCTTCCGTTCTCTGTCCGCTGGATGAGTCCAGCAGGACCAGTTGTCAACAGTGTTTCCTATAAAGTTACAGGTACAGCAACAGCAACAGGATATACTGGGGTGGAGATTGACAGGAATAATTGTGAGGTTGTCTTTCGCATGTTTGATTCATCAGGGAATGTAGCAGTTGCGTCTCCGATTGGCCCTTATGCCCAGACTGGAACAGTATCAGGCTCTTTAAACACCCCTATTATTATTTATCAGTCTTCAGTCTCAAGCTCCCAGATTCAGGGGTCCCTTACTCCAGGATTTTATTACAAACTCAAAGCATGGCAAGATGACTATATTAAGATGAAGTATCGTGGAACAGGGAGTGAGACAGGTCCATGGTTAGTAGCACAGACCCCTGAGCTTTGTAGCCTTACTGTATTCATCTCATCAGACAACACCATTTCTCTTGTTGTCTCTTCATCTAACATATATTCATAAGAGGTAAAAGCATGAAAGGAATTATATTAATAATCGGCATCGCAGTATTTGCGATAATAGGCAGTGCATTGTACTTTTCTGGGTATTTTACTCCAGAGTATTTCGAAGAGAAAACAAGTTTTGGTGACTGGGGGACAAACATCATTATCAGATATGAGGATGGCACAAATGACTCTCTTTCCATGGTGATGAATAAGCCCATGTCAACGGTCTATTACAATAACAAGGCTATCATCGGTTTTGATTACAATCTGAATGCAAAGGTAACAGGAACAGGTTACACAGATGCAACGGTCACTCTGAACAGCTATACCCTGACAGTGACATGCCTGGGTGTTCTTGGCTCTATGCCGAAGACGACAACTTATGATTATTCCCTTATCTCCGGTGGCAATAATATTCCCCTGGATGGTGCTTTTCATTCAATCGGTGGTGTCGCAGTATTCCCAGCAAAGACAAAGTTTGACGCAGCCCCGTTTTCACCAGGCCCAGTTTACATAACATTCACTCCAACTGGGACAGTCACCTATAAAGGCAATCCTGATGGAACTACCCAGACAGGCTCTATGCCGTCTCCCGTGAAAATCATTGTTGGGTACGCAGCTGGGGGTACTCTTTCACTAGAGCTTTCTAGCAATATCCCGTCATATCCGTGAGGTAACAAAAAATGGTGCTTGGGATCATTAGACGAAAATCATTCTGGGTTTTTCTTATTATCCTTGTAGGCATCTGGATACCGTATGGCCTCTCAAAGATCGGTATTAGCAATGAATATGTCTCTTTCCTAACCAATCCTTTCTATGTGTTTGCCATTCTTATGATTTGTCTTTCTATCTATCTCTATCGATTCTTTAAGCCCTCTTGGGTTTCTTTATTGCTGTTGTCTGGTATGATTGTAGCATCGTTTACATATGTGTATGTATTCTACATGATGTAAGAAAAAATATGAAAAGGACGGTAATATAAAATGAAAAGAAGTAAAATAATAGTAATAAGCATTGTTTGCTTGTTTTTAGGCAGTATACTCTCTGCGTTAGCGACGCGAACGATAACAGACAGTAGCGATACGGTTTATACGATGATAACGAACAGTAAAGGGAATAGTTGGACAGCGACAGGGTCAAACTTGGCTCTCGCCATAACAGATATGGGTGATGATGGTGGAACAATAACAGTTGGTAGTGATATTACACTTACATCTGAAATCGTATTAAATAATAATTATCTTATTATCGATTTTCAAGGGAATAGTGTTACACTCAGTGGTGATATTAGTTTCTTGAATGTGACAGGTGGAGTATGGTTCTCTACAGTGAAAAACGTTAATGTCTATACATCGAATGGTCAAACAAAAGATGTGATATGTCTTTACGCAGCTCCAGGTATAGGGTGGCCTGCAAGAATACGTTATTGCAATTTTGAGAACATCAACATCATTACTGGATATACTGGTTATACTTATACAGGAATACATTTGTTTCTTAATGCACAAGTGGATAGCCCAGATGGAAGAGCAAGTTTTCTTTTCAATTCGTTTAAAAAAATTTACATGAATAATGTAAACGTAGGAATTAGTCTTGAAACCAGCGATTGTGATTCATATGGAAACGGAAATACATTCGATGACATATATCTCGATAATTTTGTAACAGGAGTTGATTTTGTAACAAATCCTGGAGTTACGACATTATATGGATACACATATAATGTTTTTAATGATATTAAAATGCAAGCATACGCAGGAACTAAAGATGGTTTTAAGAATATAGATAGACCAGGGAATCGTTTTACAAATTGTCTTGTA
>Ga0307377_10007765_pt1 | contig 11003 bp, 22 predicted proteins | sample TR3MG_FD_202535 | JGI IMG/M metagenome (GOLD analysis project Ga0307377, IMG submission 202535) | Soil microbial communities from Risofladan, Vaasa, Finland - TR-3 | ecosystem: Environmental > Terrestrial > Soil > Coastal area > Acid sulfate soil | place: Finland: Risofladan, Vaasa | collected... | reverse complement strand
CGGCGTGGCCGGAGGCCAACGACCCGGTGCTGCAGGCGGCGGCGGACACCGACGCGGTGGCGGCCCTGGTCCAGCTCGGGTTCAGCACCAAGGTCGCGGACGCGGCGATCGCCAAGGCGCGCCGCCAGGGACTGGTGCCGGAGGGCGCGGACGCCGGGCAGGTCGTGGCGGCCGCCCTGCGGACGTCCCGGTAGGCCGGATTCAGGGGTTGACAAAAGGTAGCAACCCGGATAGAATTCATGGAGTCGGGAGTAGGGTCCCGGCGGAAGGACGGAGCCATGAAGATCGAAGTCGAGATGCTCGCGTTTGAGGACGGGAAGATCCGGGTCGTGGACATCCCGGCCGACGAGGCCGAGGGCGCCAGCCGGGAGGACCTGCTGGACCTCGCGTTCAAGTGGGGCCAGAACGACTTCCAGCCCCAGCGCATCTGCTCCGTGTCGGTGGGCGACGTGATCCACCTGGACGGCATGCGCTTCCGCGTGGAGCCGATGGGCTTCGCCGAGGTCGGCGACGACGGCGAGGCGACGGCGGTGGCGACGGCGGTGGCGGACACCGGCGAGCGGGTCAAGTGCGCGACCTGCGGGAGGCTGTACCCGCTCGGCGCGCCGCGCTGCCCCGACAACGCGTGCGGCCGCGAGGAGCGGACGCTGTGCCAGGCCTGCGGGTGCGACGAGATCGAGTGCGCCGACCTGGCGACGGGCACCTTCTTCCAGGACGGCCACACCTTCGACGCGTGCGGCGAGCACCGCGACGCGGCCTACGCCAAGGCGGTCTCGTAATGCCCGGCACCCAACGACAGATCCAGGACTACGTGGACGCCCACTTCCCGCCGGAGCGCGTGCGCGTCCAGGTCGGGAGGTCGGTGGCGGACCACCGCGTGCTGCTGGCGAAGCTGCTGGCGAAGCGGTCGGCCGCGGAGGCGGTGGACGCGACGATCCGGGGACTCACGGACCTGCGCGTGTGGCAGGACCGGCTGGGGGTGGCGTGATGCTGCGGTTCAACGACGGCGTGGAGTTCGACACCGACGGCAAGCTCCGGGTCGAGCACCGGCACGACGGCGCCTACGTCGTCGGCCGCGGGATGCTGATCCCGGTGCGCGACGAGGCGGACGGCCGGGCGACGATCGAGCGCATGGAGGCGCGGCGCGAGTCGGCAAGCGGGCGCAGGGACCGGGGCCACTAGTGGCGCGGGGCACATCGCGCGGGCCGTGGCGGGCCATCGTCAAGTGGGACCTCCGCCGCAAGGGCCGACGCGGCCTGTTCTGCAACTTGGAGTGCGGGCATTCCATCAAGCAGATCCTGGGCGGCGCCCGCAACGCCCGGCGGCGGTGCTGGGCCTGCGACGACCTGGAGAACGGCCGCCCCGAGGACCGCGTGGCTCCGGCCGACCGAGACAACCAACGACGCGGCCTGTGGAACCACGGGGCCGAGGGGGAAGCATGACCTACGAGCAGCTGATCGCGAGGATCGACGACGCGTACCCCGACAACATGATCGGCCTGTACGCAGCGGACCCGGACGGGCCGCACGGCGACACGCTCGCCCGCTTCATCGCGGTCGAGCTCCGGGACACCTTCGAGCCGGACCAGGGCGACGAGTACCAGGCGCGCATGGCGCTCGACATGATCGACAAGGCCTACCGCGAGATGGGCGAGGTGGTCGAGCGGCTTCACGACGTGTGGAAGTCCACGTGGCAGGGCGGGGTGCCGAGCGTTTGACAAAAGCTCTCAAATAGGGTAGGATATGAGGGTCGGCGTAGGGGCCGACAGAGAAGGACGGAACCATGGCGCAGGTACTCGAGATCAACCGGTCGAAGTCGAACCCCGACGTCACGTACGAGCTCTGCCTCGGCGGCGACGGGGTCGTGTACTGCAAGTGCCGCGGCTGGACGATGAGCAAGGCCAGCCCGAAGCAGTGCACCCACACGAAGAAGTGGTACGCCAAGAACGGCGGCGCCCCCGCGGCCGGGTCGACCAACGGCGCGACCAAGGCCAAGCCGAAGGCCCGGGCCAAGAAGCCGCGCATGGCGGTGCGGCCGACCGGCGGCGCGGCGGCGGCTCCGGCGGCCCCCGCGATCGACGACGGCCTGGAGGTCGGCACCAAGCGCGTCGGCAAGGCGCGCTTCGAGTCCGACGCGTTCCAGGGCCAGAAGTGGTACCAGGGCTGCGGCGGCAAGGTCGGCGGCGCGCGGCCGGACGACCTGGTCGGGTCCCTCGAGCAGATCGAGGCGGCCGGCGAGCACGTCGCCGAGCCCAAGCTGGACGGCTGGTGGTCGGTGACGTTCACCGGCGCGACCAACCGGTTCTGGAGCCGGTCCACGATGGAGAAGGAGTACGAGCTGGCGGACTTCGCGATGCCCGCGGGCTGCGCGATCGTCGGGGAGCTCGGCGTCGGGACGCAGCGCGCGATCGAGCGCCGCGAGGAGATCGGCCACGGCTGGGTGGACGTCTACGACCTCCTGGTCGTCGACTACGAGCCGATCGCGCACCTGCCGTGCGAGTTCCGCCGGGCGGAGCTCGAGAAGTGGCACGCCGGGCTCACGCCCGAGCAGCAGGACCGCTTCCGCTTGGTGCCTCAGTGGACGGAGGGCTTTGCCGCGCGCTTCGACGAGGAGCACGAGGGCCTGGTCCTCAAGACCGCCAGCGGCCGACCGTACGTCGGCGGCGGCACCAAGCCGGGCCACTGGTCCAAGGCCAAGAAGTGGTTCGACGAGGACATGGTCGTGATGGAGGTCACCCTCTCGAAGGCTCTCACCAAGGTCGGCGAGCCGATGACCGAGGCGGTCACGTGCGGGCAGTACGTCGACGGCGTGCTCAAGCCGCTCGTGAAGGTCGGCGGCATGACCGCGGCCTGGTCCAAGGAGTTCGCCCAGAACTTCGCGGCGTACCGGGGCAAGGTGATGGCGGTCGCGCACTTCGGCCGGATGAAGGGCGGGAGCCTGCGGCACCCGTCCATGCTGGGCGACCTGCGGGACGACAAGACGGCCGAGGAGTGCGTCTACGCGGAGTAGGCGACGACGACGACGGGACGCAGCCACGCGTCCAGGCGCGCCCGTCCAGGGGCGGTCCCCCTCCCTATAGGGGGGGCCGCCCCGATTTTTATGTTTGACAAAAGGTAGCAGACCGGGTAGGATATGAGGGTCGGCGTAGGGGCCGGCAGCAAAGGACGGAACCATGGCGACCGGGACCCAGACCGACGACCTCGCGTACGACATCGACCGGGGGCATCCGGGGTACGACCTCGCGCAGCACGTCCGGACGCTGGACTCCCTGATCGACGGCCAGCCGGACGACGGCGGCCTCGGCAGCGCGCTGCACCCGGTGCGGACGGCGCTCGCCGCGTCGCTGCGCGCCCTGATCAACGTCGGGGTCGTGATCGAGACCGGCGACTGGGACACGTCGGACGACGGCGAGGACCCGCGGGACCAGGTGGCGGCGCTACTCGGCGAGGGGGCGTAGCGATGGCGGAGGAGATCCGGGACTGCCCCGACTGCGCGGCGAAGCCGGGCCGGGAGCACCTGCCGGGCTGCGACGTGGAGCGGTGCTCCGTGTGCGGCCGGCAGGCGATCTCGTGCGGCGCCTGCGGGGAGGAGCGCCCGGGCGAGTTCGATCCGGCGTTCTCCCGCTGGACCGGCCTGTGGCCGGGGCACGCCGAGGCCGAGGCGCTCGGCGTGGACCTGAACCAGTTCCACGTGAAGGGCTACCACAAGGTGTTCTTCGTGAAGCCGCGGGCGGGGGAATGAGCAGGCTGGACGTCGTCCGCCAGGTTCACCGGACCGTCGACGAGGCGATCCGGCACCTGTTCGAGTACGGGACCGGGCCCGACGGCGAGAAGGTCGTCGCGTCCTGCGGGAAGCGGTGCGCGGCGTGCTGCTACGAGCCGGCCCTGGCCGAGCGCAGCGAGATCGCGCTGATCGCGCAGCGCCTCCTGACGCTCGACCCCGAGGCGCGGGCCCGAGTGGTCCAGCGGACGCGGGACTGGCTCGCGCGGTTCCGCGACGACGCCGAGGCCGCGCGCGAGGAGCTCGACACCTTCGCGTACCGCAAGCTCCGGCTGGCGTGCCCGCTGCTCGAGGACGGGCTCTGCCTGGTCTACAAGGAGCGGCCGATGGCCTGCCGGGCGCACGTGGCGATCGGGCCGGTCGAGCGGTGCGACGACGACGCGCTGCGCCCGGACCAGGTGTTCATGGCCAACTACGACTTCAAGGCCGCGGCGCTGATGAAGCTTGCCGGCGGGTTGTCTGAGAACGGCCGGGCGGAGCTGCTGTTCGATCACATCGGGGTGCTGCTCGCGGAGGTGCTGACCGGGGAGCGGTTTGAGAGCGCGGCGCGGACGCTGATGCCGATCGAGTTTGAGGATGAGCGAGTGGAGGGTGAGACGACCGACGAGGGCGGGACGGCCGCCAGCGTGGGCTGACACTGCCCGGATTTCTCCGTTGACAAACGGGGCAACCCGGGTTAGTATAAACGGGTCGGGTAGGGCCGACGGAAGGACGGAACCATGACGGACGCACTTGAGGATCGCGGTTGGGAGCTGTGGGCCCGTGGCGGCGAATGCTATTTCCAGGGCCGCGGCGACGACCGCGTGATGGCGTCGGCCGAGATTGACGGCCACGCTGAGGGGCTGCCGCAGCCGGGCCACTCGGTGTTCATCGCGCTGTACCAGACCCAGATCGGGCCTGAGGTTGCTGCGCTGCTCGGCGGCTACGCCGGAGGGATTGCGCCGGTGAAATACGCCACGGTTACGTGGGGGGACTTCCTCACGCTTGACGCGGACCTGTGGTACCACTACCTCCGTGGGCTGGAAATGGCCGACGTTGAGGCGCAGGCATGACGGCGCCGCGCCGCCGACGCAAGAGTGGGTTGAGTCCGTCGCAGCGAGCCGCCAACGTGCGGCCGAAGCCGAAGGGCAAGATCTTCAAGGCTCCGCGGTTGAAGACCGGGGAGCTTGCGTGCGAGTGCTGCCTGAAGGCCGAGGGCAAGCGGACCCACTGGACCGCCAAGGACGGCCGGGTCATCCGCAACTGCGCGGACTGCCAGGAGGCGCGGTGGCGCGAGAGCCAGTTCAGGCACGACTCGGTGCCGAACCGCGAGATCATGGTGATGGACTCGCTCAAGACCCGCGACTCGCGCCTGGTCGAGCGGTTCATCCTGCACAAGTTGTCGGCCTTCAGCCTGAAGGGCGTGACGGCCTACATCAAGCTGGAGGAGCACGCGGCGCTGCGCAAGCAGGCGGTGCGGGCCCAGCACTTCACGCCGCCGCGCAAGGCGGGCCGGGGCGCCACGAAGTGGCGCCCGTGGTACGAGGCCGCCATCGGCCTGCGGCCGGGGGTCGAGTGGCCGGTGCGCGAGGAGATCAACATCGGCACCAAGAAGATCGACGACGAGGTCGCGGTCGAGCTGATGCGCAAGGACTGGTACTTCGAGACCCAGGAGGTCAAGTGGGCCGACGCCGCGGAGGCGCTGGCCTACGGCGCCGGCGTCGCGCTCCACAAGATCCTGCGGAAGATCGGGCAGATCGACGGGCGGGACGTGGGGACGGAGGCCCGGAAGCTCGGGATTCGGTGGCTCGCGGAGTTCCGGGCGTGGCGCCCGTCAAATGAGGAAAGGCGTGGCGTCCAGGCCCTCCTGGCGTCAGGGTAGGGCCGTGGCGGAGCAGCCGGTTGACATCCGGATCATGTTCGACGAGGACGACTTCCGGTCCCTGGTGGCCGGCGGGGTGGTCCAGGCCGGGGTGAAGGTGCGCGGGGTGCGGGCTCTGGTGCAGGTGGCGCTGAGGGACATCGGCTGGGACCGCATGACCGTGGCGCTGCGGGACGCGATCGAGGAGAACAAGGTGGAGCCGTTCGCGGACGCGGGCGCGTTCTTCGCCGACATGCCGGGCGCGGGCGACAGCGCCGAGGGGGGCGACGATGGGACGCAAGTTTGAGATTGACCTGGTGGCGCTCGGGGGCTCGGACGAGCAGATCGTGGTGGACAGCGTCGGCCGGCCGTGGGTGCTGACGCCGGTGCACCAAGACGGCGCCCTGATGGGGGTGCAGGCGGCTGAGATCCCGCTGTGGGACTTGGCGATCGAGGGCGTGCAGCTCGGGACCGCCGTGGGCGAGGACCCGGCGGACGCCGCGGCCGTGGCGCTCCGGGACGCCGGCGTGAACTCGCTGCCCGAGGCGGTGGCGGTGCGACTGAGCCCGCACGGCGCGGACGTCGGCGCGGGGAACGCGGTGATGGTGTTCACGCTCGGGGGCCAGGCCTACCAGCTCGACCACGCGCGCTTCAACCAGGAGATCGAGGGCAGCACCCGGTGGACCGCGGCGCGGCAGAAGAACGCCCGGCAGATCGACGCCCTGCGCGCCGAGCTGAAGAAGATCGTCGAGCAGCGGGCCGCGGGTGCCTAAGAAGCGCCGGACCAGGAAGCCCGCCAGCAGCCCGCCGCCCGTGACGCTCCTCGAGGGCGACTGCGTGGAGGCGATGGCGGCCCTCGAGGCCGGCAGCGTGCACGCCGTCGTCACCGACCCGCCCTACAACCTCGCCTTCATGGGCAAGGAGTGGGACGAGGCGGGGACGCCGGCCGAGTTCCAGGCCTGGTGCCAGCAGTGGGCGGCCGAGGCGCTCCGGGTGCTCAAGCCCGGCGGGTGGCTCGTCTCCTTCGGCGGGACGCGGACCTACCACCGCCTGGCCTGCGCCGTCGAGGACGCGGGCTTCGAGGTGCGGGACTGCATCCAGTGGGTCTACGGCCAGGGGTTCCCCAAGAGCCTCGACGCCGGCCGGGCGGACCCGGACTGGCGGGGCTGGGGCACGGCGCTCAAGCCGGCGCAGGAGCCGATCGTGCTCGCCCGCAAGCCGCTTGCGGGCACGGTGGCCGCCAACCTGCAGCAGCACTCCACCGGCGCGCTTCACATCGACGCCGCGCGCGTCGCCACCGCCGGCGGCAGCCCCGCGGCGACCCGGCGGGAGCAGTCGCGCAAGACCGGCAAAGTGCCGACCCGGCCCTCGGAGAGCAAGCCGGACCAGATCGTGAGCCGCACCACCCCGGAGCGGTACATGGAGGAGCGGGCCGGCGAGGCGCTCGGCCGGTGGCCGGCCAACCTGGTGCTGAGCCACGCGGCCGACTGCGAGCACCTGGGGACGAAGAAGGTGAAGGGCATCGGCGGCACCGCGGCCGGTCGGTGCCAGGGCGTGGACTCCGACGTCTACGACGGCGGGTGGAAGAGCGGGCACCCGCGCGCGGGCCAGCAGATCGGGTTCCTGGACGACGACGGCCTCGAGGAGGTCGAGGACTGGCGCTGCGGCGACGACTGCCCGGTCGCCGCGCTCGACCGGCAGACCGGCGAGAGCCAGTCCGGCGTGGCGGTCCAGCGCCACGGGGGCGGCCAGCAGATCTTCGGCGGCATCAACCCCGGGCAGGGCGGCGGGGGCCAGCAGCGGCCGGACGCCGGCTTCGGCGACTTCGGCGGCGCGTCCCGGTTCTTCTACTGCACCAAGGCGCCGCAGTCCGAGCGGTGGTTCATCTGCCGCGACTGCGACGTCGTCGGCCGCAAGACCGCGGACGCGGAGTCGGACCCGGACTGCCCGGTCCACGGCACGAACGAGAAGACGGCGGACTTCGGCCCGCTGTTCGGCGGGACGATCGACCCGCGGTGCGCCTGCGCCAGCAACGCGCGCGACGCGCACCTCGACCACGACGTCGAGCTGCACCCAACTCAAAAGCCCACAGACCTAATCTCTTGGCTGGTGCGGCTCGTGACGCCGGCGAACGGCGTGGTTCTGGACCCGTTCAACGGCTCGGGGACCACGGGGGTCGCCTGCATCCGGGAGGGAGTTCGGTACATCGGGATCGAGCGCTACGCGCCGTACCTGCGGATCAGCCGGGCGAGAATTGAGGCTGCGCAGATGAAGAGCGGGGCGCCAAGATAGCCGTGTGAAGGGCGCACTTGGCTACAAGGTCCGGACGATCGTTTGCGCGAGCTGCGGGGTGGAGAAGACCGGGCATCTCCGTCCGAAGCAGCAGCATTGCTCGCTTGACTGCTACCGGAAGGGGCCGCGGCCGAGCCGGCGGACTGGCGTGGAGATCACGTGCGAGTGGTGCGGCGGGGAGCGATATGTCCCGCGGAGCCAGGAGGACCAGCGGTTCTGCTCCCGGGTGTGTACGGACGCGTGGCAGGGCCGGGACCGAGTCTGGTTCGAGTGCAAGACGTGTGGCGGGGACTTCCCGAGGTCGCCCTCGTCCGAGCGGCACGACAACCCGACGTACTGCACGCTGGACTGCCGGGACGCGGACCCCGACCGGCGGGCGCAGCTGATCGCGATGAACGTGGCGCAGCAGCGGCGGACCGCCCCGACCCGACCGGAGCGCATCGGGTGCGGGATCCTCGACGAGCTCGGGGTCGTGTACGAGCCGCAGGCGGTGTTCTACGGGAAGTTCTGCGTGGACGCGTGCGTGCCGGCCGCCCTGGTCGTGGTGCAGTTTGACGGGGACTACTGGCATGGGCGCAAGGGTGCGGGGGATCCGCGGGTCGCGAAGCGCGTGGAGCTAGACCGGTCCCAGGACGCGTACATGCGGGCGTGCGGGTGGGACGTGCTTCGGCTGTGGGAGTCAGACCTGATTCGCCACCGGGACGATTGCCTGCGCATCGTCCGCGCCCGCCTCGCCCAGTAGGCGGTTCCGCAGGACGCCCCCAAACCAGGGATTGGAGGGTCCGTGGTGGCCCGAAATAAACTCTGGATTCTGTTTGACAAAAGTAAGCAGTCCGGGTAGTATATGTGGAGTAAGGGAAACGGGAAACGAAGGACGGACGGAGGAAACCATGGCACTGGAGTTCATCGGAGAAGTGGTCGGGGTGTCGAGCGGCAAGACCTACAAGATCTGCCACAAGCCCCACAACCACGAGACCGGCGTCCCCGCGTACTACACGTGCGGCTGCGGTCACTGGATCGAGCAGGGGTGGCGCCAGCGCGGTCTGCTGGTCCCCGAGATGTGCCGCCACATCCGCCGGCTCCTCGCGGGCCTCGCGGTGAAGGGGGGCAAGACGGTGTCGGCCGCGGCACTCAACGGCTAGGAGGACGGATCGAACGGGGCGGGGGTTGTCGGGGCCCCCGCCCCACCAAAACTATGCTCGGGTAGCTCAATAGGAAGAGCGTCGGACTGGGCGAAGCGGAGGGACGCGTCAGGCGAGGTCGACCGGAGCGCGTTCGGTCGGACGGACCTGCCCGCCGTGGAGCCTATAGGCCGGAGGTCGCTGGTTCGAGTCCAGCCCCGGGTACCCACGTTACGAGGACCGAAACGAGACCAGAGAGAGCCAGAAGGGAGAGCACGATGGACCGCACCAGCACGCACGTCCGCACCAAGTACGTCGGCGTCGGCGGCCTCGCCTGCTACTGCTGCCCGGTGGGCGGCCGTCGCTACGCGAAGCGCCGCAGCCGTCGCGAGCTCCGTCGCCGCGCCAACGCGGCGGTCCGGAAGAGCGCCGGCGAGGTTCGGGAGGGAGTGATTCGACCAATGCGATAACCAAACAAGGAGAGCGTGATGCAAGTACGACGGATTCAGAACAGGGTGATCCTCGAGGACCTCGAGGATAGGGACGATCGACTGGTGGTGCGGCTCGAGAGCGAGCTCGGCCGCCAGTTCGTGACCGGCAGCGGGCGCCTGGTGAACGTGGTGGACCGGGCGGGCCGGCTGGTCACGATCCAGGCGTCGTCGGTCGAGGCGGGGCACGTGCTCCGCCAGGTCATGACGGCGCTGATGGCGGACGACTAATGGCCGAGGACAGCGGCTGGCCGCCGCTGACCAAGCAGGAGCGGCGGCTCTTGCGGGTGGCGATCGCCTGCGACACCAACTGCGTCGAGGCCTACCCGGTGCAGTCGGCACGGTGGTGCGACCACTGAGCGTGGCTGTTCGACAGGGGCGCCGTCGGTAAGGCGGCGCGCGCCTTCGAGGCCATCATGCGCGGTCGCGCGTGATCAACCGGGCGGGAGTCCTGGGGAAACCCCGGGATTCCCGCCTTTTCTATTTGACAAAAGAGCAACGGGGGTGTAAGATGTGTGAAGTCGGCAGTAGGGTGCCGGCGGAACAGGACGGAACCATGGAGATCACGAACACTGTCGTCGCCTCGTTTGTGGCGTACGACCTCGCAACCCGCACCGTGGCGCTCATCCCGATCGTCGACGTGCCCACGGTGGACGCGGCCGGCGAGCCGGTCGGCGCGCCGGTGGACCTGACCGCGACCTTCGCGGCGCTGGCGGAGGTGGCGTAGATGCCGACCATCCACAAGGGCGTGCGGATCCCGTCGAGCGCGCGGGACCTGGAGCTGTTCTCCGGCATGAAGGGCGCGGGCGGGGCGGCGCAGGAGATCATCCGCCAGCTGAAGCGGGACATCGCCCGCCTCCAGCGCGAGGGCAAGAAGCTGGCGCTGGCGGACGACGTGCCGGGCATGGCGAAGCTGATCGGCGACATCTACAAAGAGGGCGTTGAGAGGCTCCAGATCAAGCACGCCTGCTTCGGGGCCAGCGACTCTGAGCCCAACTACCACATCGGGCAGGCGCTCGTCACGGCCGCCAAGCAGATGATGGGCATCGACTACTTCTGCGAGGAGCTCGGGGGGTGGCTGTAATGGCGGTCCGCATCGTGAGCATGAAGCCGAAGGGCCGGTACGTCGACGGGAGCCCGTACTACGAGTTCACCTGCGGCTTCCCCTCGAGCGGCGTGATGGTGCTGCCGACGGCGTTCGCCACGCCGGAGGGCGCGCAGCTGGACGCCGAGGTCGACATGCGCGCCTACCAGGCCCGCACGTTCCCCGGGGGCATGGGGAGCGTGATCGGGGCGACGGAGCGGGACGGCAAGTTCCACGGGGTGGTCTGCCGGTACTACAGCAGCTCGTGATGTCCCTGGTCCGTTTCGACTGGCCGGGGAACAGCTGGGAGGACGTGCGGGGGATCCCGTTCGACGAGTTCGTGGCGCGCTACGGCGTGCCCGCGCGGCTGGTCCCGACGCTGCTCCGGAAGCAGGCGA
>Ga0307377_10007762_pt1 | contig 11005 bp, 8 predicted proteins | sample TR3MG_FD_202535 | JGI IMG/M metagenome (GOLD analysis project Ga0307377, IMG submission 202535) | Soil microbial communities from Risofladan, Vaasa, Finland - TR-3 | ecosystem: Environmental > Terrestrial > Soil > Coastal area > Acid sulfate soil | place: Finland: Risofladan, Vaasa | collected... | reverse complement strand
CCATCCTCCTCCTCATGATGCTCATCGCCCGTCACCATTGAGGCAATACTCCCCATCCCACCTTTTGAAATCAATCTTCACGGATTCCTTATGCCCGAAGCTCTACGATTACTTTGAGTAGAATCAGGTTTTCACCCCAAAAGGAGATCCATGACGAAGTACAAGCTCGAATACATTTGGCTGGACGGAAAACAACCTATTCCTGAACTGCGCGGTAAGACTCAACTCAAGTCTTTTGAGAAGCCGCCCACCCTCGCCGATCTCCCGCTCTGGGGCTTTGACGGCAGCTCGACTATGCAGGCCGAGGGCCATAAATCAGATTGCATCCTGAAGCCAGTGGCTCATTATCCCGATGCATCCCGCAAGGACGCTTATCTCGTCCTCTGCGAAGTCATGCACCCCGATGGCACTCCGCACTCCACCAACGCCCGCGCCACCATTGAGGACGACCCCGACTTCTGGGTCGGTTTTGAGCAGGAATATTTCCTCTATAAAGACGGCCGTCCGCTCGGCTTCCCGAAGGATGGATTTCCAGGTCCTCAGGGACCGTACTACTGCGGCGTTGGCTACAAATACATGGGTTCAATCGCACGCCAGATCGTGGAGGAGCACCTCGAACTCTGCCTCGCCGCCGGCATTAATCACGAAGGAATCAATGCCGAGGTTGCCAAGGGACAGTGGGAGTTCCAGATCTTCGCCAAAGGTTCCAAGAAGGCCGCGGACGATGTCTGGATGGCTCGCTACCTGATGGCCCGCCTCTGCGAAAAGTACGAAATCGATCTCGTCTTGCACTGCAAGCCGATCAAGGGCGACTGGAACGGATCGGGCATGCACACCAACTTCTCCAACAAGCATCTCCGCGAAGTCGGTGGCAAGGAATACCTGGAAGAGCTCATGAAGGCTTTTGAGAACAACATCGCAGCCCACATCGAAGTATACGGCCCGGATAACCACCTGCGCCTTACCGGCCAACACGAGACCCAGGCCATCGACAAGTTCAGCTATGGCCTCTCCGATCGCGGCGCTTCCATCCGTCTGCCTGTCAACTTCATCAAGAACGGATACAAAGGCTACCTGGAAGATCGCCGTCCCAACTCCGAAGGCGACCCCTACCAGATCGTCTCGCGCGTCCTGAAGACAATCAGCAGCGTCCCCACGAAGTAAACCCGCTCTCCAGACCCCCCACTAAACAGGAAATCCCGGCCGCCTCAATAGGCAGCCGGGATTTTTCCATTTCACTATGCCGCAGCTATCTCTTCGGCCAGCGCTTCCGCAGCCGCAACACAAGCCACACGATCCACGTCCAGATGCGTCACCATGCGAATCGTGTCCGGCCCCACAGCACTCATCAGAATTTCCCGCGCTTTCAGCCGCGCCACTAACTCAACCGCGCTCTTCTTCCCCGTCAACCGGAAGATCACAATGTTTGTCTCGACCTCATTCGGATTGATCAGAACGCCATCCATTCCCGCCAGCGCCTCGGCCAGCATCCGCGCATTGGCGTGATCCTCGTGCAGCCGTCCCGGTCCCCGCTCCAGTGCAATCAGCCCCGCAGCCGCCAGAATTCCCGCCTGCCTCATTCCTCCGCCCAGCGCCTTGCGAAACAGCCGCGCCCGCTCCATCAACTCAGCCGACCCAGTCAGCATCGACCCCACAGGCGCGCCCAGCCCCTTCGACAAACAGAACATCACCGTATCGAAGCCCCGCGTCAGCGCCTTCACATCCACGCCCAGCGCCGTTGCCGCATTAAAGATCCGCGCCCCGTCCAGATGCGTCGGCAGCTTGCGCTCCTTGGCTCCCGCCCAAATCTCCTCCAGCACCGCAACCGGTGTACACCCCCCGCCGGCAAGATTGGCCGTGTTCTCAATCTCGATCAGCCCCGTGGCCGCCCGAAACGCCCCCCGCGCATAAATCGCCGGTTCAATATGTTTCCACGTCAGAATCCCGCGCTCAGCCGGCACAGCCCGCACCAGGCATCCGGAGAAGACCGCCGTCGTCGCCATCTCCCAATCCAGAATGTGCGCCCGTGACTCCGCGATCACTTCCTGCCCCGGCTGCGTCAGCAGCCGAATCGCGATCTGGTTCCCCATCGTACCCGTCGGCACAAACAGCGCCGCCTCGCGCCCAAAAACCTCCGCCGCACGCTTTTCCAGCAGGTTCACCGTAGGGTCTTCGCGATAAACGTCGTCCCCCACCTCCGCCGCCGCCATCGCCGCCCGCATCTCCACCGAAGGCCGAGTAACCGTATCCGAACGCAAATCGATTGTTGAAGCCAATATCATGCCTTTCGTCTTTTCGGATCGCAACAGAGAATCAGGGCCGTAAGCCTAGTCCCTATGTCACTCATTCCCTGCGCCTTACGGTATCTGCCCCATCGGCAGCTCCATCACCGGCGTCCGCTTCCCATCCTTCACCGCATAAGCCCACAGTCCATGAAAGTTCTGCCGTAGCCCCGGTTGCGCCTTCAGAAACGCAGTGAACACAGCAATCGCCTCCGTCCGCTGCGCCGCAGGATCAGTCACACCTGTCGACTCGTACACCACAGCCAGATCGGCCTGGTGCAACGACGGGTCAAGCACCACCGCGTCGATCTTCCAGGTTCTATCTCCGGCTGTGACCGAATAGGGAAACACATCCTGTGGCCCGCCCTGAATGGCCGCCTGTTCCTGATGCAGCTTATCGAGGTTCGGCGACGAGATAAAATCCAGCGGCAGAAGCAGATATCGGGCCGCGTCATAGCTGTACGACGCGCTCCATGGATCAACCTTCGCCAGCCCACGCGCACGCGCCCAATACCACACGCCGTCGTGTCCGTCGAAGACTCCCTGGTGCGCCGAAAGCCCCGCCAGCCGCCACGCCGCACCGTCCCAGGCCAGGATCAGACCCAGTTGCCCAGCCAGCGGAGCCCCTGCCGCATCGGCCAGCACCACCGCATAGCGTCCCGGCGGCAGCGCATGCATGGTGATCGTCACAGTCAGCGTCCCGTTCCCATTCGAGCAGAAAAATTGCGTATCGGCAGGCGCAGTCATGGTGGACGCATCCAGCAGGTACAGATTCCTCAATTGAATCTGCCCGCCCTTCACCAGCGGCCCAGCCTGCTCAATCGCCCCTTGAATCCCGCTCCACTCCGCCGCCTCGGCAGGAAGCAGCGCTGCATGCAATGCCGCCTCGTCCTGCTGCACAACGGCCTCCGCCAGCCTTCCGCCCAATCCAGCCAACGCAGAGCGATCCTGGGCCGAAAGCTCGGCCTGCGCCGTGCATGTAGCAGCCCGTCCCGCCGCCGGCAGCGACAACAAAACCACAAGAGCCAAACCTGTCCAGCAGCGGCGCATCTCCCTTGGCATCTTCGATCACCCTCCCCACCCCACGAAACCCGCTATGCGAGCGTCCATGGGCCACTTGTAGTCTAGTACAGTGGAGAGGTACGAAATTGCAGCTGCGTGACACCCAGGAACGCCGCCGCTGGCCAGGGAAGCCGATTCTCATGCGCACAAACATGCCTTCGCAATCACAGATCGCGCAAAAACCCACGCCGGGATCAATCCTTCCCTCCCAGACGAAGATCATTTTCGCGTCCATGCTCGCGGCACTCCCGCTCATGGCGCCCGCGCAGCCAACTGCAACGCCAACCACCCCGCGCAAATCAATCCACCCGCATCACCAGGCCGCCGCCGCTCATCCTGACGCCCCATCCTCCCCAGCGCCCGCAATCACCGCGCCCAAGCCTCCCAACTGGCCCGTCAACGACCGCCCCACCGATGCCACCGTCGTGTGGAATAGCCAGGGCCTGCACATTGAAGCCTCGAACTCCACCCTCGCGCAAATCCTGAACGATGTCGCCACCGCCACCGGCGCAAAACTCGAGGGCCTCGGTAAGGATCAACGCATCGCCGATCAGCGCATCTTCGGCTCCTATGGCCCAGGCAATGCGCGCGACGTGCTGGTGCAGCTGCTCAACGGCTCAGGCTATAACCTTCTGCTCATCGGAGGCCAGGGCCAGGGTGCCCCACGAGAAATCGTGCTGAGCGCTCAGTCCACCGGAACCGCGCCGCAGTCCGTCAATGCCAGCAACCAGCCCGCCGCGAACAACCAGCCCGCCGCAAACGACGATAACGCCGACGCCGAAGGTCAGCCGCAACCCGAGCCCGTGCCGGAACCGCCTCCAAATATCCGCAACGGCTTCACACCGGGCGCGCAGCCACGCACTCCCCAGCAGATCATGCAGGAAATGCAACAGCGCCAGCAGCAGATACTACAAGGAAATAACCCGCAATAGCGAGACGCTGGACGGTTCTCAGTTGTATTAAGGGCTTGGCTCGCGGAATTACCACACAATCGGTGCTCGGATCAATGCACCCGCGCCGCTTCGGGATGAACCTTCACCTCGGCTGACCGCCTTTGCGGCCGCAGCAGAGCGAATCCCGCTCGAAGAATCCAATATGCCGCCAGAATGCCAAATGCCATTGACCCAACAGCCGCACAAACCAACATGAACAAATTCAACAAGTCCGTCATCGATCCCGCCTGAATTGATTGTGCCAAGGCTTGCAACAAGCGAGCTCAAAGACTCGAAAATATCTTTAAATACAGTTCCCAAAAAGTTAATGCTATCGTTTTGGGAATTCAGGCCGCGTTGACCCTTGTTTCTCTTCACTAATAGAATACTTCAAGGGCCTCCTAATGCGGCAATTTGCCGCAAACCGTCCTCGAAAGCGTCCTCTGTCCCTCTTTCCTCACCATGGCCATCACACACATCTCGGTGCGCGGGGCGCGCCAGCACAATCTGCGCAACATAGCCGTGCGCATACCCCGCAACACGCTCACGGTGGTCACCGGCCTCTCCGGCTCCGGAAAAAGCTCGCTCGCCTTCGACACCATCTACGCCGAGGGCCAGCGCCGCTATGTTGAGACCCTTTCGGCCTACGCCCGTCAGTTCCTTGACCAGATCGAGCGCCCCGATGTCGATTCCATCGAGGGCCTCAGCCCCGCCATCTCCATCGAGCAGAAAACCACCAGCCGCAGCCCCCGCTCCACCGTGGGCACCATCACGGAGATCTACGACTACCTCCGCCTCCTCTACGCCTCGGTCGGAACCCCGAACTGCCCCAACTGCGGCCGCCCCATCGCCCGCCAGACCGCCGAGCAGATCGTGCAGCGCGTCTTCGAACTGGGCCAGGGAGAGCGCGTCACCATCATGGCCCCGGTCGTCCGTGGCCGCAAGGGTGAGTTTAAGGATTTGCTCGATCAGCTTGACCAGCAAGGCTTTCGCGCTCGCGTCGATGGCGAGATGCACGACCTGTCCGAACCACTTCTGCTCGATCGCCGCAAGAACCACACCATCGAAGCCGTCATCGACCGCATCCTCCTCAAACCCTCCCCAGCCGACACGCTCCCTCAGCATGCCGTCAATCCATCCCCACCAGGCAAGCCCTCTGTAGAAAAGCGCCTAGATCAGGCCGTCGCTAAGGCCCTCCAACTGGCCAACGGCCTCGTCCTGGCCGCGGTCACTGGAGGCGAGGAACACCTCTTTTCCTCCTCCATGGCCTGCCCCGACTGCGGCCTCGACGTCCCCAAGCTCGAGCCACGCAGCTTCAGCTTCAACTCCACCTTCGGCGCATGCCCGGAGTGCCACGGACTCGGTTCGCTCTACGACCTCGATCCCGCTAAAGTCATCACCGACTGGTCCAAGCCCCTGCTCGATGGTGGCCTCGGCCCCGGCTCCTCCTCGCAATATCTGCTCAAGCTCATCCATCTCGCCGCAGACCGCTACGACATCGACCTCAAGCTCCCTTTCGAAGACCTGCCCGTCAAACACCAGCACATCCTCGTCTACGGCCCGCCAAAAAATGAAGCCCCTCGTACCGGCTTCCACGGCGTCCTCAGCTTCCTCCGCGACAGCGTCGACGAAGCCCGCAGCGAAGGCTACCGCGAGTACATGATGAACTACATGTCCGCAACGCCCTGCCCCGTCTGCCGCGGCAAACGCCTCCGCCCGGAATCGCTGGCCGTCAAAATCGGCGGCCTCTCCATCGCCGACTTCACCGCCCTCGCCTTGAACCGCGCCCTCTCCGCCGCCATCAACCTCAAGTTCACGGCCCGCGAAGCCCTCCTCGCAGAGCGCATTCGCCACGAAATCGTCGAGCGCCTCGAATTCCTCTGCGCCGTCGGCCTCACCTACCTCTCGCTCGATCGCAATGCCGCAACCCTCTCCGGCGGCGAAGGCCAGCGCATCCGCCTCGCCACCCAAATAGGCTCTCGCCTGCGCGGTGTCCTCTACGTCCTCGACGAGCCCTCCATCGGCCTCCATCAGCGCGATAACAACCGCCTCATCCAGGCCCTCGAACGTCTCCGCGATCTCGGCAACACTGTCCTCGTCGTCGAGCACGACGAAGACACCATCCGCCACGCAGACTACGTCCTCGACCTCGGCCCCGGCGCGGGCCGCCTGGGCGGCCTCGTCGTCGCCGAAGGCACACCGGAACAGATCATGGCCACGCCGGAATCCCTCACCGGGCGCTATCTCTCCGGGGCCGTCACCATGCTGCATCGCGCCAAGCCACGCCCACTCACCGGCAAATGGCTCACCGTCACCGGCGCCCGCGAACACAACCTCCACGACCTCAACATCCGCATCCCCCTCGGCATCATGACCGTCGTTACCGGCGTCAGCGGCAGCGGCAAAAGCACCCTCATCAACGACATCGTCTACCGCTCGCTCGCCAAAACCATCTACGGCTCCCGCGAGGAGCCCGGCGCACACGACAACCTCACCGGCGCAGAACAGCTCGACAAAGTCGTCCGCATCGACCAGTCCCCCATCGGCCGCACCCCGCGCTCAAATCCGGCCACTTACACTCAGGTCTTCTCGCCCATCCGCGATCTCTTCGCCATGCTCCCTGAGTCGCGCGAACGCGGCTACAAGGCCGGACGCTTCAGCTTCAACGTCACCGGGGGCCGCTGCGAGGCATGCACCGGCGACGGACAGCGCCGCATCGAAATGAATTTCATGCCCGATGTCTATGTCCAGTGTGAAGTCTGCAACGGCCGCCGTTACAACCAGGAAACGCTGGCCGTAAAGTTCCACGGCCACTCCATCGCCGACATCCTCGATCTCACCATTGAAGACGCCCTGCCCGTGCTCGCCGACGTGCCTCAGGTCCGCCAAAAGCTGCAAACCCTCGTCGACGTGGGCCTTGGCTATGTTCACCTGGGCCAAAGCGCAACCACTCTCTCCGGCGGCGAAGCACAGCGCATGAAGCTCGCTCGCGAGCTCTCCAAGCGCCAAACCGGCCGCACCCTCTACCTGCTCGACGAGCCCACCACCGGCCTCCACTTCGACGACGTCCGCAAACTCATGGAGGTCCTTCACCGCCTCGCCGATCTCGGCAACTCGGTCATCATCATCGAGCACAATCTCGATGTCATCCGCAATGCCGACTGGGTTCTTGACCTCGGCCCCGAAGGCGGAGAAGACGGTGGCCGCATCGTCGGCCAGGGCCGCCCCGCAACAATAGCCGCTACTCCCGGTTCCTATACCGGCCAATTCCTCATGCGTTATTACACAGACAGCGACGGGCATTTCAAGAAAGCCGACCCCGACGACGATGTACTATCGGTAGAAGCCTCAGAGACTGAAGATCTCCTATTGCAGTCGAACCCGTCAGATAGTCCCGCCGCAAAAAAGCGCTCCAAGGCAAAGGCTCCGGACGGACAGAAAGAATACAAACGAGCCACATTCCGGAACAAAAAGACCGGCCGCCCATGACCACCCAGCCCGAAAACGAGTTCAGCTCCATATCCGATAACACCCCGCACCCATCCGATGACTCAGGCGCGCATCCAAACGGGCACGCTACCGACGTTCCACTCTCCGATGAAGGTAAACAGGACGCAACTCCCCTCCCTGAGCCTTTTGCTGTCCCCATCGTCGGGCCTGGAGATTCCGCTAATCCCTTTTTCGACGCCCCAAACGCCGAACGGCGAGACGAACCACCCCCCGCCGAGCAACCCCTCTTTCAATCCTGGAACGAGCCCGAGTTTCATTCCCCCGTGCGTACGCCGCATCTGGGCCATGTCGTCATCCTCGCCGTCTTTACCCTCTCCGGTCTCTTCTGTGCAACCCTTCTCATTCGCTCCGCGCTTCACTTTCATCTGTTCGGCATTTCAAGTCTTCAAAAGGCAGTAACCGACGTCCACTACACCCTCGGCAGCGAAGCCATCCTCTACCTCATCACCTTGCTCGCCTGCCTCCTGTTCTTTCCTCTCATCTGGCACAAAGGTTTCTTCGCCGGCGTTCAATGGAACGGGGCAATCGCCTTCAAGCTGCGCCTCCGCCTCTTCATCATCGCCTCGGTCTGCTTTTCCCTTGCCCTCATCAACGGAGTTCTGCTGCCCGGTCCAGACGACGCGCCCATCGACAAGATCTTCCGCACTCCCGGCGCAGCCTGGATACTGTTTGCCTTCGGTGTAACCTTAGCGCCCTTCTTTGAGGAACTCGTCTTTCGTGGTTTCCTTCTCCCCGCATTCTGCACAGCCTTTGATTGGATCAACGAAAAGGCGACCCACGCGCCCATCCGCCCCCTCGACGAAAATGGCCAGCCTCGCTGGTCTCTCGGCGCCATGATCACGGCCTCCATCTTCATCAGCATTCCCTTCGCCGGCATGCACGCCGCACAAACAGGCTATTCATGGGGCCCGTTTCTCCTCCTCATCGGAGTCAGCCTCGTCCTCTGCTGGGCCCGCCTCAGCACCCGCTCTCTCGCCGCCAGCGTCATGGTCCACGCCTCCTATAATTTCTTCCTCTTTTTCTTCATGATGGTAGGAACCAGTGGCTTCCGCCATTTGGATAAAATGTGAGCGGCAACCCGCAAAACAACACCTCAACCGCCGCGAGTCTTCAAATCACAACCGCAACACGACAGATAATCGCGGTGTCGCAGGCGCTCACCGCAATCCCTCACCGCCCTGCCCTCGCCTTTGCCTTGACGAAATGACCCGCGCGCTTCAACCCACCCCATTACAATCGATTCTGATGACCACACCAACCCACGCCCAGCAATTGCTCTCGCTTCTCTCCCGCACCAGCTTCCGCCTCGGCCAGTTCAAGCTCTCCTCCGGCGGTACCAGCGACTACTACATCGACTGCCGCACCACCACCCTCCACGCCGAAGGCGGCCGCCTCACAGGCCACGCCATCCTTGAACTTCTCGAAGGGCACAACATTCAGGCCGAAGCAGTCGGCGGCCTCACCATGGGCGCAGACCCCATCGTCTCCAACGTTGCCACCGCCAGCGCCTGGCGCGCACTCTCCAACCCCAGTGCGCCTATGCTCCACGGCTTCCTCGTCCGCAAGGCCGAAAAAGCCCACGGCACTGGCCGCCGCATAGAAGGCTTCTGCCGCGAGGGCGCGCGCGTCGTTATCGTCGACGACGTCTGCACCACCGGCTCTTCCACCATCAACGCCATCGAAGCCGCTCGCGAAGCCGGCATGATCGTCGCCGCCGTCGTCTGCATCGTCGAGCGTCAGGAAGCCAACGGCCGCCCCGCCGTAGAAGCCGCCGCCTCGGGCGCTCCCTTCCTCAGCCTCTTCACTGCCAACGATGTCCGCGCCGATCACATCCGCCAGCAATAAACGAAAAAACGGCCGGTTCGCTTCAGCGAACCGGCCGTTCCACAACTCAAATCAATTCTTCAGGGAAAAAACTACAAGCTCGGTCCCTGGTTCGAGGCCGTCTGCTGCGCGCTCTGATCGCTCGCATTGCTCAGCAGTTGAACCTCTACGCGGCGATTCTGCTTCCGTCCTGCCGCCGTGTTATTCGGTGCCACTGCCTTATCCTCGCCAATACCGATCAGATAAAACCGGTGCGGCTCAATCCCGTACTTCGCCGCCAGGTACTGCACCACCGCATCCGCGCGGCGCTGGCTCAGATCGTAGTTGTACTGCGCAGGCCCCGTCGAATCCGTTCCGCCTGTCACTTCCAGGATGTAGCTCTTCGCCGTGCCAAGCGACGCAGCAAAGCTGTCCAGTTGCGCCTTGTCGTCGCTGGTCAGCACGGCCTTGTCAAAGCCGAACGTCACTGTAACGTCCGCAATCTGCTTGTACTGGTCAAGCCCCTTCACAACGCTGTCCAGAGAGTCTGCGCGATGCACCGCATTGTTGGCTGCCATCTCCGCATCGCCGGCAGACTTGCTCGCGCTCTGCGCATTCTGTGTAGCGGCATCCGCCGAGCCCTGCGCGTGGCTGATCCCCGCCTGCGCCCGGTTGTCCACTTCGTGAATCTGCTGGTTGTTCGCAGCGGTCTTTGCGTCCAACTGGTCCGTGCGTTCCACGAGAGGCGTCGTTTGAGTGCGCACATAGTTCTTTGTGGCGCAACCACTCGCGCCTGCCACAGCCAACGCCGCCGCCGCCATCCAAACAAATCCAAATCGATTCATGCTCAATCTCCTCATCCTTTCCGCCGTTCGTAACGGATTTCCACCCGAACAGTCACGGAGAAGGTTTCACTTTCTCGCCTCTTATATTGCATCTGGCGTGCCAATCTCACTTCTTCACGTAACACTTTGCTGTTATTACCTTTAGAGGCAATCCATGCAAAAGCCCCCAACCCTCGAACTGTGTAGGTTTTACACGATCCGGTAAGGAATACGCACACCCACTCTTCTTCCGCCCGTCGCCAGCCCACACTCGAGCCCAATCCCGCTATCCTAGGTATGGCCCTCGCCGCCATGGACCTTTACGAGAAAATCCGAAATCTGCCTACCCAGCCGGGCGTCTATCTCTACAAAAACGCCGAAGGCGAAGTCATCTACATCGGCAAGGCCAAGAGCCTCCGTGCGCGCGTCCGCTCCTACCTCCTTGAAGCCTCGCAGGTTAACGCAAAAACCGGCTCCCTCATGCGCGAGGCCGTCGACCTCGACTACATCCTCGTCGCCAATGAGCAAGAGGCCCTCGCTCTTGAAAACAACCTCATCAAGCAGCGCCATCCCCGCTTCAACATCCTCCTCC
>Ga0307377_10007761_pt1 | contig 11005 bp, 9 predicted proteins | sample TR3MG_FD_202535 | JGI IMG/M metagenome (GOLD analysis project Ga0307377, IMG submission 202535) | Soil microbial communities from Risofladan, Vaasa, Finland - TR-3 | ecosystem: Environmental > Terrestrial > Soil > Coastal area > Acid sulfate soil | place: Finland: Risofladan, Vaasa | collected... | reverse complement strand
TGCCAGCTCGGCCATGAGGCCCTGTGATTGATCCTTGTACATGCGCCAGTTGATCAGCCGCTCGAATTGGGGATCAGGCACCGCCCGCCGCCAGTTGCCGTTTCGGTTCCACATCAGCCGGACGTGAGTGATCTTGCCGAGCACCCCCTGCTTGATGAGATCATAGGCATGGCTGTAAAGCGCGTTGTACCTGCGCTGATGGCCGATCTGCAGAACCTTCTTGGTGTCTCGCGCTGTCTTTGCCATGGCCTTTGCGTCATCAATCGAGTAGGCCATCATCTTCTCGGAGAAGACGTGTTTCCCGGCTTGCATGGCAGCAATCGCCATCGGGGCGTGGAGATAGAGCGGAGTGGCGATGAATATCGCCTGGATATCCTTGCGCTCGAGCATCCATCGGTAATCCTCATATCCTCGCGCACCTGGAACAGTCTTGAGCGCCTTCTTCAGGTTCGGGGGGTAGATATCGCATATGCCGACCATCTTGACCCCCGGCACCCTGAGAGCCTTCCCCATGTCCAACGTTCCCTGACTCCCGACGCCTATGAATCCGCAGGTGACAGGCTCGACTTCCTGAGCGCGGGCAGATCCGAACAGCCCAACCGAAGCAGCAGTTACCGCCGCCCCTTTCAAGAAGTCCCTTCGACTAATATCAGTCATTGTGAAACGCCTCCTATTTTGATAACCTCCGGCCCAAGCCCCTGCCAATCCTCCCTCACGAAGACTGCGCCGACATCGGGATGGGCCTCGCAATATTCCTGAGCCTTCTCCAGGCCGAAGATGAAAAACGCGGTTGACAGGGCCTCGCCCTCCACCGGATCGGACGCAATCACGCTTGCGAGGAGCAGTCCCTCGGCAGGCCGGCCGGTCCTTGGATCAATGAGATGGCTGTATCTCCTACCGTCTATTTCTACAAAGCGCTCGTGACTTCCTGATGTCGAGAGCGCCTGGTTTCTTAGTAAGACTGACGTGATTCGCTCGCATTGGTTCACCGGACTTCGAATTCCTACCGCCCAGGCGTCTTCATCCGGAGGGCTTCCGAGCGCATAAACCGTGCTCGCCCCGGCGCTTATGAGCGCGTTTTCTACTCCGCGATCAACCAGCAACTCGGCGATCTGCTGGGCCGCATACCCCTTTCCGATTGCTCCCAGATTCAGCTTCATGTCTGGGTTGGAGAATCGCACCGCGTTCTCATCCGGATCAAAGACAATCTCTCCCGTGGTCTTTGGAATGTCGGCAGGAATGGACTCCGAGGAACTCCAAAGATCAATCAACCGCCCGGCTGTGATGTCGAATGCTCCCTCAGTTTCCGCCGACAAGCAGGCCGCAGTCTGCAGCAATCCATAGAGCCGCGGCTCAACCCGCACCCATTCTTTCACAGCAAGCGCATTGATATAGCTGATCTCACTATCCGGCCGGAAGACGCTCAACTGCTCCTCCAGCCGATGGACCTCCTCAAACGCCTCTTCCGCGGCGGCAAGCAGATGCCTCCTATCTTCGCCGCAGAGCAGCAACTCGAACTCGCATCCCATCGCCCGGCGGATTACTCGAATCATCGTCAGATCTTGCATGGAGGACAAACGTCCACGACCTTCTCTTTTTCGGGATCGAAGCGCATGACCCTCTCTTCACGATAGGACTGAACTCCCAGCGCTATCGCCACCATGATTCGGTATGCCGTGTCGGCATCGAGGTGGGGCTTGTTCCGAGTCCGGACGCAATCGAGGAAGTTGTCCATGTGACTGGGCCGCGGTTCGAGGGCCACCTTGACCTCCTGCCGGTCCTTGAACTCATCCTCGGGCCGGATGACGATGCCCGGGGCCTCGAAGTACATGGTCGCCTCATGGCCGCGGATGAACTCAGGGACGCCCTGCCGATTCGCCATCGAGGAACACAGAACGACCGAATGGTCGGTCGGATAGTCAATGATCATGTGGAAGGTATCAGGTACGTCGCGGTCATGCTGGACGTAGATTCCTCCGCCCGCCGAGACTCGCTTAGGGAACTCCGGGCCGAGGGCGATCTGGAGGTGAGAAAGCTGATGATAGAAGAGGTCGGTAGCGATGCCGCCCGAGTAGTCCCAATACTTCCGCCATCGGAAGAACCTCTCCTTGTCGAAGTCTCGCTTGGGTGCGGATCCGAGGAACGCCTTCCAGTCGAGGTTGTCGGGGCTGGCGCCTTCATCAATCGGATAGTTCCATTCGCCACGAGTGGAGTTGCGGCAGAGACTGCTCGACGACCACAGTACCTTGCCGATTGCACCTTCCTTGATCAGCCGATTTGCCTGCCACCACTGATCGCCCGAGGTTGACTGCGCCCCGACCTGAAGCACTCGCCCGGTCTGCTTCACGACGGCGGCAACCTCCTTCGCCTCCTGCCAGGTATAAGTCATCGGCTTCTCCAGGTAGACGTCCTTCCCGGCCTGCATGGCGTCAATCGCCATCCGAGCATGCCAGTGATCCGGACTCGCGATAACTACTGCATCGAGGTCCGGCCGCTCGAGGAGCTTGCGGTATTCGTGATAGACTTCGCCTCCGCAGATGTCCTTGGCCCGCTGCTTACGAGCGTCATAGATATCGCAGATGGCAGTCACGGCAAGCTTGTTCTTGGCATCCTGCGACATCTTGACCAGATTGCGCAAGTGGGATGTGCCCTTGTTACCGACGCCGATCATCCCAATCAGAATCCGATCATTCGCCCCCAGGACCCTCGGTGCTGCCATGGCGCTGTTCACCCCATAAAGCCCCAGGCCAACTGCCGCCGAGCCCCTGAGGAAATCCCGTCTGCTGATGCCCTTCTTGTCTGCCATCCCCAACCTCCGTATACGATTACATGGTCTCCCAAAGTCTAGCATAGACGAGCTTAAAGCGCAACCTTGCCATGAGGGGGCAAAGGCCATATAATGGCCGCGATATGTCCGTTTTTCTGGTACTGACGGTAGTCTTCAGTGTTGTCTTTGCGTCGTGCTACAAGATCGCGGTTCGCCGGAACTGCAATCTCCACGTGGTGAACGTGTGGGTATACGTCGGCTCGACCGCCACAGTCCTTGCCTACATCCTCATCAAGCGCGAACTCTCGATGAATGCCGGCGCGCTCCTGCTGGGCATAGTGGCCGGCGTGCTGGCGTTCTTTTCAACTCTCTCATTCTTCCACCACATGAAGCGGGGGCAGCTTTCGGCGTCATGGACAGTCATCAGCCTTGCCGTCGGAATCCCGGTTCTGGCCTCGATCTTCCTATGGGGTGAGCATCCGACGATGAAGCAGACCATCGGCATGGTGCTGATCGTGGCAGCGCTCGTCCTCTTCGGCCGGCATGAGACGAGCAATGGGCGTTCTTCGTTCAAGGTTCCTCGTTCCGGGTTCTCCGATTCGCCCCCTCCCCCCATCACCCCCTCGCCCCATCTCCACGTGATGTCCTTCCTTCTGCTGATGATCGCCTTCGTCCTCACCGGCGTCCTGAATACCACCAACAAGGCGCTGGTCGAGTGGAATCTGAGCGCATACCGTGAGCTCTATATGCTCGCCTTCTACGGGACAGCCATGATACTCGGCGGCGCCATAATCACGATCAGCAGGCAGGGTAGCAGCGCCTCCGATAGATCGGTCGGGTTCATCATGGGGTTGGCAGGCGCTCTCAGCATGTTATGTCTGCTGATCGCACTCCAGTACTTGCCGGGGATAGTCGTGTTCCCGGTGAGGAGTCTAGGCAACCTGACGCTCACGGGGTTTGTAAGCATCCTTGCCTGGAAAGAGCGCCTCTCCCGCAGCCAATGGCTCGGAATCATCCTCTCGCTGATCGCGATCTGGCTGATCTATTAGAGCCCTAGAGACGCTTCGGTTCCCGCCTGGGCCGAGCCGACTATCCTCTCTTCGCCGACGATGAGCCCGGAGGCCGAGCCGCCGATACCCTCCTGGGCTCGGATCTCAAGCCCCATTCCCTCGATCTCCTTGCGGGCGCTCATCGAGAGGTCGTTCGTAACCATCATGATTCCGCCCTCGGTGTGAATCCTCGGGCGATTCAGCATCTCGGCGGGCGTGCAGCCGAACTCAATCAATGAGACCAGGAAATGGGTCATCACGCTGGGAATCGTGCGCCCGCCAGGCATGCCGATCGCTCCCGCCGGCTTGCCGTCCTTCACCAGAATCACGGGCGACATGTTGTGCATGACGGTCTTGTACGGGCCGGGGCAGTTCGGGTGATCAGGACGAGGATCAAAGCGTGACATCCCATGCCCGATGACTATTCCCAGACCGGGGATGCTGACCCTCGACCCCCACCCTGCTCCGTGGGTCTCCGTCAGAGAGACCATATTCCGTTCCGAGTCGCAGGTGCAGAGATGGACCGTCTCCATATGGAAGTCGGGGGGCGTCGGATAAGGCTCTACCTTGCCTGAGCGGACGATCTTCGCCAGGCTTTCGGCATAGTCATCCGAGAACAACTCGCGGAGTTTGTCATAGATCCCGGGCACATCGCCGATGTAGGCGAATCGGTCCTTCCATGCGAGGGTCAGCACGCTCGCGAGGTCGCCCCAGAACCCGGGCTCGTCAATCGAATAGGGGTCGGGATGGAGTTTCTGCAGGGCCGCCAGCGCCTCGATCATGGTCGGACCGCCGCATAGACTGGAGGATGCATTGATCTGCGTCCCCTTGTATTCCAGCACGAACGGATTGAGGACGCTCGCCTGATAATCTGCCATATCCTGATTTGTGAGGATGCCGCCCATGGATTGAACCCTATCCGCGATCATGCGCGCGGGCTCGCCGGTGTAAAACGCCTGAGGGTCGTCGCGTAGAACTTCCAGCAAGGCCGCGAGAGCGGGCTGAATCCACAGTTCGCCGTCTTTGGGGATATAGCCGTCGGGGAACATGGCGGCCTTCGACTCAGGATCGGTGTTATCGGCGAAACCGGTGAGGTTCGGACGCAATGCAGGATATACTTCGAATCCATCGGAAGCCAATCGGATCGCCGGCTCGATATCCGCTTTCCAACCCAATCGGCCGAATCGGTTTGCCGCCAGCGACAGCCCCCCTACCGTTCCGGGAACCGAGCACGCCATAGGGCCATAGAAGTTGGCATGATCCACAACCGGGGGCATTTGGCCGCGATTGCAGGCTTCCCAGCCATCCTTAAGCTCAAACATGTCGGGAGTGGCCGCCCTCGGGGCACGGCAATTGTAATCCACGACGGTGACTCGCTTCTCGTCCGCCAGGTAGATCACCATCGTCCCGCCGTAGCCGCCGATCCCATTGGACGAGGGCTGTGCCACGCACAAAGCCAGCGCAGTCGCGACCGCGGCATCAACCGCATTGCCCCCATGTCGGAGGATTTCCCTCCCAACTCTCGAAGCGATAGGGTTGCAGGATGTCACCATCCCATGCATGCCGATTACGTCAATTGCGTTGATGCTCATGCGTTTCCTCCAAGTATGGGAAGGGCTGTGCCACCTTGGCGGATGACGAGGACCGAGGCGTCCTTGCCCTTGATTTCGAATGCCATATCGAGCGCCTGCTGAGGGGTGGAGGCATAGCGGAATCCGAGTTTCCCGGTGTCGGCCTGGGAAATCCCCTGAGAGACAAGGATGCCGATGCCGTTGTCCCGAATGACCCGCCCCACGCGAACCAGGTGCGCGGCGACTATCTTGTCCTTAATGCGCCCGCTCTCCACCAACTCGATCGTCTCCCACGAATGCCGGTAGCCTTCCTCCAGAATCAGGTGGTGCGTGCGCGAGACCCCCTCCGGGCATGGGCTGATGAGGATCGCCACCCCACCGTTTTTCACGGCCAGCTCGCCCGCATAGAGCGCCTTCGCCCCCTGCCACAGCTCGATGTCCATGGGGTAGGAGTCAATCACCAGAATGTCCGCCGGCTCGGGGATATTGATGCCGTAAACTTGCTTTGCCAGCTTGGCCCCCGCTCGATGAGCCGCCACCGGATGTCCCGCGAATACGCCGATGAGTCCGCCGTCCGTGTTGCAGACGGCATTGACGATGAACCTGAGGCCCGCCCTCTCTGCGACTCGCTCGATCTCCAGGCGAACGGGGTTGTCGGGGATGCCGAGTATCTCGCTGCCGGGGAACATCGCGCTCCGCCAGTGGGTCTCGGCGGTCGTCTCCCGGCCGCAAATCCCCGGCTGAATAATCTTCCCGCCGCCGCTGAATCCGGCGATCCTGTGCGGAACGATCTGCCCGACGCCAATGACCAGGTCGGCCTCAAGGACGGCCTTGTTCACCCTGATTGGCGTGCCCTCGTCGGTCGTGCCGAAGTCGGCCAAGGCATCCTCGTTCCGCCACTCGTGGTTGACGATCCTGAAGCGCCCAATCAGTCCCCCGAACTTCGATTGCATCTCCTGGTCGGTCATGAAGCGGTGAGTCCCCAGGGCGATGAGGATAGTGATGTCCTTGCCCGTGCCCAATTCGGGAATCAAGATCGAAAGGATATCCTTCACCGGCGTCTTGCGGGTATAGTCATCGGTAATGATGAGAATGCGCTTCGCGTCCCTGGCGAGTTCGCGGACGGAGGCAGACCCAATTGGATTCTCGATCGCCTGCCGGATCATGGCCGCGGGATCAGCCGCCGCCTCCGGGCATGGAGGCTGGTAAACGCCGATCAGATTGCCATCCGGGACTTCGAAGGTTGGTAGGCCATTGTAATAGAGGTAGTCTATTCTCATGCTTTTGCCTTGGCACGGTCAGACTAGTCCGACACGTCTGACAGGTCCGACCGAATTGCTCAGATTATCGCCCCTTGTTCAAGTAAATGCTTCCGAAGCAGCTCGGCATCCAGCGCCCTTGGAGTCACGCCTTCCTGCGCGCACAATGCCGCCGCAGTTCCCGCCGCCTGGCCGAGCGCCATGCAGTTCGGCATGATCCTCACTGCTCCCTGACCCTCATGGGTCGCCGAGATGCATCTCCCGGCAACGAGCAGGTTCTCGACCTGTTTGGGCACGAGCGACCTGTACGGAACTTCATACCAGTCGCCGGGTGGAGGCACGCTCGCCGTGCCGCGCTCGTCTTCCCGAGTATAACCCTTGCCCGCAGGGTTATGGATGTCAACCGGGTACGCCGACCTCATCACAACATCGGGGAACTTTGCCCCGGCAATGACGTCCTCTGCGGTGAAGACGTACTCCCCCACGATCCGCCTGCTTTCCCGAACCCCGACTTGGGTCGCAGTCTGGAGCAAATACGCATTCTCGAAGCCGGGGACGTACTTGCGGAAAAACTTCATGAGAGCCATCACCTGCCGCCGGCCCTCGATCTCGGCCTTAGTCAGGTCGCCGGAATCAGTGCCGTCAACCTCTCCTATGTGGGTCGTGTTGACCACGACCTGCCCCGCGGTCGGAAGGCTGATGAAGAACACCAGATCCTGAGGCAGGGGGAACTCGCCCTTCGATCGGGCTTCCTCGACTTCCTTGTAGAACCCCGCGACTCCGACCGCCATCTCCATCAGCCGCTCGATCTCATCGTCGCTACTCGGCTTTGGGAAGCGCATCTCGTCGGGATTTTCCTTCGCATATACCAGCGACCGCCGAATATCCACTCCACCGACGGTGAACATGAGGGTCATGGCCTGAGTCAGCCCATTCTCGGGGTCGCCAAGCTCGAACGGAGCGCCCGCCATTGCCGATATATCGGCATCGCCCGTGCAATCTACCACTATTCGCCCGTCAATCTCACTCGTACCCGACTTCGTGAGCACCTCGACTCCCACGATCCCCTTGACCGCCATCCTCGCGCCGGTGACCCATGAGTGCAGGAGCAGCTCAGAGCCGGACGCGAGTACCATCTCCTGGGCACAGAACTTCATTGCCTCGGGGTCGAATGCCCGTCCCAGCATGCCGCCCGTCTTCCTCATGCGGTCGCAGATGTCGTTGAAAAAACCCCCTATCAGCGGCGTGCCGGTCGAAGTGAATGAACTCATGAACGGGTTGACGAGCCCGGCAGTCCCCAGCCCTCCCAGGAATCCATACCGCTCGATGAGCAATGTCTTCGCTCCGAGCTTGGCCGAGCTGACGGCGGCCGCCAATCCTGCGACTCCTCCACCGCCGACTATGACGTCATACTTGTCCATATCTGTGCCTCCAAATCGTCTCAAACCCGAGTATTATACACCCAAGCATGGATTCAGGGGAACGCGATTCCTGGCCGAACGCATGCAAAGTATGCCATTATCCGTTGGAAATGCCTGTTGACAAAGCAAATTCATGCCGATATACTGAGTGCAGGGAAAAGCACAATCGGTGCCTAACCCTGCCCTGAAAAGTTTAGCAAGGGGGGTCGTCCGGAAAGTAGATGTCAATGGACATTGGGAGCACCGTTGAAGGTACGATAGTCAAGCTTGCGGAGTATGGTGCTATCGTAAGACTGCAAGGTGGCAAGACCGGCCTCATTCATATCTCCGAGATAGCGGACAACTTCGTTCGGGACGTCAAGGATTATTTCAAAGAGCACGACCGAGTGCGGGTGAAGATCCTCAGCATCAACAACAAGGGCCGTTATGAGCTCTCCACCAAGAACATCGAGCAACCCGAGCAGGAAGCCCCTCGCGAAAAGAAGAAGCCCGCCGAGCGAGAGCCCGAGGCCATAAACCTTGGCCCTGAGAACGGCGATGACCTGCATCACGGCCATGCCCATGCCGGCTTCGAAGATAGCCTCCAACGATATATGAGAGACAGCCAGGAACGTCTGCTGGATATCAAGCGTAATATCGAAGGGAAGCGCGGCTTCAAGAGACGCACGTAATCCGCGCCTTGAGTCATCCCCGTTTCTGTGATATCATATTCACACAGGACTTCGTTGTCCAAAGGGGGTTTCGTAATATCATGCGAACGTTTGTTCTTTCCCTCATAATCGTTTGCTTGCTGGGTGGCATTGCGGCCGCGGACACTCCTACCGAGAAAGCAAAGACCGACGCCAAGGCGCTGCAGGTGCTCTATCATCCCGGCAAGGACAAGGTAATGATCCTGCATCCGGTCTTCCGCCCCGGAATTGACAAGGTCGCGATAAGGGATCTGGTATACCACCCTGGCGTGGATAAGGTAAAGATCAGCGATCTAAGCAATAAGCCGGCAGCCGTGTTCCCTGCATTTTCGAAACAAACCCCTATCACTTCAACGTCTAATATCTATGACAAGATTTTGAATTCCGGGAGCTCAGCCAAAGCGAAGGTCCCGGTACTCAAGAACGAAAGGGGGAGTTCCGGATGTGCAAAGAAAGGGGATCGTTCCTCACCTTAGTTTTGCCTCTCATCGTCGCGCTGGCGGTCATCTTCTTTGTGTCGTCAGGCCAGCTAGCCTATGCGAAAGGGGTCCAGAAGTCGGGGAATTCGCGTAGCGACTCGTCGTCCAGTGGACCCTCATCCCAGAGTTCCCGCAACAGTGACAGCTCCAGCAGCTCCAGCAAGAGCAGCTCGAGCAACTCAAACAGCGGGAGTTCCAGTAGTTCAAGCCATGGGAGCAGCGTGGGATCGAGCAGCTCTAATGGAAGTTCAAGTAACTCAAGCCATGGGAGCAGCTCCGGGTCAAGCAACTCTAACAAGGGCAACTACTACACTCAGAACGAAACGCGCCATGACCCGCCTTCGAGCCAATCCCGCAGTAAGAGCTCAAGCTATGGGAATAGCTCCTCACAGGAGACGCAGCACAGCAATGGATCGCAGGGGAGCGGCGTATCTTCGCAGCACAACAACAATTCGAGCCCAAGCAACAGCACTTCCCGATCGACCAGTTCAAGTCAGCAGGATGACCCGCGGCATAAGGCCCCAAGCAGCACCATCAGGCGTGATGCGTCCAATGATCGTCCGCAGACCGAGAACAACAGCTCGGTAACTCAGCATCGTAACACGCCGTCCTCCACTGGCCTGAAGGGATCAAGCAACGTGGGTGTCACCACCAGGTCCGAATCCAGAACTAGGATCCAGGACAGGAGCGAGCAGAGGACATCCAAAGTCAGCCCGGCAGGCTCGTATCGGAAGGACTATGAGGATCTTTCCCAGATCTGGCGATCACGTCGGGAAAAGGCCGAGTCTCGCAGAGATTCCAACCGGGACCATGGCGGCAGTCACTCGAATGTCAACATCAACATCAACTTCTTCCCCGGCAGTTATCGCTACTATGCCTATGATTACCGCGCGGGGTATGCCTATCCATCGCTGTATTGCTACTACTACGGCTTCTTCCCGCCCTACATATACAGTCACCGGGTGTACTACATCCACCGAGTTTTCCCAGCGGTGGTCTATGTCGAGATTCCGATCATCGTGTTCCGCGACAACTACGTGGATTATGACAGCTACTACTCGAACGGGTGGAGATATCGCTCGGTGGCATCAGCCGTCGGTGACATCGAACATGCCTGGGAGCGCGGGGATATAGACCTGTTGATGGATCACGTCAGGCGCGGCGACAAGATAGACATTTCGCTAAAGGGCGAATATGCCTATTCGGTGGACAGTGAGGACTACCGTGATATGACGCTTGACGCCATGAAGAACATAGACACGGTAAGCTTCGAGTTCTACGACGTGAAATGGCATGACAGCCGTGAGGCGGTGGCATACGGCAAGCACGTCTATTACGATGAGTTCGATTCCGGCAATGGTGACCGCAAGACTGTCTATGTGAAGTACCGGCTGGAGAAGTCAGGCGCTGAGTGGTACATCACGGAAGTCGGCACCTCGCCATACGAGTTGTATTAGCGCATAGCGTGGAGATCAAATGAGGATTCGGGGACTCGGGGCTGTACTGGTCGCAATTCTGTTGATCTTCGGGCTGCTCATGTCGTCGGTTGCGATGGCAAAGGGCGTCACGAAGACTAAGACTCCCGAGGATTCGTCGGAGGAAACCCAGCAAGCACCGGAAGTCCAGCAGCCCCCACCCCTGAACCATCGAGATGACTCCAGTTCGTCTACCCCGCGGACTGACAGCGCTCCGGTCTACCAGTATGAGGAAAGGCGGGACGACAGTACATCGGACCAGCCGACTTACTCCACGCCCGAGCAGCGAGGACCT
>Ga0307377_10007758_pt1 | contig 11008 bp, 6 predicted proteins | sample TR3MG_FD_202535 | JGI IMG/M metagenome (GOLD analysis project Ga0307377, IMG submission 202535) | Soil microbial communities from Risofladan, Vaasa, Finland - TR-3 | ecosystem: Environmental > Terrestrial > Soil > Coastal area > Acid sulfate soil | place: Finland: Risofladan, Vaasa | collected... | reverse complement strand
ATATGTTAGCAAGGTATGGAGATTTGGGAGGCCTGGCGAAAAAAGCTGAAGAGAAAGGGATTGAGCTTTCTGAGGCAGATGTCCGCTGGGCTGAACTGGCTATATTTAAAAAAGCCTACAAGCTCGTTAAAGAGAGAAACTATCCCAGTAAGATGCTCCTATGCTCCATGCGTATAAGTCCACCGATAAATGGGAAACCGATTGCTTCCTGGCATGTAGAGAAGCTGGCTGGGGCAGATATTGTGTACACCTGTCCGCCAAAATATATTAAAGGACTGATGAAAATTAGTGATAATATTAAGTTTAAAGACTCAATAGAAGAAGAACCGCCCAAAGAGGAGCTGGATAAACTTCTCCAGGTTCCTTATTTTGAGAAAGCCTATGCAGAAGATGGTCTTACACCGGAAGAGTTTAATACTCACGCAGCTGTTCTGGCAACAGCCGAAGAGTTTTCCAATGCTACCAGGGGAATGGTCGATTTCGTTAATCAACGGTTAGAAAAGAAGAAAACAAAATAGAGAAATTGAAACAAAAGAGGTCCTATGAAAAACCACAAACAGAATCTAAATGGTATTTTTCTTCCCATAAATACTCCTTTCCTGAAGGATGAGAGTATAGACTGGGATGGTCTTAAACGCAATATGGGCTTTTATGCTAAGTCCAAGGCCAGGGGCTTTTTGGTTTTGGGCAGTAATGGAGAGAACAAGTCTCTCGATGAGGATGAAAAGCTAAAAATACTGGAGACAGTTTTACAGTATAAGGCACCCCACCAGAAAGTGATAACCGCTTGCTTTGTAGAAAGTACCCGGCAGGCGCTCCGGTTTATCAACAAGGTTGAGTCTATGAAAATCGATTACTTTAATCTGCTTCCTCCTTTCTATTTCCGTAGCCGGATGACCGACGAGGTATTGGCAAAATATTTCACTGAATGCGCTGAAGGCTCCTCTATACCCATTTTGCTCTACAATGCGCCAAAGTTTTCTGGGATAGCTCTTTCGCCAGAATTGGTAGCCAAGCTTAGTCAACATAGAAATATAGCGGGGATAAAAGATAGCGCTTCCAGTGGTATCGAGAAGTTTATCGAGGCAGTTCCTGATGATTTTGTAGTGATGGCAGGGAGTATTGGCTTCTTGTTTCCAGCGGTTCTTTCCGGTGCCGTGGGAGGGGTGATTTCCATGGCCAACTATTTTCCAGATTTAACACACCAGCTCTACCTTTTGGGCAAAGAGAAAAATATAGAAGAAGGAGAGAAACTTCATCTCCGTCTTTCCGACCTCAATAAGAAGATTTCTGGTGCATACGGTGTTGCCGGCGTGAAGGCGGCAATGGATTTGATGGGACTTGTGGGCGGGCTTCCCAGAAAGCCTCTTCTGGGACTGAAAGAAACTGAGAAAGAGAAGTTAAGAAAAGACCTTGAGGAGGCAGGACTTTTAAAGGGAGATAACAGATGAGTCGACGAGGGGTTATACTGGCATTGGATATTGGCACAACAGGTTTTAAACTGGGACTTTTCGATCGGGAAGGGGAACTTATAGAGATGACAAATTGTTTCTATCCTATCAATGCCTATGATGGAGATAAAGCAGATTCTGACCCTGAAAGATGGTGGACAGGCTTCCTCGACTGTCATAAGCGCCTGAAGAGTTCACTGGAAGATGTTGAAGTTATGCCTATGGGTGTGACCACTCCCGGGGCAATGATTCTCGATAGAGAAGGTAATCCTTTAACTCCGGCAGTTCTTTTTATGGATAGGCGCTCTCCTAAACAAGCTCAGGAAATTCGAGATAAAATTGGGGAAGAAAGACTCCTGTCAGAAACAGCCAATCTTCCTGTTCCCGGAGGTTGTACTGCCTCTACCATTCTCTGGTGGAGAGATAACCTTCCTGAAGTCTATAAAAACGGGCACATTTTTGCTCATACTAATACCTTTTTTGGTCGTCGCTTAACCGGTAAATTCGGTATGGATGCTTCCACTGGCTCTTTGACTGCCCTGTTCAATACTACTAAACCCGAGAAAGGTTGGAATCTGGAGATTGTCAGAGAGCTGGGAATTCCTGAAGAAAAGTTGCCGCCCTTTGTTAATAGCTGGGAGGCGGTGGGGACTCTCGAGCCGGAGATGGCTAAGAAATTGAATCTCAAAGCAGGGATTCCGGTTCTGATGGGTGGAAATGATGTCGCCTGTGCCGATTTAAGCGTGGGATTGTCTGAACAGGGAAAGATAGTGGATATCCTGGGCACCTGTGAAATATTAACTACTTGCCTGGAGACTCCTATTGCTTCTCCCAGACACAATATTCGTTGCCACGTAATTCCTGGTCGCTGGATAACTATGTTCGTTCTAAATACAGGGGGAGAAGCATTTAAATGGTTTGCCAATGTATTTTGTCGGGATATGAGCTTAGATAGTTTCTTTAAAGATTTCTTACCGCAAGCTCTGAAAAAAGTCCTTGAGCGGGAGAAGGAGGGGGAAGTTTTAGACCTGCCCGGTTTTCTTCCTTATTTGTCCGGAGACAGGTATTCTGTGGAGAATATATGGGCTTCTATCACTAATCTCCATCTATCCCATAATCGTGAACATATCCTGGTAGGAATGGTCAAGACTTCCATGGAGTTAACCGGAGAGCATCTTAAACAGTTATCAAAGAAAGTTAAACTTTCCCAGGAATTGATTCTTACTGGCGGTGCTATTAATCCTGTTTTCATAGAAGCAAAGAAGCGCTGGATGGGAGATTTTAAATACGTCATAAAGGAACAATCTTCACTGCAGGGATGTGCTATCCTGGGCAAAATGTTCCTGGACGGTGCATTTAAAAAAGGATAATTTTACCCCGTTAGAAATTTTGCCATACACCTTTGTGTACAGGCATTTCTAACGGGGTTTACTTTTTTTATTGAATATGGTAAAATTAATATGGGAAAGAATAATTGGAAAAGGTGAAAATTATGTTTGGTCCCATTCTAAGAAAGATTTTTGGCAGTAAGGCTCAGAGAGACGTTAAGAGGCACGAGCCACTGGTGAAGCTGGTAATCTCTTTAGAACCTACAATAAGTAAGCTTTCTGATGAGGAATTGAGAGCCAAGACGGATGAGTTCAGGGGTCGAGTGAGCGAAAGGGCTAAGGAATATAGAGAAGAGTTGAAAAGGACAGAAGATATACTTAAGGAAGCCGTATCTCCAGAAGAAAGACTGAAAGCAAGAGAAGAATTGAAAAAGGTTAGAAATATGGTGCTGGAGGATGTTTTGCCTGAAGCCTTTGCTGTAGCCAGGGAAGTAGGCAAACGCACCCTGAATATGCGCCACTTTGATGTGCAGATTATGGGTGGAGTTGTTCTCCATGAGGGCAAAATTGCGGAAATGGCTACAGGTGAAGGAAAGACACTGGTGGCCACTCTGTCAATCTATTTAAACAGCCTGGGAGGATATAAGACTCATTTAGTTACGGTTAATGATTATTTAGCCAAAAGGGATGCTCAATGGATGGGACCAATTTATAACTCCCTGGGATTAACTGTGGGCTTAGTCCAGCACGATATGGCTCCATCTGAACGGCGAATGGCCTATAGTTGCGATGTCACTTATGTAACAAATAATGAACTCGGTTTCGACTATCTCAGGGATAATATGGCCCATTCTCTGGAAGAGTGCGTGTTGAGTAAGTTGGAGTACGCTATAGTTGATGAGGTGGATAGCATTTTAGTCGATGAGGCGAGAACTCCTCTAATTATTTCCGGACCTGCTGAGGAATCAACAAATAAATATTTTATCATCGACCGCCTTGTTCCTCAGCTGAAAGGAAAGTTTGTTACTGAACGAGAAGAGGTGGAGGCCAAATATAAGGGTTTGGATTTGGAGAAGGGTTACGACTACATGGTGGATGAAAAAGCGGGGACAGGTACCCTTACCGAACTGGGAGTAAAGAAGTGTGAGAGGATGTTGAGCATTGATAATCTTTACGATGATATACAGACCGAGTGGGTTCACCATATTAACCAGGCTTTGAGAGCGCATAATCTGTTCAAAAGAGATGTCCACTATATGGTAAAAGATGGTCAGGTAGTTATTGTGGATGAGTTCACCGGAAGGTTGATGCCTGGCAGAAGGTGGAGCGACGGGTTACACCAGGCAATTGAGGCTAAAGAGAACGTAAGGATAGCTGAAGAGAATCAAACCTTAGCTACAATCACCTTCCAGAACTTTTTCAAATTATATGACAAACTGGCTGGTATGACCGGAACAGCAGTTACAGAAGCAGAAGAATTCTGGAAGATTTACGGATTGGATGTAGTAGTTATTCCCCCCAACAAGCCTTTAGTAAGAACTAACTACCCTGACGTAATCTATAAAACAGAAAAGGAGAAATTTGCAGCTGTCGTTGGAGAAATTGAAGAACTCCACAAGGTCGGTCGTCCTGTATTGGTAGGAACGAGGTCGATCGAGAATAGCGAGAAGTTAAGTGAGATGCTCAAAAGAAGGGGTATTGCCCACAATGTGTTGAATGCTAAGTATCATGAACGAGAAGCGCAGATTATCACCCAGGCGGGAAGGAAAAGTGCAGTGACCATTGCCACCAATATGGCTGGCAGAGGAACAGATATTGTACTGGGCGGGAATCCCCCAGACCCTTCTGAACACAATGAAGTAGTTGAGTTAAGGGGTCTCCATATATTAGGAACTGAGAGGCACGAAGCACGCAGAATCGATAATCAACTGCGTGGTCGTGCTGGACGGCAAGGTGACCCCGGCTCTTCCCGATTCTATTTGGCTTTGGAAGACGAATTAATGAGACTTTTCGGCTCGGCTCGCATAGCTCAAGTAATGGATAGATTGGGATTGGAAGAGGGACAGGATATCCAGCACCCATTGATTACCCGGGCTATAGAGAGTGCTCAGAAAAAAGTAGAAGCGATGAACTTCGATATTAGAAAGCAGCTTCTGGAATATGACAATGTGATGAGTAAGAAGAGAGAAGTAGTCTACAAATGGAGGAGAGAAGTTTTAGAAGGAGCCAATCTTAAAGATGATACATTGTCTAGGTTAGAGGACCTTATCGATGATAAGCTTTTCCTCTATGCCCCTCCCAAGGTCTATCCTGAACAGTGGAATTGGGAAGCAATTTCTCAGTGGCTGAAGCGCTCCTTTAATATCTCTTTTTCAGTTTCCTCAGAAGATTTGAAACGGATGAAGCAGGAAACCTTGGGTCAGCTAATAGCTGAGCGAATTAAACAGGCATATGATGAGCGGGAAAGAGAAATGGGAGAAGAGATGATGCGCTTTATTGAAAGTATGGTTACTCTTCAGGTTGTGGACACACGTTGGAAAGAACATCTTTACGATATGGATAAATTACGAGAAGGAATAGGACTGCGTGCTTACGGACAGAAAGATCCACTTATTGAATATAAACGTGAGTCTGGGGAGGCCTTCGACGCTATGCAAGAGCGTATGAGAGAGGAGATTGCCGATTACGTCTTTAGAGTAAAAGTAGTGGCTGAACAGGCAAAGGCAAAAGTTGCCCCGGGAAGGGAAGTGGCTCAAAAGCCTCCCGCAGGTGTGGGAAAATATAGGGAGATGCCTGCTCGTGAAGCCGCGTCTTCTGCTTCCTCTATGCCCACGCCTTTTCCCAAACGTAGAAAGATTGGACGGAACGACCCCTGCCCTTGTGGTAGTGGGAAGAAATATAAAAAATGTTGCGGAAGATAACACAAAAAAGTGACAGACACTTTTTTGCAAATATTGTAGCTGCAGAGCGGAGCTCTGCATTGTAGGGGCGGCACTCCGTGGCCGCCCAAAGGAAGGGACGGCACAGAGTCCGTCCCCTACGAAAAGCAAAGCTTTCGCTTTGCTGCTACAGAGAATCGCGAAGTTCTGCTTCGCTACTCCAAAGACATTAAGAAAGATTAACGGAATGAATATGCGGTGGAGAAATTTAAGATTAGCTATTCTTTCGGGTATTTTGCTTGTTCTCATATTTCCAAAGTTCAATCTATCATTTTTGGCCTGGGTAGCCTTAGTTCCCCTTTTCCTGGCTCTGGAGGGTAGGAATTTAAGAGAGTCTTTTAATTTGGGATTTCTCGCTGGCTTGGTTTCTTTTATGGGGATTCTCTACTGGATTTTTCCCACTGTAGTTAGTAGCGGAGAATCGAAGTTATTGGGGTTGGTTTCGCTTCTAGCTCTCTCTTCTTACCTGGCAATATATTATGGTCTTTTCTGTCTAATCTTCAGGTATTTATCCCTGAAAATTACGCATTTCATATTGAGCTTACTCTTCGCTCCTGCCCTCTGGGTTTCACTGGAACTTTTGCGAGCATACTTTCTTTCCGGATTTCCCTGGGTTCTCTTAGGCTATTCGCAATGGAACTTCACTCCCCTGATACAGATATCGGAATTTACCGGGGTCTATGGAGTTTCTTTCCTGATTGTGATGGTGAATATGGCTTTGATGCAAGCAGGACGCTCATTTGGGTTCTACAGAAGAGAGGGAGTGGTATCTAAGGCAAGAGTTAAAAGAACTGCATTGCTTTTGGCTCTAAGTGTGTTAGTGTTTTTGTCCTGTTTAGCCTATGGTTTGATTACTATATCGAGAGAATCTTTTACAGAGAGTGGGAATTTCCCGGAGGAAAAATTGATGACCAAAATCGCTTTACTTCAGGGGAATATAAATCAATATATGAAATGGGACAAAAAGTATGAACGAATGATTAAGGATACCTATGGTGAGTTAGTAAAGACGGCAGCAAAAGAGAATCCTCAATTAATTATCTGGCCAGAGACAGCATTGCCGGGATATCTTAAACGGGAAAGACAACTTCAGGAATGGGTAGAGAAGGTGGTTGGCCAAACCAATGCATACCATATTATTGGTAGTCCTGAATATCGGGAAGGCGCTTATTACAATGCAGCCTTCCTGATTTCACCCCAGGGAGAAATTTTAGGCGAGTATGATAAAATTCACCTCGTTCCTTTTGGTGAGATAATTCCTTTTCGGTCAATTCTTTCTCCCCTCATTGGTGTATTAAATGAAATGGGAGATTTTTCTCCCGGACGGGAGCGTAAGTTATTGAGGAGCCCTTTGGGGAGTTTTGCTGTGCTCATTTGTTGGGAAGGAATCTTTCCTCATCTCGTTCGCAAATTCGTAAAAGATGGGGCAGATTACTTGGCTAATATTACCAATGATGCCTGGTTTTTAAACACGGCTGCTCCCTTTCAACATTTTATTATGAGTATTTTTCGTGCTGTGGAGAATCGGGTGAGCATCATCCGCGTAGCTAATACAGGAGTTTCAGGATTTATCGATAAATATGGTAGAATAACTATGAAAACAGAAATCTTTAAGAAGGACTATCTAAATTCTTCTGTTTCCAGGAGAAATCAGCAAACTTTCTATACCAATTACGGCGATATTTTTGCTTACCTGTGCGTAGTCCTGAGTATCTCTTTTATTGCCTGGAGGAGGTTCAAGTGCTAAAAGATTTAAAGGACAAGTTGAAATTGATTACGGATTCTACGCAAAGACTAAGGAGGCATCTTTGAGATAGAAAAAAAAGAGAAAAAGATTAACGAGCTAAAGAGAGAAACCGAGAAAGCAGATTTCTGGAAAGAACGGGAAAAAGCACAAAAGGTGATGCAAGAATTGAATTCTCTTAAGAAATCTGTTAACACCTGGAAAGATTTAAATAATAAGAAGGATGAGATAGAAACACTCCTGGAGATGGCTAGGGAAGAGGAAAAGAAAGGCTGGGCAGACCGCCATTATGAGGCTACGGTAGTTGGAGAACTGGAAGAGAGAATTAAGGATATTGAGACGAGTATAGAGGCTTTGAGCCTGCAAACTAAAATGGCAGGAGAATCCGATAAGAATAATGCTATACTTACATTGCATTCCGGGGCTGGTGGCACAGAAGCCTGTGATTGGGTAGAGATGCTTTTTCGTATGTACAGGAGATGGGCTGAAAAGAAGAATTATAATGTTACAATTATAGACATACTTGCCGGCGAGGAAGCGGGGATTAAGAGGATTACCTCTATCATAGCAGGGGAATATGCCTATGGTTTTTTAAAGTCGGAAATGGGCATTCATCGGTTGGTTAGAATTTCACCTTTCGATGCAAATAAGCGTCGTCATACCAGCTTTGCTTCTTGTGATGTAATCCCGGAAATAAGTAGTGAGATAAGAGTAGAAATTAAGGAAAAGGACCTGAGAATCGATACATACCGCGCCTCTGGTCATGGCGGGCAGCATGTTAACAAGACCGATTCTGCAGTACGGATTACTCATATACCCAGTGGCATAGTTGTGCAATGTCAGAGTGACCGCTCCCAGCATAAAAATAAGGCTACGGCAATGAAGTTGTTGCGAGCAAAATTGTTCGAACTGGAACAGGAAAAGAAAAGAGCAACGAAAGAAGCTCATTACCAGAGATTAAACACTATTGCCTGGGGTAACCAGATTCGTTCTTACGTCTTCTGTCCTTATACCATGGTAAAAGACCATCGCACGAATTTAGAAATTGGAAATATAGAATCTGTAATGAATGGCGAAATCGACCCATTTATTGAAGCCTATCTTTCCCAGAAGGAGGAGTAATTGAATATGCGTTATCCAGCAATTGGTTTCTTTTGTGTAATCTTTCTGTTAGGCACGATTTTCACCAGTCCTGTCTCTGCTAAAAATGAAGCAAAAGAATTATACAAAGGAGCAGAAGAGAAGTATGACCTGGGAGAAGTGGACGAAGCTATTATTGATTTAGAAAAAGCTTTGGAGATTGATAGTAAATTTAAGAAGGCAGAAGAACTTCTACTTAAGATTTTAATTACCGTGAGTACTGAATATTATGCGGCAGACGACTATGAACGCGCTTTTCCTTATTTGACTAAGGCCTATGAGCTTGCTCCTGAAAATGCAAAAGTAAAATATATGTACGATATTGTTTCCCAGGAGTTAATAGCAAGGGAATCAGAGAAAAAAGCTGGAGAACTGGAGGTTCAAAAGAAGGCTGAACAGGAACGCCGGGAAGCAGAAGTTGAAGCCGAAGGAAAAGAAGAAGAGCTTCTGCAAAAAAAGAAGCAGGAGGAGGAAAAAAGAAGGCGGGAGCTGGAAGCTAAAAGAAGGAAGGAAGAAAAGAGAAATGAAGCCGAGTTTGAGGCAAAAATGAAATCAGAAAGTGGGGAGACGAAGAAAGCTCTTCTGGCGAGGGAAGAGGAGATAGAAAAAGCCACAAATAAATATGAGGAAACCCGTAAAAGATTAAGATGGACTATAGTTCTGGGAATTATTGGTATTTTAATATCTTCCCTGGTAGCCATTTTTCTTATATTCATTATTTTTAAATATAGTAACCGGAGATTTGAGAAAAGATGGAAGGAAGAACGCACCGGAGAGGATGAGTTTCGTCAGCGAGTGGAGAATCTACTCCTGGGAAACCAGGAGAGGACTTTAGAGCTATTAGAGAAGATGTCTGGGACACTTAGAGGAGAGACGAAAAAAGTAATTGTTGAAATGCCGGGTGGAGGACGGCAAATTATTACCGACATAAACCCGCATATTAGAGCAAGAGCAGATGGGGTGGAGTTGATTGAATCCACAGTGGACGATCCCAAGGTTGGAGAGAGGCTACTCAAGCCATTCTTGGAAGATAGGGATAGCCGGGTAAGAGCCAATGCAGGTAAGGCTCTATACAAGTATAATAAAGAAAAGGCTATGGTAGTGCTCACTGAGATGTGTAAGAGTAGTGACCAGTGGATGAGATTGAGTGGAGCCTGGGCTTTGGGTGAGATAGGTTCACAGAGTGCAGCAGAAATCTTGCTTTCTCTATTGCAAGATTCCTGGGAGTTCGTCAGGGAGAGAGCTGCCAAATCTTTAGAGAAGATACTAACTCAAAAGAAAAAAGAGATTGAAAGAACTCTATTAGAAAGAATTGAGTCTGTCCTTAAGGAACTTAAACAGAAAAAGTGACAGGTACTTTTTCTGGAGTAGCGAAACTTGTTTCGCGATAATAACGCAGAGCAAGCTCTGCTACTCCAGGGGAAAATGGGGACAGCGACCATTTTTCAAGGACTGTCCCATTCTCAGATTTTCTAATAAGACTTAAAGTGCTGTCTGCTTGAAAAAAATGGTCGCTGTCCCTATTTGTCCCTATTTTCCTATTTTCTAATTATTTGCTACTCCAGAATAGGTTCCGATTCATCGGGACAAGGTTTTTGTTTGACAGAGAAGAACTTTATGTAATATAATAAAAGTTTCGGAGGAAAAAGGAAATAACATTATGAATGAAATTAATAAGCTGATTTCCGAGAGAAAACAGAAATTGGAAGAGTTGCGCAAGTTAGGGGTCGATGTTTATCCTCGTAATTTCTCTATAACCCACGCTATCAGTCAGGTTAGAGAGAAATACGGAACGTTAAAAGCAGAGGAGAAAACTGAAGAGACTGTCTCTCTTGCCGGAAGAATTATGAGTCTACGGGGGATGGGTAAAGCCAGCTTTGCCCACATGAAAGATCAAACGGGGAAGTTACAGATTTACATTAGAGAAGATGTTTTAGGAGAACGCAATTATCAAATATTTAGAAAGTTTGACATTGGAGATTTAATTGGGGTCACTGGAAAAGTCTTTTCCACTAAGACAGGAGAGTTGTCTATTCAGGTAGAAGATTTAACCCTTTTAGCTAAGTCACTCAGGCCATTGCCTGAAAAATGGCATGGGCTTAAAGACATCGAAACTCGTTATCGCCAGAGATATATAGATTTGGTGGTCAATGAACAAGTAAAAGATGTTTTCTGTACGCGCAGTTTGATTATTAAGGGGATAAGAAAATTTCTGGATAACCTGGGATTTCTGGAAGTGGAAACACCTATGATGCAATCAATTGTAGGCGGGGCAATAGCTAAACCTTTCCTTACGCATCATCAAGCATTGGATATGGAGCTTTATTTACGAATCTCACCGGAACTCTTTTTGAAACGCTTAGTGGTGGGAGGACTGGAGAAGGTTTATGAAGTAAACAGAAGTTT
>Ga0307377_10007757_pt1 | contig 11008 bp, 8 predicted proteins | sample TR3MG_FD_202535 | JGI IMG/M metagenome (GOLD analysis project Ga0307377, IMG submission 202535) | Soil microbial communities from Risofladan, Vaasa, Finland - TR-3 | ecosystem: Environmental > Terrestrial > Soil > Coastal area > Acid sulfate soil | place: Finland: Risofladan, Vaasa | collected... | reverse complement strand
GGGGTGGATCAACTCGATGGGACCGGAGCCGCGCAACGTCGGGGAAGTGCTGGTTCGCGGCGGGCTGGTTTACGTGTCCCACAGCGGGATACTCAGGTGCCTCGACGCCCGCACCGGTGGCGAGGTGTGGCGGCTCGAGTTCGAGGAGGCGAGGGTCAGCACGGCGCCCGTAGCCTGGCGAAACCGGGTGATAGTAGGGGCGGATGATGGAAACGTATACGCCCTCGACGCGGTGACGGGAGAGGAGGTCTGGCGGCGTGAGTTGGGGAACCGGGTGTCCCCCGATCCCGTGCTCGCCGGCGACGCGCTGGTGCTCGGCGCGGGATCGATGGCCTTCAGCCTCGACCCGGAAAGCGGACAGGCAAACTGGGCGTGCTCGCTGACTTCGCCGGCCAGCGCGCCGGCCGTAAGCGACGGCAGCATGCTCTACTTCTTGTGCCAGGACGGCTCCATCCAGAGCATTGACCAGGGCCGGGGAGCGTACCGATGGCGGGTGCTGCCGCAAGTTGGGGCCGACGTAAGCCGTCCCGTGTACGCCAGCAGGCGCGTTATCGTGGCCGGGGGGCGGCGCCTGGCAGCCGTCTCGCGAAGCGGCAAGGTGGTGTGGACGGCGGACATGCCGGTCAATGTCACGGGACGGCCCACGGTGGTCGGCGAGACCCTCTACGTGCCATGCTCGGACGGGGAGATTTACCGGCTCTACGTGCGGTCCGGCCGGCAGGAGCGGGGCGCGACGCTGAAAGCGGCGGGCGCGGTGACGGCGGCTCCGCTGATAGACGGCGACCTGGTGATCGCGGGGACGAGCAGCGGCCTGGTGTGCGCGCTGGTCGAGCAGTCCGGGGCAACGCGGTGGCAGTACCGGTGTCGCGCGCCGGACGAGCCTATCGGACAGGGCATCTCGTTTGGCCTCTACGCTCCCCCGGTCAGCGCAGAGGGCGCTCTCTATTGCCTGACGGGGACCGGCGATCTCTACTGCTTCACGGCCTCGGCTCCCGACCGCGCCGGGCCTGTCTTCAGCGAGTTCGACCCCGAGCCGGGGGATGCGCTTTCGTCGGAGATCGCGCTGACGGTCAGCTTTACGGTGCTGGACGATGGGAGCGGCCTTGTGCCCGACTCGGTGGGAGCCTATGTCGACGGCGCGGCCTTCCTCGTCGGCTTCGACCCGGCCTCCGGTGCCGCTTTCCTGCATCTGGGGACGCTGCCGGAGGGGCCGCATGTGGTGGACGTCTTTGCCCGCGACTACCGCGGCAACACCTCCGAAGACAGTTGGAGCTTCCTGACAGACAAGAGCATTCCTCCGCCGGCCGCGCAGCCGCAGCCGCAGCGGCAGCCGGGCATGTCGGGCGGCGGTGGACGAAGAGGAATACCCTAAAGAGTCTCTTGTGTTGCCGTCATCTAGTGATCCGGCACACGCCACTACGGGCGGCCACCCGCGACGGTGGAGGGGAGCTTGACTGAGGAGCATGCGTGGCTGGCGCTGAACGCGGCGGAGCTGCCTCCTCGCACGGCACTGCATCTGCTCGACCACTATGGTTCGGCCTCCGCGCTGATGTCGGTCAGCGCGGCGTCGGTGGCCGCGGCCGCCCGACTCTCCCCGAGCGAACGCGCTCGTTTCGCCGCCGCGCAAGCCCGAGACTACCAGGCTGAGGCAGAGAGAGTGCGACAGCTCGGCGCGAGTCTGGTGACAATACGCAGCCCCCAATACCCCGCCAACCTGCGCCAGATCTCCGATCCCCCGTCGCTCCTGTTCGTCCGCGGCTCTCTGCTTCCCCGGGACGAGAGATGTGTCGCCATCGTAGGCCCCAGAAAGGCCACTCCGTACGGACGTCTCGTCTCCGAGACGCTCGCCAGAGGGCTGGCGGCGCGTGACATCACGGTCGTCAGCGGAATGGCTGTGGGCGCCGACGCGGCGGCCCACCGAGGGGCGCTGTCGGCCGGCGGCCGTACCATCGGCGTGCTCGCCTGCGGCATCGACGTGCCCTATCCCAGGGACACGATGGAACTGCGGGAGCAAGCCGCCGCCCGCGGCGCCGTGATTTCCGAATTGCCCCTGGGCACCCCCGCGCAGCGCGGCCGCTTCGCCGCCCGCAACCGTCTCATCAGCGGGCTGGCGCTGGCCGTGGTCGTGACCGAGGCCGCCGCCCGCAGCGGCGCGCTGATTACCGCGAATCTGGCGGCCGAGCAGGGCCGCGTCGTCTTCGCCGTGCCGGGCAGCGTCAACAGCGAGCTGAGCCGAGGAACGCACGCCTTGCTGAGAGACGGCGCCAGCTTGGCGGAGTCTGTCGAGGACATCCTGGAGGGGGTGAGTCTGCCCGATCCGCCGGCGGCCTCGGAGAGCGTCGAGGAGCGGCCGCGGGAGACCGCACCTGCCGCCCTCAGCACCGACGAGCGCTCGATCCTCGAGTCGCTGTCGTTGCAGCAGAAGCACGTCGATGATATCATCCATGAATGCCGGCTTCCCTCCTCGCGGGCGAGCGCCAGTCTGCTCATGCTGGAGTTGAAAGGATTGGCGCGCCGGCTCCCCGGGAACATGTACATGCGGGTGCGGTAGCCCGGATTCGGTGACCCCTGTCGGAGGACTGATCGGAAGAGCCACATGGCGAAATCGCTGATAATCGTCGAGTCGCCTGCCAAGACGCGAACGATCGGCCGATTCCTCGGGAAGGAGTATGCGCTCGAGGCCTCCATGGGCCACGTGCGCGATCTGCCCAAGAAGACGCTCGGCATCGACGTCGAGGACGACTTTCGGCCGGAGTACGTCGACCTGCGCGACCGCAGCGCGGCGCTCGCGAAGCTGCGCAAGGCGGTGGCGAAGGCCGACACGGTGTACATCGCTACCGACCCCGACCGCGAAGGCGAGGCGATTGCCTGGCACCTCGGCGAGGCGCTCAAGCTCGAGAAGCCGCGCCGCATCGAGTTCAACGAGATCACCCGGCGCGCCGTCACTGAAGCTTTGAAGCGCCCGCGGGAGATCGACATGCGCCGGGTCAACGCGCAGCAGGCGCGGCGCCTCCTGGACCGTCTCGTCGGCTACACCCTGAGCCCGCTCTTGCAGCGCAAGATGGGCAAGTTCCCCCTCAGCGCGGGGCGAGTGCAGTCGGTGGCCGTGCGCCTCATCTGCGAGCGAGAGCGGGAGATCCAGGCCTTCGTGCCGGAGGAATTCTGGGACTTAATCGCCCAGGTGACGCCGGGCGCGATGGATGACATCTTCTCGGTCAAGCTGGTCACCGTAGACGGCAAGAAGTCCAAGGTCGAGAACTGCGAGCAGGCGTCCGCGCTCGCCAACGAGATCTGGGAGTCGGCGCTGCGGGTGTCGCGGGTGAAGGATTCGCAGCAGGCGAGAAGGCCGCCGCCCCCTTTCATCACCAGCACTCTGCAGCAGGAGGCGGCAAACCGTCTCGGCATGTCCGCGCGACAGACCATGCGGGTGGCGCAGCAGCTCTACGAGGGAGTGGAGCTGGGGCCCGACGGGTCGGTCGGGCTGATCACGTATATGCGCACGGATTCGACGCGGATCGCCCAGGAGGCGCAGGCGGCCGCCCGGGAAACGATCACCTTACTTTTCGGCGAGGATTATCTGCCGAAGGAGGCCAGGAAGTACGCCGCGCCGCGCGGCGCCCAGGAGGCCCACGAGGCCGTCCGTCCCACGTATCCGGAGCGGACTCCCGACGAGGTTGCCCCCTATCTCAGCTCCGAGCAGAAACGACTCTATGGGCTCATCTGGTCGCGCTTCCTGGCGAGCCAGATGGCCGACCTGCGCCTGCGGATCAACTCCGTCGACTTGGCCGCGGGCAGGTGCGTGCTGCGGGGGCGGGGGGTCGAGGTGCTCTTTCCCGGTTTCTCCCGCGTCTACCCGACACGCGACGCAGAGGTGCGGGTGCCGCGAGTGGAGGAGGGCGCTTTCCTGGACCTGCTGTCGCTGAGCGCTGCCCAGCGTTTCACGCAGCCTCCCCCTCGCTACACCGAGGGAAGCCTGGTGCGGGCGCTGGAGGCGGCGGGCATCGGACGCCCGAGCACCTACGCGCCGATCATCGGCACCATCCAGGATCGCGGGTATGTCTACCTGGAAGAGAAGCGGTTTCGTCCCACCGACCTCGGCTTTGCCGTGACGGACCAGCTGGTCGCACACTTTCCGGACGTGATCAACGTCGCCTTCACCGCCGACATGGAGTCGAAACTCGACCGCGTGGAGGAGGGCGACGCCGACTGGGTCAGCACACTGCGTGAGTTCTACGGGCCGTTCTCGGGGATGGTCAGCCGCGCAGAGAAGGAGATGGGGACGGTGAAGGTGCAGCCACAGGAAACGGATGAGGTCTGCGAGCAGTGCGGCAAGCCGATGCTGCTGCGCGTCGGGCGAAGGGGGCCTTTCCTGGCCTGTTCGGGCTATCCGGAATGCGAGCATACTCGCCCGGTTCCCGGTGAGGAGGGAGGGGAAGAGAAGCCTCGCCCCGCGCCGGAACCGACCGATGAGAAGTGCGAAGAGTGTGGCGCCCAAATGGTAATCCGCACGGGTCGGCGCGGGCGATTTCTTGGCTGCTCGAAGTTCCCCAAGTGCCGGAGCACGCGGCCTCTGCCCGGGGAAGAGGCGGCCGCTCCGGAGCCGACCGACGAAGCCTGCGACAAGTGCGCCAGCCCCATGGTCATTCGCACCGGCCGTCGCGGGCGCTTTCTTGCCTGCTCCGCCTTCCCGAAATGCCGCAACACCCGCTCCCTGCCGGGGGAAGAGGCGGCCGCGCCGGAACCGACCGACGAGAAGTGCGACCTGTGCGGCCTGCCGATGGCCGTGCGCCAGGGGCGATACGGGCAGTTCCTGGGTTGCACCGGCTACCCGGAATGCAAGGGCCTCAAGCGCCTCCAGCCAAAGGATGGCGCGGAGTCGGGCGGGGGGGACGCGGGCGAGCGCGCTGCGGACTCCTAGCCCGATCACTCCTCCAACCGATCGCGGCGCGGGCTTCCCGTTTTCGGGAACGCATTGGTCTTCCCAATCACGGCGCGTTCGCCGCCTTCCACCTCGTTTACCTTGACACGCGGAAACCGCCGATGCTATCATCGCCCCAGACTGCATGGTGAAGGCCTAGTACGAGATGGGAGCAAGCTCGAACGGATATAGAGTGGCCGTGGTCGGCGTGAGGGCGGTCGGCCGCGAGATGCTGCGCGTGCTGCGGCAGCGAGACTTCCCGGCCGCGACGCTGCGCGCGTTCGCCACGCGCGAGCGCGACATCGACGTGGATGGCGAAACCTTCCACGTCGAAGTCATCAACGAGGATGTCTTCGACGATATCGACGTCGCCTTTTTCGCCGGGGGCGATGAGCGAGAGGGGCACTTCGGTCCGGTGGCCGCGCAGCGGGGAACCGTTGTCATCGACAACGGCGACGCCTTCCGCATGGATCCCGAGGTGCCCTTGGTGGTGCCCGAGGTGAACCCGGAGGCGCTGCGAGATCACCGCAACCTCATCGCCAACCCGAACTGCTCGACGATCCAGTTCGTGGTTGCGCTCAAGCCTTTGCACGATGCGGCCCGCCTGAAGCGGGCCGTTGTCGCGACTTACCAGGCCGTCTCGGGGCGGGGCACGTCGAAGCAGGGCAGCGATCCGGTCGAGCAACTGCGGGTGGAGATGGCGGCGATCGCCGATATCCTGGCGCCGCTGGCCGCCCAGGGATTGCCGGAGGAACGGCTTCATGACATCATCGAAGCGGTCTCGGACGGCGCCGCCGCGCGGGTGACCGACCCGACGCTGTTCCCTCACCCGATCGCGGGGAACGCCATTCCCCAAATCTCCAGCTTCCGCGAGGACGGGTACAGCAAGGAAGAGGCGAAGCTGGTGAACGAGACGCGGAAGATCCTGGGGGAGCCGGATCTGAAGGTCACCGCAACGACGGTGCGCATACCGGTGTTCAACGCTCACGGTGAAGCGGCCAACCTGGAATTCGAGAAACCGATCTCGGCGGAGGAGGCGAAGGCAATCCTCTCCCGCGCGCCGGGCGTGGTCGTGGTCGACGACCCGGGTGATGCGAAGTATCCCACCGCCCTCGCCGCCTCCGGTCGGGATGAGGTGTTCGTCGGGCGGATCCGGGAGGACGCGACGGTAGAACACGGGCTCAACCTATGGATCGTTTCCGACAACCTGCGGAAGGGCGCGGCGCTCAACGCCGTGCAGATCGGCGAGAAGATGATAGAGATGGGGCTGCTGTCCCCCCGGAATTGAGGCCTGCACCGAGATGAAAGTCGTAGTGCAGAAATTCGGCGGCACCTGTGTCGATTCTGAGCCTAACCAGCTGATCACGGCCGAGCGCATCATGGAGGCGCGCGATCGCGGCCTGCATCCGATCGTGGTCGTGTCGGCGATGGGTCGGGCGGGGCAGCCGTACTCCACTGTGGAGATGGTGAACCTCGTGCGGCGGATCGATCCGGACATCGAGGCGCGCGAGCTCGACCTGCTGATGTCCTGCGGCGAGATCATCTCCACCGTCGCGATGGCGCATCTGCTCAAGGCGAAGGGCTATGAGACGATCGCCTTCAGCGGAGGCCAGGCGGGTCTGATCACCGACGACTACTACGGCCACGCGCGGATCGTGGATATCCGCCCAGACGGCATCCTCGCCGCCCTCCAGGACGGCTACCTGGTCTTCGTCGCGGGCTTCCAGGGCAACACCACGAGTCACCAGATCACGACCCTGGGCGCAGGGGGCAGCGACTATACGGCGGTGGCGCTCACCCGCGTGATCAAGGACACCCCGAGGCTGCCCTTCGGCGAGATGCTGGAGGTGGAGCCTCTTCAGATCTACAAAGAAGTGCCGGGCGTGATGACGGCCAACCCGAAGACTCTGGCGGATACGGGCGGGGGGGAGGCGCGCGCGCTCACGCAGCTCACCTACGACGAGTGTGTCGCGCTCTCTCGGCTCGGCGCCGAGGTGCTCCAGCAGCAGGCGGCGGAGATGGCGCGAGAGCATGGCATCCCGCTCCTGGTCAGGGACTACCGAGTATCCGACAGCTCCGGGACAGAGGTGGGAGCGGCGACCACCGCCGCCGGCCCTGAGCGCGCCACAGCCATTGCCGATCAGGAGAAGCTGCTGGTCTTCGATCTCCAGACAGATGATTCCCGGTTGGTTCTCCAGATCGCGGAGAGGCTCGACCGCGAGCGGCTTACCTACTTCCAGGTCAACACACCGGATGAGAAGGTGCGCCTTGCCGTGCGCCCATTCAAGTACCGGAACGTCTCGGCGATCGTGGACGGAGTGCTGCAGGCGCGGCACGCCCGCGCAGAGATCAACGAGGGAGACTTCGCCCTGGTCTCCGTCGTCGGCGAGCGGCTGCGCGGCCGTCTCGAAGAGTGGCGGGAGAAGGCGGAGCGCGTGCTGACGGGCAACAACATCGCGGTCCACGGCACGAGCCAGGGCGCCATCAGCCTCTCCCATCTGGTTCCGGAGGCCGACCGCAAGAAGGCGGTTGCACTTCTGCACGAGCATACCGTTCTGTAAGTGGAACGCCAAGCGGCCGGGAGGTTAGACAACGTGGCCTTTGAGCCCAGAGGTGTCTTTGCCCCGAACATCACCCCCTTTTCCGCCCAGTCCGTCGATGAAGCGGCGCTCCGCCGGGTGCTCGACTACCTGATCGACGCGGGCGCGACGGGACTGGTCCCGTGCGGGACCACGGGGGAGTCGGCGACTCTCACCCTTGAGGAGCACGCGCGCGTCATCGCGATCACGGCCGAGCACGCGCGCGGGCGAGTGCCCGTCATTGCCGGCACGGGCTCGAACAGCACGGCCGAGGCGATCGCCCTGACGAAGCACGCGGAGCAGGTGGGCGTGGACGCCGCGCTGCTGATCTGCCCCTACTACAACCGCCCCACACAGCCCGGCCTGATCGCTCACTTCACCCAGATTGCCGCGGCCACCTCCCTGCCGATCATCATGTACAACGTCCCGTCCCGGACCGGTGTCAACATGACGGCGGCCACCACCGCGGAGCTGTCTCGAGTGCCCAATATCGTAGGCGTCAAGGAGGCGAGCGGGGATCTGGGGCAGGTTACGGAGATCCTGCGACTTGCCGCACCCGGGTTTGCGGTGCTGAGTGGCGACGGGAACCTGACTTTCTCCATCTGCTGCCTGGGAGGAGTGGGAGGCATTCTCGCCGACGCGCATATTCTCCCCGGCGAGTGGCGCCGGATGGTGGATCTGATCCGAAGCGGCGAGGTCGAGCAGGCGCGAGAGATCCATTTCCGGTTGCTTCCGATCACCCGCGCGCTCTTCCTGGAGACGAACCCGGTGCCGGTGAAGGCGGCGATGGAGTTGCTGGGCGTCGCCTCCGCCGAGGTTCGGCTGCCGCTCCTGCCGGCGACGGATTCCTGCCGGGACGAGGTCGCGAAGGAACTTAGTGAGCTTGGACTTCTCTGATACCGCGTCGGCGCTGGAGCAAGTGAGCGCGCAGATCCGGAGTTGCCGCCGTTGTGCGCTTGGCCGCACGCGCAAGACCGCCGTACCGGGAGAGGGTTCTGCGGCGGCGCAAGTGATGTTCGTCGGCGAAGCGCCTGGGGCAGAGGAGGACCAGCAGGGACGGCCGTTCGTGGGGGCGGCGGGAAGAGTGCTCACCCAGCTCCTGAGGAGCATCGACTTGGATCGCCGCCGCGTCTTCATCACGAATGTGGTCAAGTGCCGCCCCCCCGGCAACCGCGATCCCTTGCCCGAAGAGATCGCGGAGTGCAACGAGTACCTGCTGACGCAGATCGCTCTCATCACCCCGCGCGTGATCTGCACACTGGGGCGGTTCGCCGGCCAGACGCTGGTGGATAAGAGTCTCTCCATCAGCCGGGACCACGGGAAGCCGCGTCGAGCCAGCGGCATTCTGTACGTCCCGCTGTACCACCCCGCGGCTGCGCTCCATCAGCAGCGGCTGATCGACGCGCTGGAAGATGACATGGCGAAATTGCGCGTCGCCCTGGACCAAGAGTTGGGCGCGTCGGACTCGCGACAAGCGACATAGATGTCTGGCAGAGCTTCGCTGAACCTGGCAACCATCGGGCCCGGACATTTCGAGGATAGGCTGCACGCGGCCTTCGCCGCGGATTTTGCGGCCGTAGGCCTGCTGCGGACCGAGATGGAGAGGGAGGGGGAGGCCGGACTGGAAGAGCTGCGGATGAGCCAACTGGCCGTATCGGAACTGGTAGGCGTGACCGGATGGATGGACGAGGACCGCACCGCCCGCATGGTCGCCATGGCCCAGGCCGAGGAGACGTTCGAGCTGGCCACCCGAGCGGGATGCCGCCTGGTGATAGCCTACCCCACCGAGGAGCCGACTGACACGCCAGCCGCGGCGCGGAGCTTTCGAGAGCTGTGCGGATTGGCCGCCCGGCAGGGGCGGTGCGTGGGTCTCGAGTTCACCGGCGACCATCCCCAGGTGAAGGATCTGGAGACCGCCTGGGAGATAGTCGACGCGGCCGAGGCGGAGAACGGCGGAGTGGTGATCGACACCTTTCACTTCTGGTGGGGGGAGTCAACGCTCGCCATGCTCGAGGCCGTTCCCGCGGAGAAAGTGTTCCTGGTACAGGTCAGCGATTGCCTTGAGATGCCGCGGCGGCAGGTGCACAACCGGCACCGAGTCTACCCGGGGATGGGGGCTGTTCCGCTCGAACCTCTGCTCGCCGCGCTGCGAGGAAAGGGCTATAGCGGCTATTACTCACTCGAGCTGCAGAACGAGGACTACTGGCGGGAGAACCCAGTGACGGTTGCGCGCGAAGGACTGCGGGCAATGCGGCGACTGGACATCATCTAATGGGTTTCGCCATAACAAGTGAGGGCGAAACCCGATCAGAAGCGCTGTGAGGGGCGCATGAGCCGTCGGAATGTTACTTCGACATACGAACACCAGCTAGGGAGAACTGCGACATGAGCAAGCAAGTGCTGGAAGAGTTGTCCGTGATCTGCCAGAAGATCCGCGACAACTTCGATACGAAGGACGCCGCGCGAGAGCGAGGTCTGACTATCTCGCGGGAAATGATCCGGAACAGCGCCAACGCGATCCGGGCGGTCCACCGGGAAGAGTACAAGGAGGCGCAGGCGCTCATGGCGGCGACGGCCGGACTGCTCGACCAGGCGGAAGAGGCGCTGAGAGACTACCCGGATGTCCGGCACGCCGGATTCATCCACGACGCGCAGAAGGAATACGCCGAGTCGCGGCAGACCTACGCGCTGATCCGCGGGGAGCCGCTGCCAGACCCCGACGACCTGCGCGTCGGCTATGCCGCCTACCTGAACGGCCTGGGGGAGGCGGTGGGAGAACTTCGACGCCATGCGCTCGACCGCATCCGGCACAATGACATGAACTGGGGGGAGGGCATCCTGCGGGCGATGGACGAGGTCTACTACGCCCTCAGCTCATTCGACTACCCGCCCGCGATCTCCGGTGGCCTGAAGCGCACCGCCGATGTCACGCGCTCTCTTATCGAGCGGACCCGCGGAGACATCACCAACGCCGTGCGCCAGCAGCGTCTCGAGGCCGCCCTCGCCGACCTCGAAGGCAAGCTGGAGAAGGCCGAAGAGTAGGGGCGCGTTGCGCCTCTCGAAACTCGCATGCTATAATGCCCGACGCTATGTCCGACCGAGAGAACCGAAAAGTAATCTTCAGTGCGATGCAGGTGACCGGCAAGCTGCATCTGGGCAACCTGGAGGGAGCGCTGCGCAACTGGGTGCGCCTCCAGGACGAGTACGAGTTCTACGCCGGGATCGTGGACCTGCATTCGCTCACCACGTCTTTCGAAGAGACCGACGAGCTGCTCGACAACGTCCGGGAGGCGGCGATCGACTACCTGGCCGCCGGGCTCGACCCCGAGAAGATGTCGCTCGTCATCCAGTCCTGGGTTCCGGCGCACTCCGAGCTGCACGTGCTGCTGTCGATGGTCACGCCACTGGGTTGGCTGGAGCGCGTGCCCACCTACAAGGAGAAGCGCGAGCAGCTTCACATTACGACGCCATCCTATGGGCTGCTGGGCTACCCCGTACTGATGGCGGCGGA
>Ga0307377_10007756_pt1 | contig 11012 bp, 12 predicted proteins | sample TR3MG_FD_202535 | JGI IMG/M metagenome (GOLD analysis project Ga0307377, IMG submission 202535) | Soil microbial communities from Risofladan, Vaasa, Finland - TR-3 | ecosystem: Environmental > Terrestrial > Soil > Coastal area > Acid sulfate soil | place: Finland: Risofladan, Vaasa | collected... | reverse complement strand
CCAAGTGATGTCACCACTGATCCGACCTTTTAATACAACTGTCAGATCGGCCTGTGTTAGTCCAGAGTAATGATGGTAGATCGTGCAGAGTGTTCCCTCGATGATTTCTGTATCAACAGCTGTTTTCAGCGTACCATCAGAATCATCTAAAGTCACAGCAGCCGATGAAATCTCAGCCGACTCATCCTGTCGTGCTAGACTATTGATCGCATTGAAGCTTAGGATATTACCAACGATACTCCAACCTTCTAATGTGAAAGTCTTCTCGCCATAGTAGGCTGTACCACCTTCCCACTCGACCTTCAAGATCATACTAGGTTCAGTACCTAGTGCTGTATCCACTTTAGTCTGAGTATCATTAGTTAATGAACGACTCATATGATTATCCTAATCAAACTATCGATCCAGTGAATTGTAATGTGAGTCTCGCGGCCTCAACACACGTGCTTCCTAGCTTCGCATACACATCGAACTCAGCGGGATCAGCAAGCATGTAGCCTCTCCACACCTGTGAGTTTTGATCTGTGTACTTTATCTCGGACCCATTAGAGGTCTCAAGGAAAGTGATTAACTCTTCATACTTCGTCTTATCCAAGAATGGGAATGTTAATGTAAGTGTCTTAGTGGCTGGTGTTGCTTTCGTGCTATAGAACGTATTATCCATAGAGATATGGAATTTGGTCTTAATATCATGCTGTTCAGCATCACCAAGTGATGGATTCTTTAGTGTGATACTCAAAGTTGGTGAGGCATAAGGATGCCCGAATACTACACTCATTGTTTAACTCCGATGAACTCGAAACCTATATCAAATGAGCAATCATCATGGATTGTTACAATCTCATTGATTGGGGAGGTTATATAACCATGCCATGTATCCCCATTGTGATCTACAATCTTAATCTGCAAACCAGCGGTAGTCTCAAGAAACTCGCGTAAGGTATAGAGTGTACTACTTGAATCAATATTACGTATTGAGGAGAAGTTGTAGAGTTGTGTAATATGATTAGGCCAACCAGAGTCTTTATAGGCTCTAGTCTCTCCAGCTAGTGTCTTGCGTGTAACACTATTCGTGTTTAAACGAATAGTGTTACCCAAATTGGGATTATTGAGTGTAACTGTATCAGTAGGTGTGACTACTGGGTAAGACATCACAAATGACATTTTTTATCCTATGCAGCAGCGGCATTAATAGTGTATGTAACATTCAATGTATCGCCATACTCAGTTGCTACATCACCCTCATTAAATAAGCCTGTTGCCCATAGGATGCCAGAAGTACCGCCCTTTGTGTTGTCGCTTGATATAAAAATCCCTGCGATAGTTACACCAGCAGTTAGACTCATTGTAAAGACGACATACGATGCATTGGTTATTGCTTGTGATGCGGCAACATCAGATCCTAACCATGTTGGACGATTAGCCTCATCATAATCGACGTTCTCAGTCCAGCCAGCATGACTTGCCATTGTATCTGCTGCCGCCAGTGTAGGACCATCATCTAATAGACCGAGATACCATTCAGTACGCTGAGTGCCATTACCGAATGCAGCATCTAGCATATCATTAAGACCACCATTAGTAACACCATTCTTGAACGTGTAGGTCTTCTTGAGATTGCCATGTTGATCACGATGCTCAACAACGAATTTTCCAGATAACTCTAATCTTGTATTCATAATCACTCCTAATTTAATTTAATAGTGCCTCTACGGATTTCTCTATGAAGAGCCTTACCAATATGCACGACATCAAGTTCAGCATTACCGGAACTAGACATTGACACATTAATATCACCAACATTTGTAACTGCACCACCATTAGCGAAGGCACGTGTTCCAGAGTTCATAGCAACTAGTTGACTATAAAATTTCCTAGTAGCACCAGCATTAACGACAAACTCACCTGGAGATAGCATCGCATGAACACTATCAGAACCATGTATATCTCCTCCAGTTGCCTTCTTAGGGAGATTGACTTCCTTAGCTTCGACTAGAGGATCTTTCTTCTTCGGTACAATACCCTCACCCTTGAGTATATCTGCTTGTTTCTTCAAGATTGCCGCAATCTGCGATTCACCAGTAAGACGTAAGGCAACAGCCTCATTTAGTTTCTCCATAGTATTTATGGATCTCTGGATTAAGGAGGGCTGTTCTGTATACTCCTTATTTACATCTTTAAGGATCTTCTCCTGTTTTTCCAGAGCAGACTTATGTAACTCCTGAGCCTTAATACTATCAGCGATAGGATTATTTGTATCTTGTAGAATGTTATATAATCCAGATGCGGCAGCTCTTAACTTATTTAATTTATCTTGCTCTCTAGCAGTTACCGCAGTGACAGACTTGGATATCTGAGCAAATTCGTAAGCCCTAGCTGCGAGTTGCTCCTTAGTGAATTGATTGGGTGCAGCACCAAAGTGTCTTGATGCCTTTTGCAAGCTACGTAGAGCAGTCTCAACTGGACCTCCACCTAGTTCACCACTAATAGCTGGCACTCTTGATTCTTGAATCAAATTTCTAGATTTCTTAAATTCTAGCTCCCGTAGCTTAGCATCTGTGGCTGCTCCACCAAGTTCTTTGGCTCGTTCTTTAACATTATCAGCCTGTGCTTTAATCAACTCACGTTGCTGGTCAAGCAAGATTTTATTTGTACGAGATTGCACTATTTTCTGTTCTGCGACTTTCAACTCGTTGAGAGCAGTAAGAGCTACTTCGTTATTAATCTTCTTATACAAGATTGCTAACTCATTTAGATTCTCTTGTCTATCTTTAAGGGCTTTGTTAATCTGCTCTTCATCACCTATGGTTAAGGTTTTTTCGATATCAAAAGCTTTTGATTTCTTATATGCTGCCTCGAAATCAGCAATTAATTTGACTTGTTCTATTTGTAACTTAGTTAGAGCTTTGATGTCAGCTATCTTCTTCTCTCGTAGTGTCTTCTCCTGATCTTCAGCTAACTTTAGAATAGCCTTATAATCTTTTATAGTCCTAGCTACAACAGCATCAGCACCATCTAAACGGATCTTTTTAAGCTTACCTTCTAGTTCTTCCTTCTTCTTAGCCGCTTCTCTAACAGTTTTAATCTCATCATCTCTAGCTGCTCTAAAAGCTCGTTTATCTTTTTCTTTGACTGCTCTCCTACGCTTATCTTTAAGATCACTAAGTTTTTGTTCTGTCTTCTCTTTGAGCTTGGCTAGTTCTTCCGTGATTTTAGTTTCTTCATTAGAAGAAGTTCTAGCTAATTTAGAACGCTGTTTTGTTAATTCAAATAGACGTTTGATAGCATCTTGTTGCTGATCTACATTACCAGCTTTCGCAGCGGCCTCACTTAAAGCCATAGTTTCTTTAATAGCTTTATTAAACTGCTTTAGCTGTTCAACTGGTGCAATACCCTTCAGTCCTTCTTCAAAGATTTCTTTTTGGACAGTTTGGTTAAACGACACAGCAAACTTTGCAATACTCTCAAGTTCTTTTCTAGCATCCGAGAGATCCTTATTTATCTCAGTCAATGCAGATTTGGCTATTTTAGCAGTAGCTTTATAAGATGTAGCGATAGTCTCATTCGAAGATTTAATTATCTTCTCTTGATTATTAGCTAACTCAGTCCAGCCTCCAGTGACTTCAGCAATACTAACCAATGTTACTTTTGTTGATGCGTCAATCTGATCAGTGATTGCTTTCGTAGTTTTAGCTATCGCTTGTTCAGCAAATTTTCTTGACTCATCCCAACTTTTCTTCCATGCATCGGCTCTGTCTTTCTCAGCCTTTTGCATATAATTTATGGCTACAACAACTGCGCCAAGTGCGGTTAGTAATGCACCCATTGGAGTTAATGCTAAGGCTCCTAGTGCTTTAACTGCCGCAAGTGCAGCAACAATAAGAACACCAGAGAGAACATCAGCTAGTGATTTAATTACAAGTTCCAAACTAATGACATGCTTATTTATCGCTACTAGTGATTTTACAACATCAACACCTAAATCCACTATAAAATAATTCTTTACTGTAGTAATCATCTGCTCATACTGCTTACCAACGCTATTTAATGTAATCTCATTAGCCTTACGATATGCCTCTAGCGAATTACTACTTTCAGCTAGAACACGATTATATGTTGATAGTCCTTCCTTACTGGCAAGTAGCATTGCTAAATTCATACCACGGATTCTTGGGATGAACTTGGCAATCTCAGTAGAACTTCCACCTGTACGTTCAGCAAGTAACTTGAGGAATCCTGTTAATCCATATGTCTCAATAGCAGCTTCGCCTGATGATACACCGATCTCTGAGAGTAACTCTTTCATCTCTTTTGTTGGCTTAATCAATTTTACAAGGACACCACGAATCTGTGTAGATACTTCATTGTATTTTAAGCCTTGGATCGTGGCTGTCGAGATGATAGCATTTAGTTCTTCCATTTCAACTTTTAGTTGATTAGCAGGAACAGCAATACGACCATATGCATTAGCCATCTCACTAGCACGTACACGACCTAATTCAATAGTCTTGAAGAAATTGGCAGCTACTTGTTCTGTCTCAGATGTATTCTTATGGAAAGCATTAAGTGCAGCAGTTAAAAGATTTACAGAATCTTCCGCAGTTGCAACTGAAGTAACCCCAAACCTCATAGCATCTTCGAGAAAACGGAATGTTTCAGCACCTTTGACAACCTGATTAGATAGTGCCTGATATGCCGCTTCAGCAGTATCAATAATGTCTAACCCGAAGGCATTTGATACACTACGTAAGCCTTCAGACCACGCTTCAAATGGTAATTGTCGTTTCTGTGAGATAGTTTGGATTTCAGCAATACGCTTAGTTAATTCTTTAGCTTCAGCAACACCCTCAGCAATACCTCTGACCAGGGCAGAGATAGCTTGGTGTGCTAATTGGATAGCTACAATCCTAACTAGAGACTGCCAAGAGAGTGATACTTCTTGTACTGCCGCTTTCTGTCCTTTTAATGCGGCCTCATCTTTATCCATTGAAGCAGCAAGCTGTGCATGGTAACGCCGCTGTTGTTCCGCTTGTTGCACAGATGCTGCAAATCTACTTTGAGCTGCCGATAAATTCTGAGCAGTCAACCTCTTTTGTGCTGCTTCTTCTTGATTCATTGATGCTAGAATGGAAGCTGCTATAGATCTACGTTGTTCCTGTTCTCTAACTGAAGCTGCGACTTTACGATCAGAAGCAGCCACTGCTGCTGCAGCTGCGCGTTGACTAGCGGCCTCATCTTTATCCATTGAAACAGCAAGTTGTCCATAGTAACGCTGTTGTTGTTGTCCCAATTTTATAGATGCATTAAAACGTTTCTCATAACTTGAGACAACAGTAGTAGCTAATCTTTTGTTTGCTGCTTCTAAGGACTTTATCTGTGTTTCCATCTGCGCCATAGATGCGTTGATCTTAGCCAACCCATCTACGGCCTGACGCACATCTACAGCTAGTTTTGCAAGAAGTTCATCTGAGCCTGCTGACATAGTTATTTATCCTAAGGTTACAGTCTTCCAGGTTATGTAGGCTTTAGCGTGTGGTAATAATTCTTTATAGTACCTACGTAAATGTGCTATTGCAGCAGACATACCAATCGGAATGCTAGACCAAGGTGATGTAGTAACTTTACTAATATTATATTGGTCATTCAGATAGTAATGAAAGACTGATGCACGAAACTCAAATATATAAATGAAGTTAACCGATTTGAACATAAATGCAGACTGCTGCTGACCGTGTCCAGGGGATCTAGTATAATCACGTTCTATGCGTGGTGGAATACTGGGCGTTACATTGACTGCCACGCCAAGGTAACGCCCAAGAGGAACAAATGTGCTCATAGTCATTCCAGTATCTTTACCCTTGTTAATTTCTACTGCTAAATGACCATAAGCTTTTTTAACAAACTGTTTAGCTGCAAGATGTAGAGCATGATTAACCCGTGCATCAATAGCCTTCTCAAATTTCTCCATATTAATTCTTGGAGATCTGATGAAACCATTGAAACTTGTAACCATTAGAGACCCCTCATAGCAGCTAAATTTTCACTATCCTCATACTCACGTATTTGGCTATACGCTATTAACTGTGCTTGGAACCAACCAGAATTATCTTCCCATCTTACTTCAATACCTGGAGGTCTAATCCCGAGTCGTTCACAGGCTCTCCAGATGGAGTATTCTTCTGTTCTGTATTGTGGGAGCATTGTTCTTCTAGCTTGACTCCCTGACCTGCTAAAAAACGTTCCCGAGCCTCTTCAATGCGTTGTTGACTCAAACCGCAAGCAATCATTACTCCATTGACGAGTAACGCAATTTCAGCAGGACTAAATCCAGAAGAGATTAACTCATTTGTGTAGTTACCCCAAGTGTCAATATTTGACATCTCGACCGTTTCCCACTCAAGACCTGGAGTAGCACTAAGTGATTTTAACATCTGCCAATGTGTCTTGAGTGTGGCCCACTTATCTAGAGCTTCTAGGAATTCAGGATCTTCTGAATTGCGTATCCTAATACCACCTGGTTTCAAAATCTCTGGAGGATTAGGAAGACTACAAATCTTGTCAAATTCTTTATAGTCAATAACGGCTCTGGCTACAAAGATCAGATCCCCATTTTTACGAGGGACGATAATGACTTCCTCGTTTGGTCCCTCGATCTTAACCCCATTCAGCTTCATAGTACAATCTCCTAGATAAGTGAGCCTCAAATATAGTTACTGTGCTGCTCTAACAGCAGTAACCTTCGTCACATTACAACGACCTGATACTGCAACTGTACCAGCTCTGAGATCATGATCCAACTGCTCATAACGGAAATCACTGAGAGTAATAGTTTCCTTATCGCCAGTTGCACAATTAGGAATATACTCAACCTCAAGATCCACAGCATATGGACGACAGGCATCCGAGTCAGATGAGGTCCAATCCGCCGCAGCACCAGTATTCTTAAGTGCATCCTCAACAGTTGGCGTACCTGTTGAATCGGAACCAGAAGAAGGACTACTGATAAAGTCCCAGATAAAATCAAAACGTGCTTCTACGGGGACTTCATCACCATCACGAACCTCATCAAGAGTACCACGATCCAACGTATACTCACGTTCAACACGCTCGGTATACGTCATATTACCCTCACCAATACGCACAATAAGGGCTTGAGAGTTGCCGCTTTTAATCCTAAGGAGCGCATCCTTAAGATCAATCTGGACGTAGGCTGGTGCCCACGGGGTAGCTAACATACCATTGAATTTCATTATCCACTCTCCTTAACTAACATTCAAACACTAAGGTGCATTTCGTAATGCCCCTCGATTGTCGCCTGTAATATAGGCGTTTTTGGTTCTATCTGTCCGAAATGACTGGTCTGAAGTCTCTCTCTACCCCGAGTGTCCTGGAGAAGATTCAAGCAGCCTAAATAAGATTGATCATCCAAGATTCCATTGCCATACTTATACACTGGTATATCTGTGAACATAGCACTGACAGTACCGCAATTATCCCAGATACGATGGTAACTGTGATCATCCTTAGTAGATTGGACGAGTGCATTTACTTCGATATAAAGTTGCCAGTAATTCTTACTAAGTTCCGTATAATATGGTCCATCTACCCTTAACTCAAAGAAATCTTTTAGCGTCCGAGTATCTCTATGTTGACCTTCGATAAACATATCAAGAGAACCCTTACGTTGATCGAAGTGATAACTTACTGATGCAAAAATCCATCTTGACCAGTCGGCATTAATATTTGATGATACTGTACTATTCGTGATACTAAAATCAACAGAATCACTCACCGTTCCTGGTGACGAGATGGACATGACTCTAGCAGTATAACTACCATCTGACAATCCAGTAATTGCAATTGTGCCATTGCCAGTTATATATGATAATGCATGCCAGCTATTCTCACCTGTTATTGTAAATACTAATACATTTGTGTAAGTTGGTTCCGCTCCTGTTATAGTTGCAATACCATTAGCTATAGCTAATGAGGGTGTAAGTACACCACCTGCGACATAAGATCCAACATAGTCAATATTTAGAATCTTATATGTCTCTGCGAGTTTTACGTTCGCGATTCCTGGATCAGTATTGCGGGCTGCTTCATCAAACGTGCCCTGCTTCGCCACGTTCTGGATGAGGTAGTCAACCCCGTCAAGCACATTGGCTATGCCAGGGTCAGTATTCCTTGCAGCCTCATCAATAAAGACCACAGGTTCATTTACGCCTGGAGTCGGTGGTGTCGGTCTTGTAGCCCCATAAATGTCAATCGTTGTCGTGGTGTCAGTCGAGCCAACCCCATCCAAGAGGCTGCCGGATTCAAGAAACCCGGAATTGGTATTACGGTCAACGGTAGTGCCGACAGGCATAATGTCTTGGATGGATACGTTGCCGACGTTGTTTTCGCAGCCTTCCGCAATAAAACCGCCGAGATCATCATTTGTCGATCTGTTGCCCTTTCCTATGGCAATATCACCATCTAACATGAAACTCCTGCAATTTATCGCAAGGCAATTTACGACTGTTGGATTTCTTTCATTTGCATCCAACATCATCTGAATACCAACACCCGTACAATGTTCCATTCTAGGTGCGCCGTTATAAACAAACAAGATTACGCCTTGATACGACTGCATGAAAATATTTGATAAATTCGCGCCAATGTTGCGAGTCATCACTACAGAGCTTGTACCTGTAGGCATTCCATAGATCTGCAAACGCGAAACCTCTACACGTTGACCATTATTGTGGTAACATTCACACATGTAAACCGGATTCACTCTTAAAAAAACCGTTATGTTTTCCACGCGAAACACAGTTTCGGGCCAAGTTCCTGTATTGGCATTATGCAGACCCATGATCGGGTAGGATTCATATGTTGCCAAAATCACTCGTTGATTCGACAAACCACCAACGACTGAGAATGGTTTTGAATTCATCCAGCCATCACCGCCGCCGGATGGTTTTGGCATATCATTATTGAAATACTGAGATTCAGGCGATGCACTGGCGTAGTATATCCATAGCCAATCCGCTGCCACACAAGCTGCGCTCCCTGCTGCAATGGTTGTATACCAGTAGATTGTGGCTTGCCTCTGGGGAGCGCATCTGTCGTCTGTACTCCATCCGCTTGCATCTGAAACTGTGATTTGGTATGATCCGTCTGATTGCTCGCCTGGGATAGCTGTGATCTGTTGTGCTGCTGGTGTTCCAAGGGATAGATTAGCGACATAGTCGCCAACCGAAAAGCATTCGGTCCATAGTTTTTTATCCCATTCGGCCTTTGCCCAGGAGATTACATTACCGGTTACTGTGACTGCTGGAGCATATCCACAGATTACGTCAGACATTGATTTCATCCGTATTAATTAGGTTAGGGGAAATTTGTGATGCCCAAACTGTAACGCTCGGAATAATTTCAACTTGATAATCTTCTTCCGCTTCACATGCCTCCACATTAGGCACAATTTGAAATGGTGGGCTTTGATCTTGCGGAGACCATTCAGCCGGAGATAGTTTAGCAACTACAAAGGAACCGTTATACAACTGACAATCGTAGGTCATTATACCTTCTCCGGTTTGGCGTCTGGATAGCCGAGCGCGGTCGCAAGGTCTTTCGCTTCCTGCTTCGTCCCTGTGCGATACCACACGCCACCACAGTCAACCTTCCATTCAATCTTAGGCTTTGGAACCTTGCCCTCGATCAGATCAACAGCAGAGTCGCACGCTTCTGCGGAAGGGCTATGGGTCGCGAGTTCGGCCAGCACTTCTTTCTTCTTCATTAGACTGTCCCCTCAGCTTCTTGTGTGATACTAACATCAGTTTCGACATCAAGAACTAAATCATTTGGCAAACTAGCCGTTCTCTTTATTGTCATGAAGAAAGCCTTGACCTCCGCAGTTGGGACCACTTTCGCTACGAGCCAACGCTCATTATTATAGATAACATAATCATTATTGTTTGGCACAAAACCATTAGAGACATCTTTTGCATCCAAAATCATATTTCGTTGTTCTGGATCAAAAAGTCCACCATATGTAAAATTCTTATTCGCAGCAATAAAAGATAGATCATAAACAAAGTCGCGTGTTATATTATTAGGTAATACTACCGCACGACGTATCGTTTGTTTAGAGTATATCCGATCGATAACACCTGTTCTAACATTGTGCGTTTCACTAGTCACACGATAGACCTGTATCTTAGCACCAAATGCTCGCTTAAGTGCATAAATAACTAGCTTAATCTGTCTGAGTCTATTATCTCTCATGATGCCTCACGTTCGCGCTCATCCGAGATTCTCTTCATGTCCTCAGCTACACATGGCCGCGTTATAAGTGTTTGTGTGATTCTATCTATAGCTATTGTGCTGGCTTTACTAACAGCCATTGACTCAACAGCAATACCCTCAAGCTTAGTTCTTTGGTAATCTTCGATACTCTGTATACGGTCAGACATACGTGATTCACGAGTAATAGTAGTCTTCTGTGAACAGTAATCACGAAATATAAAATATGCGAGTATTGCTGCTGGCAATCCAAACCGTTCAGCAACTTGCAAAAAAATATCCATCATCTAGTCCTCTATATCAAAGGCATCAATACCTATCGGATTGGTCAGGAAGTCGCGTCTTGAATCATCATCAGAAATCACTGGTTGAAGAATTGTTCTAAGTATAGTAGTTGGTGCTACTCCACCAAAATCCCAATTTGTATTATTGCCACCATCTGTAGAATTAGTTGCAACAATTTCTATACCGCCACTTGCATCGCTATATGCCACTGTAAGCAAATCAATAGTACCAATACTTGTTATAACATTCAGATACCATGTCCCAGAACCAGAGATATCTGTACCGGATGGCGCACCTTGCATACTAGCAGTATCTGTATTAATTGTAGATCCAACTGGATCTGCTAAGAGTCCAGTTGCTAGTAAATTGAATAGACCTGTAGATGTAAGTGTTTGACCATTAAGATCAAAAGTCCCATTACCTACAGCTAAAGAGTCTGT
>Ga0307377_10007753_pt1 | contig 11016 bp, 19 predicted proteins | sample TR3MG_FD_202535 | JGI IMG/M metagenome (GOLD analysis project Ga0307377, IMG submission 202535) | Soil microbial communities from Risofladan, Vaasa, Finland - TR-3 | ecosystem: Environmental > Terrestrial > Soil > Coastal area > Acid sulfate soil | place: Finland: Risofladan, Vaasa | collected... | reverse complement strand
TCGTCGCTTACGGGGCATGCTGGGGCCCCCTAAGGCCCTTGTGGGGGGTCGGGGGCGGATTCCCGGCCGGCGACGCCCTCGCGGTCCCCCCGGCGCTCATCGAGCAGCCTGGTGATCCGCTCCAGCTCGTAATTAATGTCGCCAAGCGACATCAGGAGGCACCCGCCTATGATAAACGTGGCGCCGGCGACGTGATCGTAGCCGATCACAGCAAGGCCGATCAGGAGGAAAAGGACGGCGAGTATCTTGGTCGTATAGTACGGCATTGTTGTGCTCCTTTAGCTGGTGTTCTCATGAGCCTTTTGTCGCTTCGCCCATTTGATGGAGGGAGGCGTGGAGTGACGCGAGGACCTCCGTGACGAGCCCCCGAAGATCGGTGCTCCCGAGTCCCTTGGGGCCCCGGCCGAGAAGCAGCCAGGACAGGGAGAAGCCCTTGGACTCGCACAAGCTCGCCAATCGCATCAGCATGCCGGTGGATATGCCTCGCGCGATGCCCCGCTCCAGGCGGCTGACGCTGTCCTGGCCGCCGCAGCCTTCCCATAACAGGCGGGCGAGTTGGGCCTGCGTGAGGTGGAGATCGAACCGGAGGATGCGGAAGCGCCGCCCGAAACTGGTAATCGCCTTTTTGTCGGGCTCAGTGAGGTTCATCATTCATTCTCCCATCAAGCGGCCCATGTTACGCCGTGCGCCGTGCCGCCGCCAGGAGCTTTTGGCGGGCGGCTTCGAGGTCGGCGGCGACGGCTGTGAGCGTCTCGGCGGGCAGGAGGATGTCGGCGTGTTTCTGGCCGGCGTCGGCGAGTATCTTCTGGCCCTTGTCCGTGGCGGCCAGGCGGGTAACGAAAGCGTCCAGGAAATCGGCGATGTCCGTGCCGGTGGCGGCCAGGAGTGCGGACAGGTCGTCGTTGTGCCTCTGGTCGGCGGGGACCTCGTGCTCCATGAAATCAAATACCAACTGCACGGCCTCCATCGCCGGGCCCTGGCGGCTGTGAAGGGCGGCGATGAAGAAGTGGCATCTTCCGCGCCGGCGGTTGTCGGCCACCGCGCGGCGGTAGATGCCGCCGGTTGAGTCCACGTCGCCCCAGACGTAGCCGCTGCCGGGCCGGCCGACGATCTGGTGCACGTGGAGGTGGACCCGCGCGTAGGCGACCAGCAGCCTCAGGGCCCGCGTGTCAGGCACGTCCAGCAGCCGGCACAGTATGCGGCCCGGTATCCCGTCGGACCCTGCGGCCGGCAGGCGGCGGCAGAGGCTGTCGGCCAGGAGGTCCAGCTCCCGCCGCGCGGCGGGCAGGCCCCGCTGGCCCAGCGGGTCGGCCTGGGGCCGCTCCATCCGGCCGCTCGTGTACGCCGAGTCGTCAACCGCCAGGGGCAGGCCCGGCCGCGCCATTTTCGGCGGCGGCGTCTGTGGTGTGTTCATCTTCGTTCTCCATCAGTTCAAGCAGCATCCGCTCGTCGTGTTCCATCGCCAGTTGCGCCTGCTCCAGCGCCCACTGCGGCGGGCGGTAGCCGCAGTCGGGGCAAAAAGGTCTGTCGGTGACCTTGCCGGCCCAGCCGATCTTCTTGCCGCACGGGCAGCGGGCGTCCAGGAAGGCGGTCACGCGGGCACCTCCTTTACGTCCGCCTCACCGTCCCAGAATTGCGGTTCGCCGCCCCAGGCCGGGGGCGCCTGGTCCAGGGCGAAGTGGCGTATCGCGCAGGCGCGGCAGAGGTACACGCCGCACTCGGCGCACTTGTAGGATCGATACAGCGCCAGGCGCCGGCCGCATGGGCAGGTGACCTGGACGATCCCATCCGATGGGCCGTCGGCGCCCTGGCCCTGTCGGCGAAGCTCGAGGAATTGGCCGTGCATGAAAGCCCGCTTCCTGGCGGTCTCCTCGGACGTCTTGGGCGGCCTGTCAACCAGCTTTGCCGGCAACATCATCCGCCCTCCGCTTTCGGCTTTCCGCTTTGGCTCCACTTCTTGGCCAGTTCCCTGGCCGCGTTCAGCGCGCACGTCACGAGCTCGGCGGCGTCGGCCGCCTGGGCGAAGCCCGCCCGTCGCAGGCGGCGCTTGACCATCTCGCGGTCGGCCAGGTCGGCCGCGTCGCCGACAAAACGTGTTCCGTCTCCGCCCGCCATGCTATAATTTCCTTGGGTGGTTCCCGTCATGCACAGAACACTGCTCAACGGCTACTTCATCATCGCCGCCGTGGTCCTCGCCGCGATCGTCCTGGGCCGGGGGTGCTGAGGCCGGCTGGGGGCGGGCGTCCTCTATCCCCTTCAGGTCGTACATGATGCCGAAGATCACGTGACCCAGGCGGTGAACCTCTTGCCGCTCGAGGCTGCCGGCGGGCAGGGAGCACATGAAGTGGAGGCAGGCCTCCACGGCGTCCTGGCACGCCAAGCTGGCCTTCTTGACATTCTCTTCTTGACTCATTCTTATCCCTTTCATCCCGTTGTTCTCTGTGTTCTCCGTGCCTCTGTGGCTATCTTCTTGTCCGCCCTGTCGAGTATCAGCACGGCCTGGCGCATGAGGGCGGCCTGCATGCCGCGCATGGGTTCCGGCAGCTCCCTGGCGGCCTGGTGGAGAAGCTCGGCCTGCTCGGCGGCGGGGAGGCTCGTCATCCGGCGGCGGACCTCATCGACGTGGCGCATGTGGGCGAGGTGCTCGTCGGCCTGTTTCTGGAGCTCGGCGGCGCGGGCGGCCTGGCGGTCGGCCGTGGCCTGCCGCCGCTCGGCGGCGTCGAAGGCATCCTCGACCCAGGGCGTGACCGTGTCGCGCTCGATGAAGTTCTCGAAGCGCTTCCAGGCGTTTTTTTGCCTCTGCCACTTCTGGCCGGCGTAGTGGTCGATCGCGCCGACGATCTCATCCGCCGTCCAGATCGCCAGTGCGTCGCGGCAGGTGTTGAAGCGCAGCTGCGTCAGCCGCCGGACGCGTTTGGGTATCCGCTCGTTCCAGTGCTCGACGATCCTCAGGACGGCCGCCTCCATCTCGCCCGGCGGCGTCGAGCCGCCGTCGGCCGCGCCGCGGGGGTTGAAGACGTACGCCCGCTCGATCTGCACGATCTCCGCCGTCATGGGGCCGCCTCCAGGGGCGCCCTGTCGCTGGTCAGGTGCCGCCCGAACTCGAGCTCGTCGAGGGCGTCCAGGGCCGTTTGCAGGTCGGCCCGGGCGTCCTCGGTGAGCCCGCCGTCCAGGACGGCCCCGGCGGCCCGGACGACGGCGTAGGCCTTGTCCAGCCTGGCCCGCAGGTCGGTGCAACTGCCGCTCATGGCGTCGCACGCGACATCCAGGTCGCGGATCATATAGGCAAGCTCGCGGTTCTCCTTGCGGAGGGCACCGAGACCGGCGGAGACCTCGGTCATTATCGCCGATGCTATCCCGCCCACGGTCGGCGGCGCCCCGGCGTGTGCGCGGGCCGTTGAGGAGTCACCCGAGAGAAACGCGGAAGACCGGCCGTGCACCAGACGCCGCCGAACGGAAGCGGGACTTTTTTTCCTGTCCGCCGCAGCCTTGGCGGATTGACGATTCGCGATTGGCGATTGATGACTGCTCACGCCGTTGCCCTCCTGTCTTGGGGGCGATGCCGCCGTTTGCGTATCTCGATGAGTCCTTGAAGCAGCTTTCGCAGCCAGTAGGCGGGGGCGGTGGCGACGGACTCGCACGCGCCGCGCGACATGTGCTCGCCGGCCAGGAAGGCGTCCAGGCCGGCCTCCGTCATGCCGAGCGCGGAGGCCTCGGCGCGGATGCGGTAGACCAGCGAGTCGGTCGGGTTGGCGCGTGCGTCCTCGGCGGACCAATAGCCCGGCGTGCAGCGGGCCAATCGCCCCCCGCAGCGGGACTCGTGGAAGGCCATGACGGCGATGAAGCCCTGGCGGCTGGCCGTGGCGTCCGCGGCCGACCAGAAGCCTCCTATCCGCTGCTGGACGGTCCGCCGCATGTCCTCGGGAATCCCGGCCTGGCGGGCCGCCGCGTGAATCGCCTTTTTCTGTCCGTTGGTCAGTGCCATGGTCATGCCCCCCTGGCCCGCAACCGGAGTTTTTCAAGTGAACACGAGCCGCACTTGGCGCACCGCGCGGGGCGCTTGTGCGACTGGACGCCGTGGCCGCAGGCGGGGCAGTCCCACACGGTCCGCCTGGGGCCTTCCATCGCGGCAAGCTGCCTGTTGACGACGTGTCGATACGTGGCCGCCTGGCCGGCCCGCCGCCGCCGGCGCGCGATCATTTCGGGGTTTATCCGGATCTGCAAGGCGAACCGCCCGGCCGCATCGAGCACGGCCAGATTCTCCAGGGCATCGTTGAGGGGGTCGCCGTCCAGGTGCATCACGAAAAGCCCCTCCGCTATCGGCCCTCGCGCCCGCTCCCAGACGTACCTGGCCAGGGGGAGCCACCGCCGCTGGGCCAGCCCGTCGTCCCGGACCTTGATCCAGCGCCGCCGCTTGGCCTTGCGGGGGCGTCCGGTGCGCTGGCCAAGACATCTCGGGCGGCGCGGCGGAGAATCCCTCCGGGTGACTATCGTCCCCACCGGCCGCCAGTTCCTGGCCGCCTGGCCGCGCATGCAGCCGGGCTTGAACTGCGTGGCGCGTGAGCCCGGGTAGCTGATCCCCTTGCGGCCCTTGTTCCACGTGGGGCGGCCCTTCTTGAACCGATAGGGCTTGCCGCCCCTGGCATGATTGCGTTTGGCGATTTGAGCCCATTCCCCGGGCGACATCCGAGAGTTTACGACGCGCATCATCGCCAAGTAGCCCACGCGGTACTCGGCCATGAGGCCGCAGACGGTCGCGCCGCCGCGGAGGCGGCCGGCGATCTCGCCGGCGTCGGCTTCCACGGCCGCGATGTTGCCCTTGTAGCTCATTACTCCGATTCCCTTCGCTCCACGCGACTTCGCAGCCGCGCTATCGCTTGCGAGTGCATCTGGCTGACGCGGCTGGCGCACAGGCCGAGGACCTGGCCGATCTCCTTCATGGTCAGGCCGTCCGCGTAGTAGAGCCACATGATCAGCTTCTTGCGGCGGGGCAGGCACATCAGGAGCCGCCTGGCGGCGTCGGTTTCGGCGCACGCCGCGTGGGGGTCGGCCTCCGTGGTCTGCGGGTGGCGAAACCACGGGGCCGCCTTGTGGGCGTAGAGGTCCTCGGCGCCGGGCACGTCGCGGGCCAGGAGGAAGTCGCACACGCGGCCGTCGCGCCGGAGCTTCATGGCCCGGCGCTTGACGGGGTCCATCCGGCGAAGCTCATCGCGTATCCCCCCGCGAACTCGCGCGGCGGCGTAGGTCCAGAACCTCACGCCGGCGGCGGGGTCGAAGCGCTCGGCGGCCTGGGCCAGTGCCTCCCATGCGGCCCCGAGCAGCTCGCCGGCCGCCGCGTGAAAGCCCGTCCTGGCCGAGTAGTACTCGCACAGCCTCCGCGCCTTCGGCATGAAGTGCTCGACGATCCGCTCGCGGGCGGCCAGGCGCGTGGCCTTCCGCCCGGAGGTCATCTGCCGAAGCCACGTTTTCAGATTGTCCGTGTCAGCCACCATCTTCTCATAGCCTCGTTAGACGACCGCGTTGCCGATCTCGACCGAGACGCGGTGCACGCGGCCGTCGTCGGCCAGCCAGGCCAAACCGCCGGTCTCGCCGCCCGCCGAGACGAGCAGGCCGCCCCGGTATGGCATGCCGCCCAGGCCGAGGGCCTCAAGCAGTTGGCGGGCCGGCACGACTTTGGCGTGTGGCGAGGGCTTGGCCGGCTTGGCGGCCTTGGGCCCCCTTGCGGGCCCGGCCGGCGCGGGGCCGCCGCGAGCGGGCGGGTCGGCGTATTTCTCGGTCTCGGCCCTGTTGGCCGCGTCGGCGCCGGTCAGCCGGTAGTAGTGCTTGCCGCACAGCCCCCGGCCGATGATCTTGGTAACCTTGCAGTCGGGGACGTTGCACGTCCGTGTGCCTTTTTTCGCTGACATGTCCGGCTCCTCTGTGGTTGCGGGTTGCGGCTGTCGCCTGGGCGGGCGGTCATCGCCGGCCAGGATTCTCTCTGCGTGCTGGGCAAACTCGACGGACCTGTCCTTATGGGCCCGCTCGATGGAGAACGACCCGCACTTGGGGCACCGCTCGGGGCGCTCGTCGCCCTCGCAAACGGCCCCCCAGCCGCAGGCGGGACATTCCCATATCGTCTTGGTGGCGGTCGTCATCCCTCGAACTCCTCTAGGCCGGAGTACCTCAGCCAGCGGGCCTCGATCGCGGCGCCGGGGACGTAGTAGGCGCCGCGGCATTGACGGCACGGGTCGCCGACGTCCGAGACGCCGCCGCCTTCGAGGACGTCGAAGCACAGCGGGCAGTACGGCCTGCCGCCGTTCATGATCCGCAGTATGCGGATCTGCTCGGCGTCGCCGAACCTGAGCGGCCTGGCAAAGGCCTCCCCGCCGCTGGGGCGCTTGATGGCGGCCAGGACATCGAGGGCGGGGTCCATCATGCCACGCCCCTCAGGTCGGCAAGCTCCACGCCGATGGCGATGCGCGCCCAGTCGCGGATGAGGGCGACGGCGACGCGCTCGATCTTGGCCAGGACGGCGCGCCGGGCCGCCCTGGGCGTGGCGCGCGGGGGACCCTTGATCATGACCTCGCCGGTGTCCAGGGCGGCGACCTCGATCCAGTACCGCACCGGCCGGCGGTGCGCGCTGCACAGCTCGAAGCTCCAATTCGTTTCGCTCATGTCTGACTCCTCTGGCGGCCGCTGTAGGCTTCGTACTCCCCGCACCCGTCGCCCGTGAACAGGCGGCAGACGCTCAGCAGGCCGGCCTCGCCCAGCGGCCTCAGGCGGCAGCCGTAGTCGATGTGGGGGACGGGCCGGCCGTCGTCGGGGCTGTCGGGGTCCGCCCCGCACAGCTCGATGCAGCCGGCCTCGCTGTGCCGGCAGGCGGCGATGCGGTCGCGCAGGGCCCGCTTGGGGTCGGGGCCGCAATCGCCATGACAAAAAACCCGGGCGGCGGGGGCCGGAAGCGCAACGTCCTTGTGACCATCCGTGCAGGTCCTGCGATCCGGCCCCCAAGCCCCGGCAATCTCACGCGAGGCGAGCACTATAGCGAGGCCGAAGAAGACGAAAAACGCCACGCGCGCCCCGCCGCCCAGGTTGGCCGTAAGTGCCGCCATGATCCCGCCGAGGCTGAACGCCGCCGGCGGAAACAGCCACGTCAAGATGCCGTCTCGCGTCGTCATGTTCTTGTCCCGGCCCATAATCCCCGGCCCCCGCCGTTATCCCGCCCGCTTGGCGCGGCCGGCGGGGGCGGCCTTGAACGGCAGGTCCTCGTGAACCATCTCCGGCTCACAGCCGACTAAGCTGGCCACGTAGTCCAGCTCGGCCACCGAGTAGGCGGCCTTGGCCCCCACGGCCTCGGCCGTGTCCCACACGGCGTGGAGGCGCTTGGCTACGTTTCGCAGCTTGCCGTCCCGCTGGGCGAGCCTGTGCAGGAAGTGATAGGCCCGCCCGTCCAGCGCCCGCGTGTGGCCCAGGCCCGCCAGTATGCCGTCGGCGACGGCCCGGACGTCGGCGGCCGAGATCTCGTCGGACGCCCCCAGCAGGTAGTCGGCGCCGATCCGGCTGCGGAGCTGCTCGTAGCCCCCGGCAATGCCGGAGGGGCGATGGAGCTCGACGTCCAGCCGCCAGGTGTCGGCCAGGACGACGGCCGCCCGGCAGGCGGGGTCGTCGTGGAGGTTGCGGAGCATGTTCAGCGCCTTGGGCTGCAAGGTCGTGGCCTCGTCTATCAGGATGCAGATCGGGATTCCCCGCCCGCCGTTGTAGTAGCCGGCCAGGGCCTCGCGGAGATCCTGATACAGGTGGTTGGCCCGCCAGCGCATGTTGAAGTTGCGGCCCAGGCGCCTGGTGATCTCCTGGAGGAGGCTGAGCTTGGTCGAAAAGCACTCGCCGGCGTAGACGTAGACGCACCGCTCGGCGTTGCGGCGGGCGAACTCCATCAGCGCGACCGTCTTGCCGGCCCCCGAGGGCGTGATGATCCGCCCGATGGTCGATTGCGTCCGGGCCCGCCGGCAGACGGCCATGATCATCGCCCCGATCCGCGTGTTGACGTAGTCGGCGGAGGGGACCTCGGCGCGCTCGGCGCGGGCGACCATCCACCCCCTGGCCAGCAGCAGCCACCTGTCCTGGTCGCCCTTGTACTTCAGGTGCTTCAGCTGGCTGTACAGCGGGCCCGAGCAGCCGATCATCCTGGCCATGGCGGAATCCGAGATGTTCTCGGCGGTCTGTATCTCCTGGAGGTCCCGGATGATCCGGCGGCGCTCGGCGTCGGTGAGCGGGCCGTCCGTGGTCGTCGTGTCCATCATGGCGTCCTTACAGATCTCAAGCGGTGTTCGGTGCGTCGTGTTCATGGCGTGACTCCTCTTGTTGGTAAGACTCCGCGATCACTTCCAGCGCCTGCCGGGGGGCCGGTCGTGTCGCGTGGGTGTTGTGGTCGTCGGTTCCGGTCGCCAGTGCCTCGGCGAGTGCAAACCGGGCGGCCTGGCCGGCCTTCCTGCGGCTTTGGTGGGCGCCGGCGGCGCGGCCGGCGACGTCCAGGTCCCCGCCGACCAGGCGGACAATCGGCCGGGGCGCCGTGGGGATCCGGGCGGGGTCGTCGAGCCTGCCGAGCGTCTCGGCCGCGTCGCGGCCGGCGGCCAGCAGGCTGTTGCCGGCCGCCGCGCGGAGGCGCTTCAGTTCGGCCGCCTGGCCCCCGGCCAGGCGGCGCTGAAGGGCCATCGACGCGGCCAGGCGGTCGGCGTCGGCGGCGCCCGCCTCGGTGAGCGGGTGTAGCCCCGAGCCGATGTAGGGCGCCGCGACGCACAGGAACCTGTCGGTCTGGGCGTCGAAGACGAAGACGCCGGAGGGGTCATCCTCGCGGTAGCGGTAGGTGATCTTCCGCTTCAGGTCGCGGCCCGCCCCGCAGCGGCGGTCCTCCAGGGCGTCCGACCAGTAGTGCCGGCCGAACGCCTTGACCCAGACGCCGTTTGCCTCGACGCGAACGGGGACGGACGGCATCAGCAGGAGGGCGAGGGTCTCCGCCGCCGGCCGAACCGCGCGAGCGTCCGGGTCACGGAGTTCGACGAAGGCCCTCGCCGGCGACAGGCCGCCGGCGGCCGCGGACGGGCTTTCACGCAGCGCGTAATCGGTCTTTATCCAGGCCTCGAATGCCTCGGCGAACCGCTCGATAGTCAGGCCGCCGGCGTGGAGCTCCCCGGCCTTGCCGTGGAGGGCCTTGAGCCGCTCGGGCCGGCGGTCGGGGCGGTTGCCGCAGTAGGTCGCCCACGTCTTGTCGAAACGCTCGGAGACGATGGAGAACCACGACTCGATTGTCTTCGCCTTGGCGTTGTAGGGGATGGCGAAGCGGGCGCCGACGCCGAGCAGCTCCAGCATCGGCGCGACGGCCTTCTCGCAGACGATTTTTTCGCCCTTGCCGGCCGGCTTCTTGCGGCCGCCGGCGAAGCGGTACATGCGAAAGTCCTTGCCGTTGTCGAGGTAGAGCTCGGCCGGCTGGCCGTGCTCCTCGACGCCGCGCACGAACGTTTCCATCACGCGGTTTCCCGTCGGCGCGTCGAACGATATCGTCCTGGCCACCGGCATCCACGTTCGGGCGTCCATGAAGGCCGTCAGCCACGGGCGGCCCCATCGCCACTCGCCTGCGCCATCGTCGAGGCGGGGCAGGAGGACGTCGAACTGGCGGTGGTCGGCGACCCACAGGTGGTTGGCGGGGATGCGGGTCCAGTCCCGCTCGACGTAGGGCGCGCAGCGGTCGCGGAAACGCTTCGGGTCGCGGCCCAGGGCCCGCAGCTTGGGGTCGAGCCTTTGCCGGGCCCAGCGGCGGACCGTCCGCTCGGACGGCCAGGCCCATGCGTTCTGGATCGAGGCGGCCGCGACGAGCTCGTGGATCATGGGGATCGCGGGGCGGGCCTCCGAGAGGTACAGGCCCCGGAACATGTCCCACGCCTCCGCGCTACAGGCGGCCGGGCCGGCGTTGCGCCTCCGGTCGATCAGGCCGGCGATCCCGTGATCCCTGAGGGCCTTGTCCCAGCGGAGGAGGCTGGACCGCGAGATGCGGCCGGCGGCGGGCCGCCCCAGGTTCCACGCCTCGATCCAGTAGGCCTGAAACTCTCGCAGCGCGCGGTTGGCCGGGCGATGGCCCATCGCCGCCTGATAGGCGTGAACGGCCTCGAGCCGCCGCCGGATGCCGGCCCGCTTGGCCGCCGGCAGGCCGGCCAGCGGGTCGCCGGCCAGGGCCACCGCCGCGACGGGGAGGCCGGCGGCGATCGCCAGGGCCGGCCGGCAGGCCGCGTCCACGACCCAGCCGCCGCCCCGCTCGGAAATCTTGAAGGCCGCCAGCTCGCCCGAGCGGCACAGGCGCCTCACGTGGCTGTCCGCCACGCCGAGCGCCTCGGCGGCCTGCCGGACGGTCAACCAGCCGCGATCCGCGTCGGGGCCGGCGGGGGCATCCGGGCCGAGGGCGCCCGCGGGCTCGGGCATCGGTTCACGTGTCGCTTCTGCCTGTGACATGCCTTGACTCCTCTTGTGGTGCGCCCATCAGATCCGCCGGGTGGATCTCCTGGACGAAATCGCCGCCGGGCCCGAGCTTCACGAGCGGGACACTTGGCGCGGCCAGCGGCTCGACGACGAAGCCGAGGCCGGGCCGCATGCGGCACGCGGGAGGCCTCTGGGGGGGCGGGGTTGCCGAAGTTTTTCGCATCGCTGGCATCCGTGTCGTGGTCATTTATGCGACCCTTCCGCCGCGCAGCCGGCCCCAGAAGGACTCGAAGCCCTCGCCGCTGGCCTCTTGGCCCGCGAGCCGGCAAAACGCGGCGTAGATGGTGAATTGCCTGTCAACGTTGCGCAATCTACCCCCCAGGTAATCGCTGAGCGTGTTGGGCTTCACGCCGGAGGCCCCCGCGAGGTCCGCCAACTTAATCCCGGCGGCGACGATTTGCGCCTTGACCTGCTGGCCGGGGCGGCCTAGAATTCTGATGTTGTCCGAATTTCTTCGCATTGTCGGCCCAGAAAAAGGCTCGCCTGGTGGCGGGCCGATTCTGATATCGT
>Ga0307377_10007749_pt1 | contig 11019 bp, 13 predicted proteins | sample TR3MG_FD_202535 | JGI IMG/M metagenome (GOLD analysis project Ga0307377, IMG submission 202535) | Soil microbial communities from Risofladan, Vaasa, Finland - TR-3 | ecosystem: Environmental > Terrestrial > Soil > Coastal area > Acid sulfate soil | place: Finland: Risofladan, Vaasa | collected... | reverse complement strand
AAGATCCAAGCGCTACTCGCGCAGCCGGAAAACGCGGCTGTGGCTGACCTGTACTACAGCACGATCCTGCCGGTGAATCAGGGCATTCACGAGATCGAGATGAACGGCGTGCTCGTCGACCCGGATCGGATGGTCGACCTGCTTTGGCGGTACACGGACAAGAAGCAGGAGATCCTCAATGAGCTGCGAGGTCTGATCAGCTGGCCGGACTTCAGTCCGCGGTCTCCGACCCAGAAGGCTCAGCTACTGTTCGGCAAGGAAGAAGACGGATACTTCGGGCTGCAGCCGATCAAGACGACGGAGAAGCCTGCGCGCGAGTGGGAGCGTATCCTAGCTGAACCGCCCGACGTGCAGGCGCGCGTGAGACCGTCGACCGACGCGGAGTCGCTCGACCTGTTGTCGTTGAGCGCGCGCAACGAGCATCAGATTGCCGCGATCGAGAAGCTGCAGGACTTCCAACGCATCGATCAGGTCACGAAGAACTTCCTTCGCCCGCCTGACGGCGCCGACCTCGATCTGGAGCACGAGCACATCGACTACGACCCGGACTTGTTCATAGAGGGTCTGGTCGGTCACATCATGTCTGACGGCTGCATCCATACGTCGATCAGCCAGCTCAAGGAAACGGGACGCTGGGGCTCGCGACGGCCCAACCTGCAGAACCTGAGCAAGCGTATGGAGTCGTACTACAAGATGATCATGGGCGACGACATCTTCCCGTTGCGCTCGTGCATCGTAGCGCCGCCGGGGCATGTGCTTATCGAGTCGGACTTCAAGAGCGCCGAGATCGTGGTGCTCGCCTATACGAGCGGCGACCCGAATCTGATTGCTGACGCGACCGGGCCGATCAAGCTGCATGCGAAGGTCGCGGTTGACATCTTCAAGGCGCCGTCCGACTACAAGACCGTCAGCAAGACGCACCCGCACCTGTACGTGGCTGCCAAGAACATCAACTTCGGCATCCCGTACCAGCGCGGCGCGAAAGCTATCGCCAGACAGATCCTGCGCGAGACCAAGGGCAAGGTCCGCATGTCGGCCGAGGAGACGCAGGCACTCATCGACGGGTGGTACGAGCGATACGAGTACGTCTCGCGGTACATCGCGTGGTGCAAGCAGCGCGTGAACAATCCGCCGTTCTACATCCAGAATCCGTGGGGTCGCCGGCGCCACTTCCACCTGTCTGACATCAAAGCTACGATGGCAGCGCAAGAGCGCGAGGCCATCAACTACAACATCCAGAGCACGGTAGCCGGTGCACTCGACCGTGCCGTCTACAATCTGTGGGCGTACAGGAAGCTGCATGGGATGCGCTACAAGATGATCCTCGGGATTCACGACGCCGTGCTGTCCGCGGTTCCATACGACGAAGTCGAACGCTACATGGAGGAAGTGCTTCCCGTGTGCATGGTGTACGGGACCCAGATCCCGGCTACGGATATCAGTCCGTCGTACCGGCTGGACATCGATCCAGAGATCATGTTCCGCTGGTCGGAGCCCCCGACGCGTGAGGCGATCAAGAAGACGGGCATCCCTGAGAAGTTCTGGCCGAAGGAAGCAGCCTAGAAAGGAGGAGCTGGCAAGTATCCTGTGATGCAGGTGATGAAGGTGATGAAGGTGACGCTAGGAATGCCGTGATGAACGTGATGCGAACACGCATCCAGAGAAAAGGAGACTGACTTTGGGCTACAAGCAGCAAGTACAGCGGTCGTTGGACTCGTCGCCCGGATTCCTGATCAAGAACCCGGAGGCCCCGCACAGGACGGTCCTGCCGAACTGGGACCACGAGACGCAGATCAGAATCTTCCCCGAGCCGCATCCGGACGGGGGATTCAAGTGCATGCGCGAGGGCAGCGACGACAACAACTTCTCCGACGCGGTGTGGGCAGAGCCTGTGGCTCGGAGCCTCGGCGTGAAGGAGCAGTTCACGTATATCGATCGGATCCCCGGAATCACGGGCAAGACGCCGACCTCCCGACTGGTCGAGGCAATCACCTCGCTCATCGAAGAGAAGCCGCGCGACGTGCCCGAGTCGTGGATTCCGTGGATCAAGGGTGGCAAGGGCCGCGCCGCCAAGGTGCAGAAGACCAAGACGCACGTCTTCTGGCAGGGCATGGAGATCATGCGCAAGGGCAAGCTGCTGACCAACGAAGCCGGTCAGCTGCAGCCGCAGTACCCGGCGCTGGTCATGGGAGCCGTGTCTCTCCAGATGTCCTTCGAGAAGACCGGCAACCGTCGGACGGCGGGGTTCCAAGGTCCGCTGCCCGAGACCATCATGGGCGACGGACAGGCTCAGCGTGACCAGCGCGATGCGCTGTACGCGCAGATGTTCGATCTGGGCGACTGGTGCTCGATCGCGCACGGCCGAGTCATGAGCATATTCCAAGCTCCGGCAGCGGGTGATTTCACCATGAATCACTACGCGCTGAATATGGTGCAGGAGCTTCCGCTCACGGCGATCGCCGCGCAGATCCGTACCATGTGGCGTCCGTGGTCACAGCTGTTGCGGTACTTCACCGTCGAAGAGCACGTGCAGATGCTCTGCCGTGCGTTCCCGCCGGAGGCAGTCGACTACGCCTTCGGAACGACGGAGCTGCGCGACCTGATGCCAAATACGTTCAAGGACGCATGGAAGGTGTATCGCGCAGCGCAGACGACGTGGACGCCCGGGGCACAGATGCCGTTCCAGCAGCAGCAGCTGCAGAGTTCCGGGGCGCCAGCGCCACAGCAGTCGGCGCCGATGGGGCCGGCATTCGCCGCGGGTCAGCCGATGCAGCAGTTCGCAGCGCCGGCTCAGGCACCGCAGGTCAATACGTCCGCGCCGTCTCAGCAGTTCACGATGCCGGCACCGCAGCAACAGGCCGCACCCCAGCCGCAATTCACGATGGCCCCCACCGGGATGCCGCCGACGGCGGCTCCCGCCGTGACTCCGCCGCAGCAGCCTGCGGCACAGAGCTTCAGCGGCATGGCCATCAACTTCAGCGGCGCTCCCGTTGAAGGCGGATCGGAGGCTCCTAGCGAACCCATCATGCAGTCGCAGGGCTTCGTCAATCCTTCGGAGTTCGCACAGCCGTTCAATGCGGCGGCACCGGCTGCTGCGCCTGCGGTTGCGCCGCAGCCAACACAGCCCGCCCAGCCGGCACAGGGCACGCCGTCGGGTGCCGCACCGGTCGTCGACCAAGTCGAGTTGGCGAGACAGCTCGCTGCCCTGAAGGGCAGTCGCGATCAGTCGGCGCAGGGCAACTCGTAGATTCTACGACGCGTCGTGAAAACCGGGGCGCCCTTCGCGGGCGCCCCGGCGACGCGCACAGGAGAGTGTTATGGCGAAGGCCAAGAAGAAAGCGGCGAAGAAGGCGTCTATCATGGACTCCTTCACAGCGGCAGCTGAGAAGGAAATGGGACCCGGCGCATTGTTCGAGCCCAACGGCACGAAAACGCGGCACGTGGGATTGCCGCTTCCGTCGCTATCGTTCGAGTTCATGCTCGGCAGCAACGTGCTGTGGCTGGGCTCGTCGTACGGGCTCGCCGGTCCCACGCAGTCGTTCAAGTCGAGCCTCGCGATGGAACTGATGCGGACCGTGCTTCGTCTCGGAGGCTACGGATCGACCATAGAGACAGAGGGCGGCAAGATCTCGGAAGTCATGATCGAGTCGCTGCTCGGCGACCTGCGCAAGCATCACAAACTGATGCCGCGAAAGACAGTCGAAGCGGCTCAAGACGCGCTGACGTTCGTCTGCGGCTGGATCGAGAAGTCGTTTCCGAAGCGCGACACGTTGTTCGCCATCATGCTCGACAGTCTCTTCGGCCCTCCGGGCGAGGAGAAGCGCAAGAACATCATGAAGGAAGGACACGCGGGGCGCTCGTTCCCCGTCGAGGCACTGCTGTGGTCGCAATGGCTGCAGACGTTCTCGCCGGGCTTGACGGGCATGCCTGTCATCTTCCTGTTCGTGAACCACCTGAAGAAGCACATGGAGGACGGCAACTGGCGTCATCCGGGCGGCGACGCGCAGGACTTCTACAGCACGGTCTACTTCCATGTGGCGCGCGTGCGTGCGTACGACGGCACGGACGTGGCGATCAACCAGATTCAGATCAGGACCGTGAAGCACTCGTTCTACCTCCCGGGCCGACGTATCTACGTGCCGTACGTATTCGACAAGATCGCGAACCACCTGTACTTCGACTGGGGGCACAGCACAGCCGACTTGCTCACGAGCGATCTGGTGCCGTCGACGGTCAAGGATGTGCTCAGCGTCTCGACGTCAAACAAGTCGATGACGGCGCTGTCGCGAACGTTCAACTGCAAGCAGCTCGGGATGAAGGACGTGACGGGAGCGGAGCTGGGCAATGCGATTCATGCCGATCCGGCGCTCATGACACAGCTGCGGGAAGCGATGCGCATCAACATGTACGATGTGTGGACCGGTATCATGCCGGTCGTGGACACGCCGAAGGAAGCAGACGAACCGGCAGACCTAGAGGAAGAGGACGTGCCTGAAGAGGGCGGTGACGACGCGTTGGATCTGGCTTGACCCCTAGTTCCGTAGCGACTAGCATTTATATTGCTAGTTCGAGGGGAGACTGCGATGGCACGCGTAAAAGCTAAAATGGACATCCGCACAGAGGGTGGCCTTCTGATCGCAGAGGAGGGACGCCTAGGCATCGCACTTCTCAACTACGGAAAGACGAGAAATCAGTACGGGAAGGTGCCGGTTCGATGGGACGGTCGTAAGCTGAAGGTCTACTGGATCCTGCCGCAAGACCTAGAATTCATAGACCCGAAGCTCGACCGTATGGCGTATGTGGCGAAGCCGCCAGAGCACCTGCTTATCTACCCGCCGCTGCCGAGCCCGCCCGGGAAGTTCGACTACCACTTTGGAAGGAACCTGAAGCAGTTTCGGAAGGAACGTCAGATAGGACAGACGCAGCTGTCGAGAATGTTGGCTGCGGAGGGGATCAAGGCAGTGCAGACGACCATCTCGTGGTGGGAGCGGAAACGGACGCCGCCGCGCGGGCCGTGTATCAACGCACTTGCCAAGATCCTCGATATCCCCGCGTTCCTACTGCTGATCAACTTCACTGACTGTGTCTGGCTGCGAGAAGTGCAGCGCTACGTCAACAAGCTGATCGAGAATCAGTGCGAGGAGGAGCCGGTGTGACGGACAATCTATTCCCCAGCCTTGACGACTACATGCGAGCGCGAAGTAGCGACTCGCAGAGATCGTACGAGGTGAAGATACTCAAGAAGCTGTACGCGGCAGGTGTTGCAAATGCCACGTTCGAGGAGGACCAGCGAGAGGCAGGCGAAGACTTCGGGCTCGACTGGTTCAACGACATGTCGTACCTGTCGATCAGCCTGTTCGCGAAGAAAGACGTGGTGGTCAACCCCGCGCACATACTCAGCACGGACGGGTTCACGAAGACGGCGCTGTATGCTGAGTTCAGCGCGATCAAGAACGCTGTTCCAGCAGGCAATCCAATTGCCATGTTCTTCCCGATCGTGCACATGAGCCAGTTCGTCATTCACAACGCGGCATTTCTTGAAGTCGTGCCGGGCTACAACGTGATGATCAGGAACGGCAAGTTGGCAGACGCCATGCTGCGCGTCGAACCAATGAAGTCATTCCTGCAGATACTCACGAGCCGAGCGGCAAAATGAAGGGCAACCTGAATAACCTGCCGATCGATCCGAACCTGCGCGGCAGAGCGAATGTCACGCAGGAGGATCTACGTGAGCTGGGCAGGGTCTGTCGCGAGTTCTCCGTATCTGAGCCCACCAAGTACGCGCTGTCTAGAATGGCGTCCTACCCGCCGCCGATACGTCTTGCCGTCAACCTGAAGACGCTCATCGGGCTGCTCGTGAAGGACGACAAGCCGAAGTACAGCGTCCTCAACGAAGGGCTGCTGCCCGATGAACGAGCAGCACTCGTCGAGCTGGATATCAAAGGGCTTCCCGCACGTGCGCGGGAGATTGCGCACGGACTGTTCAATGTACATGAGCGTTGGCGTCTGATGACCGAGCTAAGAAAGCTAGTCAGGCGCTCCTTCGATGCGAAGGAGGAATTCATCTCACCAAAAACAGAGGAAGACAATGGTACCGACACTTGAGTACCCCGGGGTGAAATACCCGGGCCGCATGGCGGTCTCCGAGATATTCGAAGAGCTGCAACGGCAGGCGAAGTGCTACAAGGACTACGTGATCACGAACCAGTCGATCAAGGTCGTGATCGATCAGGAGTTTGGATTCGCGTTGCACTTCAACGTCGCAGGACGTGATTTCCGTTTGCCGATCTCCAAGCGCGGCTACGACCAGATCATCGCGTGGCTCGGACTCCGCAAGGACTCGAAGCTCTACAAGCGCCTGCGCTGGGGACACGACGACGAGAGGCGTCGCAAGCAGGTGGACGATCGGTTCTGGCCGACGTATGCGAACCTGATCAACGATCACTTTCGCATCTTGCGCGGCAAGAAGCTGATTCGTACGCTGCAGCGTCCTGACGGGGAGTGGTACGTGCGTGCGATACTGTCGGACAAGTATCGCATCATCCCGAACGATCAGTTGTTCATGGCCGCGGCAACCAAGATCAAGGAAGTCGAGGCAGAGATCTGGGACGCGCGCCTTTCGGAGGATGCGTTCTATCTGTACGCGGTAGCGCCCGGCATCACGGCGCAGGTTCGAACAGACAGGACATTCGGCGACGGCAAGATGCGCTGGGCCGGCGATGCCGGCGACGTCGTGAACGCTGCGATCATGCTTCGCAACTCGGAGACGGGGCAGGGCGGTTGCGAGGTGTGCCCGGCGATAGTCGTGAAGGTCACCGGCTCGTACTTGGTGCGGCAGAATGCACTGAGCATTCGGCATCTCGGCAAGGCTCACGACATGGACGCGCTGCTGAGCGCGGCGACGATTCGAAAGCAGAGTTCGATCGTCTTCGATCAGGTGCGGGACTACGTCGAGTCGACGTTCACCGAGGACACGTTCCAAGCGTTCGTCGACAAGCTGCAGGACGCGACGCAGGACGAGCTGGCCGACCCGGTCGCGGCGGCTGAAGCAGTGCGCGCCGTGTACGAGCTGAGCGAGGATCGCAAGAACGCGATCGTGAACTGGCTGATGGCGACCGGCGACAAGAGCCGGTATGGTCTGGCGCAGGCTGTCGCGCGCGAGGCACACGACAACGATAAGCTGAGCGCGGACGAGGCCGTGAAGCTGGAACAGGCCAGTTCGAACATCATCGAGAAGCAGACCGCCGTGTCGCTTGCGCGTGAGCACAAGCGGCTTGCGGAGAAGCGAGCGAGCAGGGCAGCGAGAGCGGCAGAGGAAGTCACCGATCCGGTGACGGCCGCTATCGACATAGAGTAGCACTGGGAGGGATCGTACTACCATGGCGAAAGCCACCAAACCGAAGAAGTCGGCAGCGAAGCCGAAAGACGACAGCAAGAAGACGGACGATGCAAAGACGACCGCGCTTTCGAAGGCGGACGCAGCGAAGCTCGCCAAGGAGTCGGCGGCACGCTGGGAGCAGGAGACTTCGGATCTTCGCAACAGGCGCCGGCAGGCGGCGGCGGACGTCATTCAGTACCGCTACGACGTCGGCCTGTTCGCGATCAAGCTCATGGAGGACAGGACGCAGGAGCTGGGCAAGAAGCTCTACGGTGATCGAACCGTCGAGCAGCTCTGCGAGGCCCTGAACGAGTCCTCGTCCACCGTCCACACGTGCATCAAGTTCGCCCGCAAGTGCGACGCGAATGAACTGGAGTACTTCAAGCAGCACGAGTGGCCGTGGCGCGCGGTCTCTTCGATCGTCACGGTCGAGGACGCGAAGGCGTACAAGCAGCTCAAGGACGACTTCGAGAAGAAGAAGTTCAAGAACACCGACGAGCTGAAGGACGCCGCGAAGGCCGTCAACGAGCAGTCCAAGCGCGACGGAGTCAAGAAGGACAGGCGTGGAGGTTCGCCGACGTCGAAGTCCATGGTGAACTCGTTCACGGCGGCATGCAACACCATCTCCACCAAGGTGATGCCGAACTTCCTGACGGTCGTGAAGGCGTTCGGCAAGGACGCGCAGAAGATGGAGCCGGCCGTGGCAGAGGAGATGGCCACCGGGCTCAAGAAGAGCAAGCAGGCGCTCGACACACTGAAGAAGATGATCGCGCGCGCCGACGAGATCTTCGGCGAGATCGACATCTAGATGTCGACCGAGGGAGTTAAGCGGCCGGAAGGGGCAGTCGGTGTCGAGGGCATCGAGAAGAAGACAAACAAGGTGATCGAGTTCATCGATTGCCACGGCCGTGACGCGAAGTACATTGACAAGGTACGTAGAGGCGTGGAGATCAACATGAACAACGCCGACTACAAGACACGCCTTGTCCTTCCGAAGCCGGCGGATCCGGCGAAGAAGAAACAGTAGAGAGGAGTCGGTCATGGCTGAGGCGAAGAAAGAAGTGAGCGTGTTGCAGGCACTGCTGCCGAACAAGGAGACCGCGCTGTCGCAGATCATGAAGTACGGAGGTCTCAAGGCGTTCGGTGCGATCATGTCGAGCCGGAAGGGCATCTTCGGCTTGCTCGGGATCGCGCTCAGCTACTACCTGCTGCTCGGGCGACTGCCCGAGAACTCGACGCCGGAGTTGATTACCCAGATGGGTGAGACCTTCGGCATGCTGGTCGGCGTGATCTCCGGACTCTTCATCGGAGGTACGGCCCTCGAAGACGCGCTGTCGAAGGGAGCGCGCAAGACGGGTTCGGGCGCCGTGATTCCCTTCGCCGACGCCGCAGGCAAGGCGTATACGGCGTACATCGAGACCGGCGGAGTAGATCCGGTTGAGGTGTGCCGAGCCATCGTCAAGTCGGCCGACAAACAGAATGCAGAATGAGAACAATGTGCCGGGCGCCGACGACAAGTCGGCGCCCGTCACATGCGACGTATGCAATTCCCCGTTCATCTATCACCGTCTAGACCTGACGCGAGCGAACGGCAACACAATAGGAACGCTATGCGACAGCTGCGCTAGCAAGCTCATCTCACTGCTCACCCACCTAGGTGACAAGATCTTCGTGGTAGAGCCGGGATTGCTGGAATCAGAGCCAGACACTGTGGTGAGAATCATGCGACGTGTCATCAGCAGTCGTCTAATCAGCGGTCCTCGTGAAGGTTTGGTCAGCGGTGTATTCATATCAGCAAGCCAGAGCGGCAAGATCTTCGTACAAGTACCAGAGCGCGGTAATTGGTGTTGGAGCAGCATGCGCGACGAACTGGTAGAGGCATTGAGGTGAGCATGTTTGCAACGGTCTACGTGCTGTTCTATGGCAAGTACCACGACATCCACAGGCGAAACATCGAAAGCCTACGAGCGCATCTTCCGAAGGACGATGTGAAGCTCGTTTGCTGGGCCAACACGGTCTGTAACGAAACGATCTCCTTACTGTACGATCTCGGCAATGCGTTTCCCGGCATGGTGCTGATCGACAGTGACGAGAACGTACCGAAGTACAAGGTGATGCGTCAGCTGTACCACGACAAGAAGACTAAGCCCGAAACTCCATGGATCCTGTGGCTCGACGACGACACGTACGTCGTCAAACACGACTGGTGGAAGAAGACCAAGGGATTCATCGAGGCAACCCCGGACGCGTGCTACGTGGGGCAACGCTGGTACGTACACCATCTCGAAGGGCAGTGGGACTTCATCAAGGCTTCATCTTGGTTCCAAGGCAAGGAGCCGGAGATGTTGGCCACGCGCAGCGGCGGCAAGAAGCCCGGCGTCTGGTTCATGACAGGCGGGTACGTGTGGTTGCGCACGGACTTGATGCAAGAGCTTAACTGGCCCGACGAGCGACTGAATCACAACGGCGGCGACACTCTGCTCGGTGAGGCAGTGCGGCAGCTCGGGCGTACAAGACACCACTTCGACTACGGGGTGGCTGTGAACAAGGCGAAGCGGCGCGGGCTCAGTGAGAAGCCGGCCGGGTCGAAGAAAAACACAAGGAGATGAATGGGATCAAAATCGGTCGTTACAGCCTTCATGGATCAAGCGAGAACGATGTTCGTTCCACCACTCACAGCAAGCAAAGACATGCTTGTCGTGGCCATAGGCAAGATCGCGCACAAGATCTTCGGCACGGACCATAACGAGAACATGTTGTTCTTGTGTGGTGTCGGGCAGATAACACGGCGTCGAGTAGTCGCGCAATACGAAGTAGCACTGCAGGCGGCAAAAGCCGCGGGGTGGCAGATGCTTGTGGAGAATACATCCATGTTCGATGACATCGAGCTGTAAGGAGGAGCTGCATGCACGCAGGAGATGCAATCTGGTATCTGCACGCCGAACTGACCATGCTCGAACGACGGTACTCCGCCGATCCGAGCACGCTCGACCTGCTCGCGAAGATGCGCGAGGCTGTCAGGGTGATCGGCGAGTTCGTGAAGGTCGATCCGCCGCCGGCCGACAAGCTGCAGCCGCTCATCGAGTCGATCTCGTCGACGATACTGCCGGTCGTGGAGACGGCGCCGGCGACAAGCCAGCCTCAGTCGAGTGGAAACAGGGTCAGTTTCAGCGATCCTGAACGCATCGAGGCGGCGAAGGAGATCCTCGACGAGATGATCAGCAGCGAGCTGTTCGACTGGGCGGAGATCGTCGAGAACATCAACGAGCAGGTGAAGCGGGACAATCCGTTCATCACGGACCGCCAGTTCAGGGCGATCGTCAACATCGGCCGCAAGGGAGATCACGGCGCGTTCTGGGAGCGACTGTCCGATGAGTGCCCGACGTCCGTGGCCATCGCCGAACAGGCCGCCGATCGCGCGGGGTAGATTCTACACCGCGTCGTAAAGTTCGAGTGCCCGGCCAATCTGGCCGGGCTTTTTTGTAGGAGGGCATTTGGCCAAGAAGAAGGACGGTAAGCAGCAGGCAAAGCAGCCACAGCGCATACCCGCGTGGCAGGAACTCGTCAATCTGCTCAAGTCGGGTTCCTACGTACTGAAGGTCAACATCCTCGCGCAGCTCAAGGCGCTGGGATACGACATC
>Ga0307377_10007746_pt1 | contig 11026 bp, 16 predicted proteins | sample TR3MG_FD_202535 | JGI IMG/M metagenome (GOLD analysis project Ga0307377, IMG submission 202535) | Soil microbial communities from Risofladan, Vaasa, Finland - TR-3 | ecosystem: Environmental > Terrestrial > Soil > Coastal area > Acid sulfate soil | place: Finland: Risofladan, Vaasa | collected... | reverse complement strand
CATAACAATTATTATTTTACAACACAACCAAAGCAATTACACATTAGAATGTTTACGATCTATAAAAGCGTGGCATAATTCATATAATACTACATATGATATTCTTCTTATTGATAACGGATCAGAGGAAGAACATAAAGTACCAATTCGCAAATTTCAAGTAGAGGAATTACCGATAGAAATTATTTGGAATACTGATAATTTGGGGTTTGGACCCGCTATGAATCAAGGTATGGAACACGTATTAACCACACGAGGCAAAAACGGTTACGTAATGTTACTTAATAACGATGCGATGGTTCGACCAGGTTGTATTTATTCTATGATTCAATGTGCTGAATCAGATGAAAAGATCGCTGTTGTTGGTGCTAAAGTGTTAAAACCCAATACTAATTTTGTTCATCATACTGGTGTTACCTGCCAAAAAAATCCTAAAGAAAGTAATATAGTTGATAGATATATTAGAACATATACGTCTAATATCCCAAAATATATGTATGAAGAACGACTTTGGGTTAATGGTTGTTGTATGGTTATTAAGAATGAAATCATTGAAAAGCATGGCGTTTTTGATATGGAATTTGCCCCTGCATACTTTGAAGAGGCTGATTATTGTATTCGGTTAAGACAACTTGGTTATCGTATTGTTTACAATCCAATGGCAGAAGTCTATCATCATCAGCGTATTACAGCATCGGTTGTATATGGTAAAACTGATCTATTTTATAGACATTGGAATAAATTGTGTGATAGGCATATGGCATGGTGGAAGAATGAAATGAGTAATTTTGATTATGAGGTTTTGCCAAGAGTAAATATTATTATGCCTGCTTATAATGCGGAAACCACTATTGCAGATACAATTCGGTCTATCCAAGAACAAGGATACCCCAATTACAAAATTATAATTGTTGACGATGGTTCTACAGATACAACGGGGGAGATCATAAAGCATTTTCAACAAGAATATAAGAAAATATATGACACACGAAATAGCGATGATTTTGGTCCGTGTGAGATTGAACGTGAAAAAGGAATTATGTATGTAAAGATAATAAATTCTGGGCAATCAATGGCACGTAACACTGGGTTAGCTATGATTGAACCTGATTGTGATTATATTGCATATTGTGATGCAGATGATATATGGGAACCAGATCATTTAGAAAGACTCGTGATGTTCTTAGAGAAAAATAAGCATTATGATATGGTTTGTTCTGAGGCTCTACCTATTAATGAAAATGGCAATAAGATGGAAAGTTACGGTATTCCTAAGTTTGAAAAAGGCGGGGAATACACATCACGGGTGTTTCATGGAGGAAACCCCGTTTTTATTAGCTCTGTGTTACATCGGGTAGATATATTACATAAGGTTGGTGGGTTTTTACCTGATCTTGATTGTATTGAGGATTGGCACATGTGGTGGAAAATGTCACGTATGGGTAGGTGTTATTATTACCCATTACAATTAATGAAATACATTGTTCGTGATGACGGTTATGCGGGGAAAGTGTCAGAGGAAAAGAAACAATTACTTAATAAGATTATACAGAATGATAAGTCAATTGATTTTAAACCAATCAATTTTCAATATTATAATGTAAATAAAGTAATGCCAATGAAACCAATTAATGAATATTTTAAAACCTCTTTGTTAAATGAAATAGCACAAATGTCAACCGAAGAAAAAATTAAATTAAAGGAATTATTAGGATTATGAGTAATAAATTTTGTATATGCACTGATTTTGGAGTGGGTGATTGTATTATTACTACATCTGGTATTAGAACACTTAAAAAAACAAACCCAGATACAACGATATATGTAGCCTCAGTATATCCTTTTGTATATGAGAATAACCCACATATTGAGCAAGTTTATCAATTAGGACATCCGAGTGTGCAAGAATTTTATCTTAATCATGTTCGTGAATGTGGGTTTAATCGGGTTATTAATATGAAATGGTATGAACGCAATTATCATACCAAGTATGACGGTCCTATGTCAAAGGCGGCTTGTGAATTACTTGGTGTTCCTTTTGACGAGGATAAGCCAGAATTGTTTCTTACTGAGGAGGAAAAACGATTTGCTCGTAGTTTCTTAAAATCGTTCAAAAAACCTATTGTTCTTATTCAAGGATTTGGATCAAATGTGCGAGGTGCAGGAACACAAATGACCAATGTTAAAGATTGGGTTATGGATGGTTGGGTTGATCTGGTTAAACGAGGGAAACACATTTTTGATTTTGTTCAAGTTGGCGGTGACGGTGAGCCTAAAATAGATGGCGTTGATATGAATGTATGTGGGCAAATGTCATGGAGACAATCATTTGCACTCATTAATGAATGCTTTAGTTTTGTAGCAATTGATTCATTTTTACAACATGCGGCACTTGCTTTTGGTAAGAAAGGAATCGTATTATTTGGGCGATCTAACCCCATTATTCTTGGGCATGAATTTCATATAAATATATCTGTACCTGAGTCTTGTCCTGATATTTACTGTGGTCGTCCTGAAGGCGGTTTTGGTGATATGGAGGTAAGAAACGGTCAATTTACCCATTGGACATGCCCCCACGTTAATTGCATGAAAGCAATCACATCTGATATGGTTTTAGACGAATTATTTGCTCTTAAAAAAGAGGAAGATAATAAATATAAATAGAGAGGGTATAGTGTGTTTGACCTCAAAATTTACTTAACTATTTATATTTAAAGAGATTACGTTTATGATAAAGTCGCCACCTGATTTACTTTATATGTATCCAATGAAATATAACCCCATTCGTAAGAATATAGCGGTTATGTTTCCGTCTATTACTGACTATATTCATACTATTTTACCTGCTTTAAACAAGGTAAAGGATCATGATTTAGCTATTGAATCATATGATATGGACGAGATCACAATAAGTGAATGGGAATTTGTTAAAACCAACCCAGCAAAAGCGTATTTGATTGATATGCAAAATCCTTATGGACTAAATCAAGCCTTAAAGTTAATACGATATATCAAGTATTTCCATAAAACAGCAAGGATATTTGTATATGGTGATTTTGCCCTTAATCTTTATGATGACTTGAATAAACTTGAGATTGATTTTATTCTTACTGGTTATATTTATGAACAATTACTATTCATACTCAAAAAGGGTATTAGAGCAATTGATTTATTATACCCACCATCAGAAAACAAACTTGAACTAGATAATTATAATTATATTTCGCTTGATACGTTTAACACAAAATCAAAGGTAAGACGAAAATTAAACCCATTTACAGTTATGATTAATCATGAACCTTCTGAAAATGACATTATTACAAGTATGTCAGTTGATAAAATAACAAGTGTTTTTACTGATATAGATAACGATAAAATTAAATACGTTAAATTGAAACAAACCGAGATTGCACTGCTACCAGAAATTACATCTGGTGCAACTCTTTGTGTTAATTCTGATCTGTCAAATCCTAATTATGATGTAATTGAAACAGCTTCTAGTATTTTTAAATCAGTTGAAGTTGTTATTGATATGAATACTATTACAGATATGGAAAATTTTATAGAAAATATATCTATATACAGCAATATTATAACGCTTTCAAAAGTAAAAATATTTATAAATATACATCAAAGTACGATTTATCCTAATGAACAAGTAATTAATTTTTTAAAGTCAGATATAAAAGAAATCCAAGAATTAGCAAAAGGAATTAGTAATAAAAAAACAATAAAAGTTACAACAGATAATAATCTTGCTGTTTGGAATACATGGGATATGGATGCTTTTGATTTAAATCATTCATTAACAAAATTTTTTAACTTTTAAGGAGGATATATGGGGATTATTAATGACATTTGGGCAAAACTATTTGGTGCTGGAACAGATGCAAGTAAGACAGGCGAAAAGGGATTGCGTGGTGCATTGACATTTGTTGCATCTCTTCTTATTGCAAATGTTGATGTAATCAGTGGTGCGATCATGAAAATCGTTCCTGATGCATGGGAAACAGTAACTATTTCTGGAGTTGGAGCACAAGATATAACAGTTCAAGCAATTATCGTGTTTGTTCTTGTTGCTATAGCTAACCTTTTGAAACGGTCACCATTAACGAAAGATAACAAGCTCATTAGAGCAATAAGTGGATAATTATGAAAAAGGGTGGGGCAATATAATAACTATAAGGAGAAATGAAATGGCAAATGTAAAAGAAACAATTGAACTTTTAGATGGTATTAAGGTAATAGCAGAGGTTGGTGCAGATATTTTTGCAGACGGGAAGATTAAATTTGATGATTTAACAAAATTGTCAAAATTAGGTGATTCGTTTAGTGTATTGGCTGAAGCAGTAAAAGGATTGGACGCAATTGGTCTTGAAGTTAAAGATTTAACTATTTCTGAGATCACTGAAATTCTTTCTAAAGTATATGAGATTGTACTTGTATTTAAGAAAGACCAACCAGTAGATGAAGTAGTTACAACAGTGGTTGATGTTGAGCCAATAGAACCAGTAATTAATCCTACATAAAGGAGATAGTCATGGGTATATGGGCAGGTATAATAGCAATTTTTCAATTTTTAGGAAAGGCTTTAGACTTGTCCACATACTGGCTGAATCCTAAAGAAAGAAAACGTAGACGTAAAAAAGGCATGATGGAAAAGTTACGGGTGCTTGAAGGGGACAGGGATGTCCTGTTTAAAAAGGGAGCCACGGATGGCTTCACCCGTAAAATAGATATTCAGATCGCTGCGGTTGAGAAAAAAATAATAGAACTAAAACAAGACATAAAAGCATTGGGGTAAAAAAATGGATTGGAAAACAATTATTTTAATAGGATTTCCTTTAGTATTGGCAATTGGTAACATATTCGCTAGTTTTTCTTTATCTTCCGTTGGATATTATTGGCTTAGTGTTAATTGTGCATTATCAGCAATATTATGTGGATTTTTGAGTATTATTTTTATCTCAATGATAAAAGGAGGATAACATGCGTATCAAATTCATTGTTTTATTCGCTATGTGCATATTACTATTCAATGGATGTAAATCGATTCCATATTTACCAACATCGTCTGAGGTTCCTTATGGCTTTGTTAATGGTGATGAGCTACATCGGCTTAAAGTATATGATAAGAAAACAGGAACATATGTTGATCGTAAAGATCCTGAAGTTGTTAAGTTTGATTTTGATGGGTTTGCTGCATCTTATAAATTATGGAAGGGTAGAGACCCTGAAATAGATAAGTTAATTGATAAAATTGGAGAATAATATATGGGTGAAGTTTTATTTATTTCAGGAATGGTTTGTGGGTTAATACTACCTTTTATCTTTTTAACAGGCAAAGGAAGAATGTATTGGCTTATTTTAATGTCTATCATTGGTATTCTTTTGGTTGCAACTGAATTGATTTCTGTTGTAGATACAGGAAGAACAATTAGCCAACACTTTTGGGATTGGTCATTATTACATCCTAAATCTGCTCTTATGGTTTTGGGTATGTTATTTTGTGGATGGATGGTTTTATTAATCCATTTGGGTTGGAAATTACTTAAAAAAATGGGAGTTGTTAAACATGATTAGAACAACACTACCACCAGAACTACAAGATTATTATAATGATCTTGATACAGTTGTATGGGATATGGATAAGGTATTGTGTCTTGAAAAGAAAAAGGGGTTTCTTGGGCTTTACACTAGATATTTATATCAACTTCCTGATGCTTATGAAATATTAGGAAAGAAAGAAGATATATATGTCTATCATTATAATGTAGGCAAACCAAGACCAACGATCCTTTGTGCTCCTATTCTCGGTGGTAAGATGGAATTTAAAAATGACAAATGGTCAGGTAAATTCCCTATTGCCACAATCAATGCTTGGATATTTTCTGTCTTTAAACAATGGAATGCTGTTGTGGTTTGCACTAATAATAAAGCAATGTTCACTAATGGTGATACACCAGCTAATTTTGAATTGGCACTTAAGAATGTTGCTTATAATAACATACAAGCATTACAGTTTATTAAAACACAATCAGTAACCATACCAGAAAAAATTTATGCTTTGGGTGTAAGTCTTGGTGCTTTAACAATGACAGGTATGACAGGGATTGATGATACCATTTCAGCATGTGCTTTAATGCTTGGGGGTGGTCCTCTTACTGATGTAATACCACAAAGCATAGAAGGATCAGTTTATAAATTCTTTAATAGGTTAATGGCTAATCTTAATATGACTAAAGAAGAACTAACTGAAGAATTTAAAAAACAAATTAAAACCGATCCATTCACATTAGCAACATACATCCCAAACGGAACATCGTTTCAAGTGATTGCTGAATGTGATACTTCTGTTCCAACAAAAGCACAAAAACAACTATGGGGGCATCTAGCACCAAGTGATTATTTTATAAACAAAATGCCTAAATATTTTCAGTGGTTGAATTGGCTTAAAGGAAAACCAGGATTTTTAGATAAGATTTCTCAAGGTGGTAATGGGCATTATCTTACTATATTGCTTTATCCTTATTTGATTTATAGGACTATGAAGTTTTTTCATAACATACGGCATTAAAGAAAAGTGTAATAAAGGAGATAAAAATGTTAATACAATTTAATGGAAAATGTGTAGGGGAATATGTAGATAATCTTGATATTTCCAATGAAGAACTAGAAACAAGAATAAGAACAGATAAAGACATTATAAATGCTTTAAATGAAATGAACTATACAATTAAGAAGATTGTAATTATTCCTAAAAAACTGGCTAATGTTGTAGTTGAATCAAAGGAGATCAAAAATGGGTAAAGGATCGAGTGCTTCAAAAAAAGATAAAGCTAAAGAATACAAAGCCAAAGGATTACGGGAAAAACACAAAGCACAGCGATTTGAACGATGGGTTAAGCGATTTGTTAAACAAGCCGAAAAAGGACGCATTAGAGTCAAAAAACAAGAACGTGATTTTAATACGAAAAAACGGATTAAAACACTAACAGATAAATGGACGTTTGGTCCTATTGGGCATTGGGTTGACGAAAAGTTTATAGAGAAAATTCCTGCGTGGATGTCTAAAGTAATTGATAAATACGAGGAATATTATAATAAAAAACCGAAAGCCAAATCCGCACCGATCTATGATTATCAAGATCGAGTTGTTAATGGACGAGTATTGAAGGTTAAAGTAAAACGGATTAAATAGGTTTTAGTTTATCACTTCATTAATAAATATATATGTACGTTAAATAGTATATGAAAATGGAGTGAAATAAAGTAAAATGACAGAACCTATTAAATTAACTAACCCATTAAAAAATATATCTAAAGTATTATACGATATAGATTTACCTAAATCAGATATTATTCGTATATATCTTAAAGGTACAACCGCATTAGGTATAGATTTAAATGAACATGCCTCAAAGAATATTGATGATCTAGCCAAAAAATTGACATATAACGGTTATTCAAACATACATGTCTTCCCTATTTTTGAAAGTAAATACCACCCTGATCTACACAAGTTATTATATAATTTGCATGAATCTGTAATCGATGCTGAGAAAAAATCCCTTAATCCTGCCATATGGGAACACGATAACACACTAAAACCCTCAATAAAAACGATAATTATTACTGCGGTTAATGAAATTACGCAGACGTTTGCAAAAGTTAATAATAATCAATTAACGATAAAAAACATTTATTTAACAGGCAGTAATTTAGGTTATTACTATAACACTTATACTGATCTTGATATTCATTTTACTGTTGATGAATATACCGATGAAATCCAAACACTCATGGCAGAATTTATAGATGAGCATTTTAAAGACACAATTTCAATTCAAAATTCTGTTTTAGAATTTTATTTAATGACACCAGAACAAGAAGCAAAAGAAAATATTGGTGGTATATATGATGTTCAAGCAGATAAATGGTTAATCGAACCAGAGAAGATCTCCTTATCTGATGAAGACTATAATGCGTGTTCTACTATAGCGATGCATTATGCTCGTACCTTTGATATGATCATAGGGGAATTAAAACGAGACCTTATAGAATATAGATTACAAGACGATTTGGAAGATGACCTTGACGTTGAAAATGAACGCCCAGAAATAATACGACATTTAAAATGGAACGAGATTAAGGCTAATACTGATGCATTGGTTCTTGCTTTTGACGGCATAAAACAAATGCGTAAAGATTCATTTACAGACGAATTTAAACAATCAGATATTACTGTAACTAATATACAATCCTCATTAGATCGTTCTTATACTACAAATAATGTTGTGTTTAAGATATTGGATAGATATGGTTATATCCCTCTTGCTAAAAAATTTAAATATGGTGTGCATAAAGAAATGAGGCAAGACGAACAACTTGATAAAAATCGAGATGTTTATATAGATAAAATGTCGAATATATTAAATTTAATAATAGATGAGGTGAAATGATGGGTGTTAAAAAGAAATTAAAGAAATTATTTGAAAGCAGACTAAATAATGAAACTATAGTAGAACCTAATGAAGAATTAACAAATACTGTTATAACCTATGATGGTGTTGAGTTGGGTGGGTATCATAATATTTATCCTAAACAATGCCCGTTTTTTACATTGGCTAAAGAGGTTCAAGATTATTTAAATACACATTCAATGGAAACACCAAAACCAGATCATATTCAATGTGTGCAGTATAATGGGCATGGGGAAATATGTGATTTCTTTTCAAGCTATGACGCACAAAAAGGACGTATTTTTTGCCAAGTATTACATGAGGGTGAGAACGCTATAGAATTTATGGCAGATGAAAAAGAGGATCGTGAATCACAAGAACGAGGGGAATAATGAAACGATTAATTGAACGCATCGAAGATATTTACGAAACATATAGTAATACCGAGTTTAAGTCAGTATATATTGATCTTGACGGCAAAGAATACGAAGCCGATCTAATGCTGTATATAGCAACTGATAATGAAATTAATGAATCATGGGTTGATAATTATGAGATAGAAGGCGTTTGGAATGCATACGGAAACGAAGTAGAAATGACAGCAAATTTAGAAATAGCGATCCAAACAAAAATAGAGGAATTGGATTATACACCAAATTACAAACCAAAATATGAGGAATCGGATTTAAATGATTTAAATCTGGATTAAAAAAAATGAAATGGTTTAAAATAACAAATAATTGGCTTAATCATAAAATTATATATCCTTTATTTTCACGGATTTATTGGAATTTTGGAATAGTAGATCGTTATAAGGAAAACAAAACGATAGTATGGCATTCAAACGATAATACTATTATGAATGAATATAAGTTTAAAAAAGGTGATCTTAAATTAATGCGATCAAGATTACCAAATGGGGAATTTGTTAAATACCTAGCAAAGACATACCAACTTAGAACAATTCTTTCTTTAGAAGATGATTATGATCAAGATATGGATGTGTGGTGTAAAGAGTATGGAATAGAACATATTACTAGTTTAGACCATGTATCAGCTAAAGTAATATTCCAAGACACTAATGATCTCAATACTTATTTAGACATAATTTCAAAAGAGATCAATTTTCCTATGCTAATACGTTGTCGTGCTGGAGCAGATCGCACTGGGGTTGCTTGTGCTTTATATAGAATAGAAAAACAGGGGTGGTCAAACCTTATGGCTTGGTTAGAAATGCTTACTTTTTTTCACTTTCCATTAAAATTTAAGTGGGCATCTAAATTTGTGTTAAATTACAAAAAGGTGTAAAATGAAAAAACCAGGATGGGTAATGAAGATTGTTGGATGTTGTGTTTTAGTATTATGTTCTATTCAAATAGTGTTGGTAATACATTTAAAACAGCATTATATGGAACATGGTGGTCATTTGCTTGATAGTGTTATTTTTTTAGGATTTCCTTTTACTCTTATTGTTGTTAGTTTATTGGCATTATGGGTAGCAAAATTAAAGTGTTTGGTGGAATCACAAAAGCAACAAGTAGAAGAAGATCGAGATGATATGGGTCGTGCTTTTAATGGTATGGACGCTATTGTTGAAATTGTTAATATTAGAAACTATGAAATAATGTATATAAATAAAGCATTTGTTTCAATGCTTAATGAAATATATGGAACTAATAAAACATGGGAAGAATTTGTTGGAAAAAAATGCTATGAACAAATAGAAGGTAAAAATTGTATTTGTGAACATTGTTCAATTCCTTCAGTTCTTGATAATCCTGATGAAGCACATGTGTGGGAGTTCTTTAGACCTGAAATTAAAACCTGGTGGAGATTAACAGAAAAATTAGTTACTTGGAAAGGTGAAAAATGTAAATTAACTATTGGGTTTGATATTACAGAAGATAAGAAAAAATTTGCTGAACATGCCTTATCTGAACATAGACTTACTTGTATGATCGAATCATTGACTGACGCTTGTGCTTTGTTTGAACCTGATGACAACCATGTATGTAAAGATCAAGCCACAGAAGGCTGGCATAGAGTTTTATACAACGGTCAATATAAAAAATTCTTTGAGCAGTATGGGTGTGATCTAGTTGATCCTTGTGCTTGTATCTTTCCTACAACTATGAGAAAAAAAATAACAAAAATGTTTGAAAAAGCCTTCTTAACAGGAAAACGAGGCAATGCAATAATGACATTTAAGAAGCAAAAATTATCATTTTATGTTTACAAAGCCAACCATGGTGTAATGATTAGTATAAGGAAAGTAAAGAGTTAAAAATGAATAGGTTACAATTTTTTGATCTAATAATACATGGGCTTATTGCATTTATGGGTGGTGTGGTTAAGATAATCACTGAAGGTAAAGAATTAGTAATGCAATCTTTGACTAGTTTTTTTGCTGGTGGGGTTATTGGTGTTTTTGCAGGTATGGTTACATATTTTGTATGTAAACATTTTGAATTAGGGGAATACTTAACTGTGGCATTTACTGGTCTTGCTGGGTATATGGGAACACCACTACTTGAAGTATTCTCTACAATTATGAAAAGAACTAT
>Ga0307377_10007744_pt1 | contig 11027 bp, 13 predicted proteins | sample TR3MG_FD_202535 | JGI IMG/M metagenome (GOLD analysis project Ga0307377, IMG submission 202535) | Soil microbial communities from Risofladan, Vaasa, Finland - TR-3 | ecosystem: Environmental > Terrestrial > Soil > Coastal area > Acid sulfate soil | place: Finland: Risofladan, Vaasa | collected... | reverse complement strand
AAATAGGCTTAAAAGTTATGGGAATTTTAGGGCAAGCTTATAGCGTCAACGTTTGCATTGTAGATATTTCTTATGAAAATATTTTTATGCACCCATGTACTAAAAAAATAAAAATAATAGATATAGAGCCTTCAATACTTATTCCGCAAAATTCGGAGGAAATTTATAAGTTATGGGTAAATAAGGACTATTTAAGTTATCAATTATCTTTTTCTTTTCGCTTATTGTCTAGTTTCATAAAAGAATTTTTATCTAATAATCCAGATAGTGAGGAAAAATTATGGAATCCCAAAAGTTAGAATACCCTAAATTAGTATTATTAGGAACTAATACTATTTGTAATTATAAATGTATTTTTTGTAATAATCCTAAAATGGAAAAAAATGATTTTACTTTAGTAGATTTTTTAACTCCTGATATTGAAAAACTTATTGAAAGAGCAGAAGTAGTAGATATTTCTGGTTATGGTGAAATTATTTTAAGTCCTCATTTTAAAACAATGATAGAGTTGCTAGCCAAATATAAAAGAAAATTTTCTATGTCTAGCAATGGGTTTGCTTTAATTCCAGAAATGATAGATTATTTGAATAATAGTCCTCTGTATTACATAACAGTTTCTTTAAATTCTTTAAACCCCGACACCTATAAAAAACTTATGGGCGTTGATGGGTTAAATAGAGTTTTAAGCAATTTAGATTATTTATGTAACAGAATTAAAAGAAATTTTCATTTAAATATTTCAGTAGTATTAAATGAATTGGTTATGGAAGAAGTAGAAAATTTCGTTAGGTACGCTCACGAAAACAGAGTTAATTCTTTGCGTTTAACTCCTTTAACAACTAGCATCAAAGATTACCCTCAAGAAATTAAAATAATTGACCAACAAAAATATATAACTTCTTTATCTAATGCTAAAAAATTAGCTCAAAAATTAGGGGTACACATATCAACTCCTAACCTTAGTTCTAATAGGGATAATGTTGAAGACAAAATTAGAAAATGTACTATTCCCTGGAAAGTGGTAGGAGTAGATGCCAATATGAATGTAACTCCCTGTTGTAATCTTGGCAGAATGTATATGGGTAATTTAGCGAATGGTAAAGAAAAATTTGAAGATATTTGGAACGGTGAGAAATATTGGGAATTAAGAAATTCCATAACTGATGGAAGCATTAAATATTGCCAACACTGTGTGGAGTTTGGATAATTATTCTATATAGAAAAATGATTAAATATTCTCTTTATTGGCTTGCGGGAATCGTTGATGGAGAAGGAAGTTTTACTATCGAAAAAAATATTTCGGGAAAATCCGTCTTATTTCATCCCAAAATTTATATTACCAATACTTCTACATTATTAATTAATAAAGTAAAAAGAATATTAAAATGTATAAATATTAAATATTATTGTTTAAAACATAAATCTATAAAACAAGATGGATGTAAAAGAAAACCTTGTTATGATTTACAGATTAGTAAATTCTCAGAAATTTTAAAATTAGTAAATTCTATAGGAAATAAATTAATTATTAAACGTAAAGAAGCACAATTAATAGCAAAATATTGCAAACACAGAATTACAAAACGAAAAAAAGTTACCCGTAATGCCGACGCTCATTATACCACATTTGAATTTAATTTATATAAACAATTTATTAAAATACATGGGAGAAGAATTAATGCCAATTAAAATAATGACTATATTAGGTTGCCGACCAGAACTCATTCGCCTTAGCAGAATTATACCCAAACTTGACCAAATCTGTAACCATATTTTAGTTCATACAGGGCAGAATTATAATCCTTTATTGAAAGACATTTTCTTTTCAGAATTAAAAATTAGAGAACCTAATTATTATCTAAGCATAGATAATCAACTCCCCTTATGGTTAAAAATAGGGACAATGTTAAACCAAATTGAAAAAATTCTTATCCAAGAGAAACCAGATAAAGTGGTTATTTTAGGAGATACCTATAGTGGGCTTTCTGCAATTGTGGCAAAACGAATGAGAATCCCGATTGGGCATTTAGAGGCAGGGAATAGATGTTTTAATGAAGAAACTCCCGAAGAAAATAATAGACATATAATAGATATTTGCTCTACTTTAAATTTTCCTTATACTTATCGAAGTCGAAATAATCTTATACGAGAAGGATTTAACTCAAATTATATATTTGTAACGGGAAATCCCATTTTTGAAGTTATACAATACTATAATTCTTCTATTATTAATAGTCAAATTTTATCAACTTTAAATTTAAAACCTAAAAAATATATTTTAGTTACCCTACATCGTAGCGAAAATGTAGATAATTCAGAAAGATTTAAACAAATATTAGGGGGGTTGAATTTAATTGCTAATACTGGAATAAAATTAATCATTAGTACTCATCCACGAACAAGAAATAAACTAGAAAATAATTATGCAAAATTAAACGATATTATATCTAATGACAACATTAAATTTCTCGAACCTTTCAAATTTTTTGATTTTATAACCCTTGAAAAAAATGCCCAAACTATATTAACTGATTCAGGAACAGTTCAAGAAGAAGCCTGCATATTAAAGATACCTTGTGTAATTATTCGCAAATCAACTGAACGAACCGAAACTATTGAATGCGGGGCATCTATTTTAGCGGGGGTAGAAACAGAAAATATTTATACATCTTATAAACTAGCAATTAAAATGGATACAAATTGGATTCCCCCAATAGAATATTTAGACCTTAATGTAAGTAATAAAATCATAAATCATTTTTTAAATTCGTGGGAATATAAATGAAAAAGAAAATTTGCAGCAAATGTAAAAAAAATTTACCAATAGACCGATTTTCTAAAGATAAATGTAGATTTGATGGATTGTGTCATAAATGTAAAATATGTACGAAACAATATAAAAAACAATATTATTTAAAAAATAAAGAAAAAATTTTACAAAAAGGTCAAAAATATTGGAAAAAAAATAAAGATAAACTATCGAAACAAAATAAAATCTGGCGGGATACTCATAAAAAATATTGTTCTGATTATAGTCTAAAATATAGAAAAAATCATAAATTACAAATAGCACAGAAAGATAAAGAATATGCGCAAAAACATAAATTAAAAAAGAAACAATATCTTCATAATTATTTGCGACTTAGACTTTTGAGAGATTTAAATTTTAAATTGCGTAAGAATTTAAGAACTCGGATTTGGAAAGTATTAAACGAAAATACTAAATCTGCACACACTTCTGAATTGCTTGGTTGCTCGATTGAAGAATTGAAAAAATATTTAGAATCTTTATTTAAACCAGGGATGTCTTGGGATAATTATGGTACAGGGTGGAATGGTAAAGGTATGCGAGAATGGCATGTAGACCATATCGAACCCTGTGCTTCATTTGATTTATCTAAACCAAGTGAGCAACGTAAGTGCTTTCATTACACTAACCTTCAGCCCCTATGGGCGGAAGAGAATAGAAAAAAACGAGACCATATTTTAATGAGTAAAATTTAAAGGAGATAGAATGGAAAATAAAATTATTTTAATTTCAGGAGGCACAGGTTCGTGGGGAAATGAACTCACAGCCCAATTACTCGCTTTAAATCCCAAACAAATTCGTATTTTTTCAAGAGGCGAGTTCGCTCAAGTAACTATGTTACGCAAATTCAATGATAAAAGATTAAAATTTATCATAGGGGATGTACGAGATTACGAAGCATTATCAGAAGCCACAAGAAATGTAGATATTATCCTCCATTTGGCAGCCTTAAAGCATGTTCCCATTTGTGAAGAACAACCTAACGAAGCAATAAAAACCAACATTATCGGAACTCAAAACATAGTTAAAATAGCACATAAAAATAAAATAAAAAAAGTAATTGATGTTTCATCAGACAAAGCCTGTAGTCCAATTAACCTCTATGGAATGACCAAAGCGATTGGAGAGCGGATTATTTTAAATGCTTCTCAAATAAATAAGGATACTCAATTTATGGTTATCCGAGGGGGCAATGCTCTCGGTTCCAATGGTAGTATTCTTGATTTTTTTATAGACCAGATTAAAAGATATAATAAAATCCCAATTACTCATAAAGAGATGACCCGATTTTATATTACTCTTCCCGAAGCCATTAGTCTCGTTCTTTGTGCTTGTAACACAAACCTCTCTGGAGGATTATTGGTTATGCAAATGCCTTCTTGTAAAATTGTAGACTTGGCAGAAGTATTAATTGAAGAATTTGGGAATAAAGATACTAAAATTGAAGAGATAGGAATAAGACAAGGGGAAAAAATACACGAAGTATTAGTATCTAAAGACGAAACTCCCTGGACATATTGTTATGATAATAAATATTTTTTATTTTCTCTTTATGAAAATTTAAATTTACCCAAAGTAGAATTTAAAGAATATAGTTCTAATTATGAACTAATGGCAAAAAATGAAATAAGAGCATTGTTAATAAGAGGGGGATTTTTAAAATGAAGGTTATAGTGCTTGGAAGTCAAGGTATGGCGGGGCATCTCATCAGTAAGTATCTAAAATCGCAAAATCATAAGGTCTTTGACATTGCAAGAACCTTACCTTGTGATAGTCTTTTAGATGCAGAAAATTTAGATAGTTGTAGGGAATTCGCTCACTCTATAAATAAGTTAAATACCGAAGAACAACCTGATGCAATAATAAATTGCATTGGTTTATTGGTAAAAGCATCTGAAAATAATCCAAGCAAAGCAATTCTGGTTAATTCTTGGTTTCCGCATTTTTTAGAAGAATCCTTTAAGAAAACCAGTATTAAACTTATTCACTTGTCTACAGATTGTGTTTTTGATGGAAAGGCGGGTAATTATACTGAAAATAGCCTCCCCAATGAAACTAACTATTATGGCTGGTCAAAAGCTCTTGGAGAGGTCATAAATAGCAAGGATTTGACCATTAGAACCTCTATAGTAGGCACAGAACTCAAAAGTGAGGGTAGTGGGCTATTAGAATGGGTTTTGAGGCAAAGAGACACTATTAGAGGGTATAGTGAGATATTCTGGAATGGGTGCACTACTCTTGAACTCGCAAAATTTATAAATTCTGTTATTTTAACCAAAAAAAACCTTAATTATCTTTATCATCTTATTTCTCCTTATCCCATTTCCAAGTATAATTTAATTAAACTTATTTGTGAAGTGTGGGGAAGGGAGATTGTTTTATTTCCTGATAATTCGATAAAAAGTAATAAAACATTAATCAATACCAGAAAAGAAGAATTTGATTATTCCGTATCTGATTATTTTACTCAATTAAAGGAGCTTTATGAATTCGCAAAATAATTGGATTGTCGTTTCTTATTACACTCCCAATTATAAAGAAATTGCGGAGCAATATTTAATTCCTTCGGTCAAAAAATTTAATCTTCCCTACAATATTATTGAAGTAAAAGATATGGGGAATTGGAAAAACAACACCAATTTTAAACCTTCCTTTTTAAAAGAACAATTAAAAACCACAAAAAAAGACTTAGTTTTTATTGACTGTGATGCCACAATCAATTCCTATCCTGAATTATTCAATAACATCCCTGAAGAATTCGATATAGGAGTTCATACTTTAGACCCTCTTCTTTTATTTGGACATAATAAAATCAAACCACATATTGCCTCTGGAACTTTGTATATTAAAAATAGTGAACGAATATTCTCTCTAATTGATAAATGGATTTCATTCCTTCCTCATGTTCGATGGGAGCAAATGGCTTTGGAAAAAGCATTAAATTCAATGCCAGAAATTAAGATATACGAATTACCCAGAGAGTATTGTTATATCGTTTCCAAACCAGATGGGGCTCTTCCCGCAATACCTATAACCAACCCATTAATTAGTCATTATCAGAGTAGCAGGAAAAAGAAGAATAGATAAAATGGATGAATTAATCAATCGAGAAAAAGAAAAATATACTAATGCCTGGCAGGGAGGAGCAGAAGGGCAATCTCGCACAGAAGAACATATTATAAAATATTTATTAAATTTAGATAAAAATTATAAAATTTTAGAATTAGGATGCGGGAATGGGTATGGTGTGAATTATTTAAGAACGAATGGATTTAATGTTTATGGAATGGATATTACCTCACAAGTATTTAACGGTTCTCCTTATCTTGTTCAAGGTTGTTTATGGGATTTACCATTTAAAGATAATGAATTTGACTTTGTTTTTTCTGTGGATGTTTTAGAGCATCTCCCACCTAATCAAGTAGAATTAGCCATTAAGGAAATCATAAGAATTACCAAAATAAAAACATTACATTGTATAGCGACATTCAAAGATAATAGAAAAGGATTTATTTTTCATCTAACTGTCCAACCGATTGAGTGGTGGAAAGAAAAATTTAACGAATTAAATCAAAAAAATGTCGAGTTGGAAATAATAGACCGAACTCAATTTTTAAAAACAGTAATTCCAAACTATTTAGGAAAGTGAGGGAAAATTGTATTTAGGTCAGAGGGTTCTTATTAAGTATGAAGGGAAAATAGTAGAAGGTAATGTTAGTCAGATTTTTAGTGAAGATTTAGAAATTAAATTAGAAAATAATATTAAAGTTTTCCGCAAGTTCTGGGAGATAAGGAAGAAAGATTATGAATAAAAAAAGAGATAATCTATACAATGCTATTATAAAAATGACTAAAAATATTAAATTTTATGATAAAGATTTTATCATTGCTGCTCCAGAAAATTCGGATGTTTGGGAAGCAATAGAAAATTATGATTTAATCTGTCCCCATTGCTTGCGGAAAATTCCTAATAAAGATTTTTTTAGAGATAAAGGATGTAAATTTTGTGTTCCTGAAAAGAAAACTAGATATTGGGATTATTGTGGGAGATATTAAAATGACAGCTACAGAAGTTTATAATATTTTAGCGCATAATAATTATAATAATCTTGTTATCCCAGAATTTACTTGGGGAGATTTAAGAATAGACGCTATTATGATTGATACCCAACATAGATGGATTCGAGGATTTGAAATAAAAGTTAATAGAAATGATTTTAAAAAAGATAATAAGTGGGTGGATTATTCTCGATTCTGTTCTTCATTATGTATTGTATGCCCCGAAGGATTAATTCAACCTGAAGAAATAGAAAAGCCCTTCGGATTAATTTGGGTAAGTGATAAACCTTCTTTTGCTAATTCTTATTTAAAAATTCAATACAAAAAGAAACCTATAAATTTTCAAAAAAGAAATAGTTTAAGTTGGTTATATACTTATATTAGAGTATTAGAAACCGAGTTTAGAAGAATTTATTTTGATATTAAACTAAAATGAACATTAAAGATATTGTTATTATTGGAGGGGGATTATCAATAAAAAATGGAATTTCCCTTGGGCTAAAAGACTATCTAAAAGATAAGTTTGTGATAGGTTGTAACTACTCTTTCCGCCACTTTGACCTAACTGCCCTATGCTTCGTCGATAAAGATTTCTATCTTCCAACTCTCGCAAAGAAAGAGGAAAATAAAGACAAATACCCAGATATACACGAAGAATTAGGCAAATTACCGCTTATCATAGGAGTAGCGAAGAATCCTTCTTTAGGAGAATTTATACATCCTAATACCATTTTAGTTAAAAAAAATAGCACATACAGCCCCAACCCTGTTAAATTTGGCTTTATGTGGAATTTATGTGGTCTTTTTGCTTTACAATTAGCGGGAATTTTTGAACCTGAAAAGATATTTTTATTAGGATTTGATTGGAATAAAAGAGACCCAAAAACCATTCCTACTGGAAAAGATTATGATGGGAAGTCAGATTTGGATATTCATTATTATGGAAAGGAAATAATACATCGGGGAAGTGGATATTTAGGATTTTATGAACCACATAGCCCTAACAATTATTTTAAATGGTTTAATAATTCCAAGAGTAAAATATATAATGTTAGCCCGAATAGTAATATTCAAAATTTTGAGAAGATAGATTACACTACAATGTTTAGTCTTTTATCAGATGTAGTGTATGACCAAAATAAGATAAGAGAAGAGATAAGGGAAAAATTATTCCACTAAAGAAGCAGAATACTCGGCTACAGTTGCCAAAGGATAAACATTAAAAACGGGGTCATATAAATAAGCCTCTATCTCCCACTTCTGACTACCAGATTTATCATAAGCCCATAATTTTCCTTCATACCGATTGCCTATAATATAAAGATTATCTGTTCCCGCAACAACACATCCCTGATAAGCAGGATATGGAACATCTGACGTGCTTAAAATTTCAAACCAACCACCAAAACCAAAACTTTTAGTTAGTTTCATAATTCCTATGTGGTCTACTTGAGTTTCCCCCGAACCAGTTCTATATATTGCTCTCACATAAATATAATCTTTATCTATTCCTATTCCGCTATATGGAAAAGGAATGTAAATAAATGGAGTATCAGTATGATTCCTTCTTATTTCTTCTTCTTTTGTCTCTTTATTTATTTTAATAAAATTATATTGTTTATAAACTGGTATGGCAGGTATAGAGGGAATAAACAAATATAAATAATTTTTATCGCACACAATAGACCCCCTATCATCGGCGTTTACCCACTCAAAGAGTGTCCAAACTTCCCATATTGCCATATTATTTTTATCAAATTTTAAAATTGCTTCCTTTCCCTCATAAAATTCTCCAAGCGTAGAATGGGCTAATGCCCATATATAATTATCATCTACTGCAATATCTCTGATTCGAAATGGAAAAGATATTCCAAGGTCAGCAGATTCTCCATTCTTATTCATTTTTATAATCATATCACTATATACAGTAGAAAGTCTACAATAATAAAAAAATCGAGTATCTGTAGCAAATGAACTTCTTGTATAATCAGGTTCACGAAAAGATAAACTAAATTTATTTAATTCTTTATATTCATTAGTATCGGCAAATTTATATACATACCATCCTGAATAAGTGCAAGTCCCACTTGATGCTCCTGCATCTAATCCTTCTACTGTAAATTCATTATCGTTTAATTTTGTTGCCATATAAGAACCTGCAGGTAATGCAGCAGTATCACTACTAATATATATTTGTATTATATTTCCAGAATTTATACCATGTGAGGTTCTTGCGATTGTAACGATTTTTTTTGTTCTTGTCCAAGTAGCTTCAAAAGATGGTTCGCTACCTCTAAAGAATCCAATAACATCATTTATAGCAATATAATGTCTTAATTCTTCTATATGTATCGCTTTTATTTGAAATTTATCCCAATCTTCTTCATTCACAACATTATCAGTCCATTCAGTTTTATCTCCGTCGGGATGGTCTATGTGATTTCCCCCCTCATCATAATTTAAAAAATCCTGTAAATTCTGTTCAGAAACTATCAATAACTTTTCAACCGATTCTCTCATCTCTTTAATGTGTATACCTTTTATTTGAAAGAATCCAGTTTTATTTATGGGGCTAAATTCTGTTCTTTCTTCTTCTGGAAAATTTTCTAATTCAATATCTTTTAAATAATCCTGAAGTTCTATTATTTCTTCACCTATTTGATAAATGCCTTTATATTCTGCTTTTTCTGGGTCAGTTTCTTCAATAAGAGTAGTATCGTCTTCCCATTTGTATTTTAATCCCTTAGGCAATAGAATAGGGTCTTTTTGCCAAATTCCAAGATTACGATAACATCTGGGGCACTTATTTATTTTTTCAGTCATTTCAAAACTCCTAAATTAATTAAATCTTCTTTTAATAAAACCTTTATTTTTTCTTTTAAATATTTTGATTTAAAATTATTAATTTTTTCTTTATCTTTATCTCTAAACCAACCTTTTATCTCTATATATAAATCTTTTTTAGGTAAGTAAAAATCAGGGGTATAAGTAGTGGTATCTAAATCAAAGGTTTTAGATTCGTATAGCCATTTAATGCCTTGTTTATCTAACCATTGGGCATAAGCAATTTCATAAGAACTTCTCATCCATATATTTTTATATTTAATCTTTTTAATATGATTTGGAGGCTTGCCAAATCGGGGGTGATTTCTTCCTTTAAAATTTTTTAATCCTAATAAATATCTGCGTTTTAATTCGCAAGAATTACATCTTTTAGTGCCAAGATAATAAGAAGAATTGGACAATTGTTTAGTACAATCAATACAATAACATAATTTAGGATTTTTTAATCTTGGATTTAATTTGTTAAATTCTTTTTTAGCACACGAATTGCATCTTTTAGCATATAAACTTATTTCCTTTTTGCAAATAATACATTTATTTTTATTTATTATCTTTTTAGGATTTATTTTTAACCATATATAGTGACATGAAATACATCGTTTTGCTCTAGGGTCTATATTCACTCCGCAATCGATACATTTATTATACTTTTTTTTAAATTTACTATAATAACCATGTTCTATAGTTGCACATGAAGAACATTTTTTTGCGTTCCAAGATATTTTTTTGCCACATTCGGGACAAAAATTCTTTTTTAAAGTATGCCCATCAATATAAAATCTGCAATTTTTCCCAGAATTTTTAATAGATTGTTGAATCCCCGCACATTTTCGGCAACGAAGAGACCTTCTATCTATTTTTATTTTACAATCAATACATCTATTCATTTTATTCCTCTGGCTCTTCTTCAGGAGACCAAGCATATGCCGAAAGCAATCGAAAAACTCCCATGCCTTGCCTACCATTTTTATCCCAAATTATTGAACTGCTCGCAATGTCTTGCGTTCCATCTTCTTTAACAATATAAAGTGCAGATTTCATTTCGTGTTCATTTTCATCTTTTTCAATATCCCCAATATTCTGTCCTTCAACGGGATTTCCATATTCGTCTTTAACTGCCACTTTTCTTCTTTTTATAAAATAACAACTTTCAACATCTATACCATAAGTAGCCACTCCCCAAGTTTGAGTATCAGGATTAAAAATTAAATCTAATAAACCTATTTTATCTACAGATTCTCTATTTCCCTCTGTTCCTCTTTCTTCTTTGGCTATTTTCCATTTTGATTCATCTCTAAATTGTTGACTATGAAAA
>Ga0307377_10007743_pt1 | contig 11027 bp, 11 predicted proteins | sample TR3MG_FD_202535 | JGI IMG/M metagenome (GOLD analysis project Ga0307377, IMG submission 202535) | Soil microbial communities from Risofladan, Vaasa, Finland - TR-3 | ecosystem: Environmental > Terrestrial > Soil > Coastal area > Acid sulfate soil | place: Finland: Risofladan, Vaasa | collected... | reverse complement strand
GAACAGCAGCCAAGATGTCTGCTCTGTGTAATCTAATTCGTTGGAACAACCGGCTTCTTTCCAAAGTACGTCGTCGATATTTTTAAATGCTAGTTCGAACATGGTTGCCTATAGTTGTTGAGGGTAAGTGAAGGGTAACGCTGACTACAGTTAGTTTGGGTTATATAGGAGGTGCCGCAAATTCAGCTTCGCCAAGCCGACTCATAATTACCTCAGCCAGGGGGATAAATCCTTTTACTGTGACCCTGCAAATATCAAGAAGGGAGTGCAAGACTATGGATTCATCACGGATAAGCACCTCATTTTCCAAAATCGAAAGTGCTTGATTTCCATCACTCGTAAGTTGGCCGAAGTGAACACCCCCAAAAGCATGCGCAACGACGTCGATTATGTCCCCAACCGTACAATCAACACCCGCATGTGTGACAGTCACTAACTTTAGAAACCTGTCACGATCAACACTCGTAGCCTCTTCTGATGTATTTGGGTAAAGTGATATCCAGCTGGTCCGTAAGTTCTGAGGTTCAGGAACGACCTTAATTTGCTTAATGGCAACTTCAAATTGTAGGTTCAGCTTATATTTGCGATTTACTACCTGGGCTAATGGAGGGTTGTCGCATAGCAGTTGGCGAAGCAATGCGGACAGTCTAACTAAGTCGTAACGAGATGCACTTTCCAACTTCCTCGTCATGTCACCCATGGTTTCCAAGAATAGCCATTCATCTCGAGATGCATTCTCAAGTAACTCACGAGATACCGATAGATGGCCCATTTCGTATGACTGCTTCCCTTTGTTTTTTAAGTTTATGACTTGCCCATCAGATTCCTCTAGCGAAGAGAGCAAGTCACCACCGGCTGCTGCGGACGCTCCATTACGCCCCCAAGAAAACGCAAATTTAACGATCCCACCCTCTTGAATGCTCACACGCTGAAAGTGATGTTCCTTTCGTTCACAATCCGACTCAATGATTAGTGCAAGATGGCCATCCGGAAAGCATACCAAGTCTGCTTTGATGCCATCTCGCTCAATCGTATGAAGTCGAAAAGATGTACTGGGCGGCCATCGTTGAGGCTGTAATTCAAAGTAAAAACTGCCTTCATCCATTTGCTCAATATCCCCTTTTTTGTAACTTGTAAAATACTCGCTCTTGTTAATGGAGAGCCTCGGCTATATTCTTTATCTCTAAAGCTGCTTTTGCGCATGACCCAGACAATATCATCTGTAATAGAAAATCTAAATCTTCCACGTATTCGAAAAGCTCAGCATGATCTAGCTCATATAAAGATTTCAAATGGCCGCTGAATTCTTTATCATCAAGCGTTAGTCTCCAGTTGTGAGCAACTTCGTTTCTTATGTAGCAAATATGCTTGAGTCGAGATTTTTGGTTGCCATCAATTAACTGATACTCAAATGCCTTTATGATTTTTTGATGCAGCTTATCAGCTTTAACATTGGCATCTGAATTTAATGCCTTGTAGTTCGCTAAAAGCTCTCCAAGTGTTTCGTCTAAAAAAGATCCCCATAAAATTGCCACAATAGGAAATGACTTTTTGGCATTTTCAGAGTTAACAATTTCAAGAAATGAATTAATGTCCTTGAACTCATCAGGCAGCTCATTGAATGGCATTTCACCCATATTTTCAAGTGGCTGATATGACTTAATTATTCCGAATTCGCCGTTTACACAGCGTCCCCAGATTTCCCTTCCGTGGGATTCACAATCGAATGCGAAAGCTGTGAACTCGTGCTCATCCTTAAGATGGCTGAATTTGACGATACAGTTGACTCTTGTTCCGTCCTCACTAGCCCACCTTGGATCTCTAATAGTTTCAGCTTCAATTTTATTCATACGGATTATTACTCAGAGCATTAATGTAAATAAACATACCTCTTCCAAGCCTCGATCCAATTCGTCGCCATCGCATCCTGGGCATCCTTAAGGGAAATCTCATCCCTACACACCATCTTGTAAAGCACAAACTCCAGCTGATCCTTCTTCTTGGCGTTCCACTCACTTTTACGTGGCTCTGGCCAAAGGTTGCGAGGATCGTGCGGAGCCCCCCCGATTGAAAGCGCAATAAAATGATCTTCCTCGTAGTCCTTCGGATTCCTGTCATCGTAGCCATATTCCCGGATCTGCCGCTTCTTTAACTTGTTGGTGTAGTAAGACGGGGGGCGAATCGTTTTGGTGTAGCCCTTGACGCAGACTGTTTGGTGTATGTTTTGTTGCGTAATGTACGGGTTGATTGCGCCTGGGGTGAGAGATGGGTTGGGGAGGTCTGAGGCGAATGTTTGGGTGGTGAAAAGGGCTAGAGCTAGGGTGGCTAATAGCAATTTTGCTTTTGTCGATTCGAGCAAGGCTGGCAACTGAATTATCATAGTTTAAATTTGATATTGTTGCGCCCGAAGGGATAAAAGTGGACCATGGAAAATGGTAGTTTTACTGCCCTGACTGCCTCGTTTCGACTATACAGAATATAAACCTATGCTTCTGTGAACTTGGCAATCCCACTGCCGGCCATAAATTGTCAAACCATGGTAACGTTCTCCAAAAGTTTCGGGAATTTCGGGAATTAGACTAGTGCGTTTTAAGTTCATCTGACCAACCGTGAGAATCCATAGTCTGTAAATACCCATATGGCACTTTTTTAACAGGAATCGATTTTGGACCTAAATTTTTGCCAGTAAATTCCTTATGTGCAAAGTATCGATAGGCTATGCCATTTCTTCCATTTCTAAAATTTATCGTTTCTGTAAAGAATCCATTCTGTGCCGATATAAAAATCCAAAAACCGTCCTTCCCAGTCTTATCTAAGTGCAGTTGGAGTAATGGCTTTAATTCTCTGCTGCCGTGCGGGGGAATAACTCCAACGTTTATGTCATTCACCCCAAGCGGACCAGCTGTATCTATGAATGTACTAAACCTCGTAATAGCAACTGTGACACCTGTTAATGGGTAGTCCCCGGCATTCCATATGACTAAAGGTATCTTACTAACTCCGTGTAAATTTACAGCGGGCTGCGGTACGATATATGGAAACGAGTTACCTCCCGTGACGTTTTCCAAGTTCTTTATCGTAAGGTCGGCAATGGCAGCTTGTTGTCTTATAGTCTCATCTCTGTCAGCTTTAATCGCATGAAGCTCAAGCAACAAGAACATTAGTATAAGTAACATCCATAGTGTTTTTTGAATCGGTCGTGCGTTGGAATGGAAGTACATAGTTGCGGCAACGGTCGCAAGAACAGCACTTGCATAGCCTGTAATTGGAGACTTAATAAAAACCCAATATAGGCCCAGGAAAAAGAATGCGAGTTGTACGCATAGCCAAATGTATGTTGGCATATCCATTTTAAAGCTGAACTTAATAGGTTTTCTCCCAAGTGTGTAAAGTGATAATGGCTGTCCCCGCTTAAGTATCACTGCGGCGCTATAAATAACCTGCAATCTAGCAGAAAAACCAGAGCGCAGCCTACGCCGCAAACGCCGGACAATCAATGCGCCGAAATAACTAGGCAGATTCCTTGTTCACCCTCTCCCTTAACTCAACCCCAGCCCTGAAATTAAGCGCAGCCTTTTCCGGCACTTGAACTTTCTCACCGGTCTTGGGATTGCGTCCCAATCTTGGTGGCCTGGTATGAATGCCGAAACTGCCAAATCCCCTTATTTCAACTCTGCCGCCTTTAGCCAACTTGTTAGCTATGGAGTCAAGAATGGTTTTGACAGCAAGTTCAACATCAGAAGCGGTGAGCTGGGGATGTTTTTCAGCGAGATTGGAAATTAGTTCGGAGCGGATCATATTTTGGGCTGCTCACAATTCATCGCTGCGATCAAGAATCTCCAGCTTGAATTGCCATCCCTCGAATGAGCTCAACATGCGACCAAATTCTTCCCAAGAAATTTCCTGGCCATCGACAACAACACAGGGCGTGCGAATATCTTCGGAGAGGTCACAATCGATACGCCCATGCACTGTCATGTCGGCAATTTGAAGTCCATGCCCATCATCTTTATCAGTAATGTATTTGACGGAAAGTGTCTTCCGTATTCTGCTTACCATGCGTCCAAGCAGGGCAAACTGATCTTCTTCGGGATCTCCGATTATCTGGAGTTCATAGCCAGACCGCTGCCCTTCTTTAAGCTCAAAAGCTTCCAGGGTGACTATATGTCCCAGCAGGCGTGTGACGAAATGGAATTGGTGTAGTTCACCATCGCAGTCAGTTATACCGATGGGTTGGAGCCTGGTGTTGTCAAACTTTTCCAAACCGCTGCGCTTCGCCACCTCTGCATTGAAGCAAAGGCTGCAAAGGTCTCGATAGCCCCCATCCATGGAACCGTAGTGGGTGATGTCGTAGCCCGGAGTATCCTTGCCACAGCCCTCGCAATGGATTTGTGTCATTCCTTACTTCTTGCCACCGCCATTAACCGCAGCCTTAAGCTTAGCTCCAGCCTTGAATGCAGGAGCTTTTGATGCCTTGATCTTGATTGCTTCCCCGGTGCTTGGATTACGGCCAGCACGGGCAGCACGTTTTCTAACTTCGAAAGTACCGAAGCCGACCAGGGCAACGTTGTCACCTTTTTTCAGAGTGGCCGTGATGATGTCGATCAGGGCTGCGATGGTTTTGTCTGCGTCGACTTTTGTGGAGTTTGTTTTGGTAGATAGTGCAGCGATTAATTCTGAGCGGTTCATGGTGAGTCCTTTTCAAGTTTGAGTTGGTGGTGCTTTGGCACTATATATCAAAATTAATTTTCGATGGAATTAGCCTGGGCAATCCGGGCTTGGGGCTGCCAAGGCCATGCAATACCAACGTCCTTCGCTTAGCCTTCTTCGCACCAAGCTCAGATAATCACCTGGGGTTTTAGCCAACTTCCTTGCGTGCCTTTTTCGATTGCACCAGAAACAAGCCGCAACAATATTGTGTGCTGTGTCTTTGCCGCCATCCAGAGTTCCAAGCCGCCGGGTTTTGCATCGGCATTGGCCGGAATTAGACCACTATTCGGCCTAACGTTTTGGCTGAGAAACACGGTGAATGCAGTTCAATAATGATGTTGAGGAAACTTGGTCACTTTGTCTTTAGCTCATCCTTAACAGATTGAACGCCTTCGACTCGGTGCGCCACTTCGACGGCTTTGCTGATCTCGGATCTGGAATCGACGACGCCGCTCAATTCAACCACACCCTTGACAGTTTTTACACTGATATCGAAAGACTTCAAACCGGGTTCGTTCAATATCGCCGTCTTGACCTTGGTGGTGATCACGCTGTCATCAAGATATTGACCGGTACTATCTTGTGTTGAAGTGGATGCACAACCTAGTGAAGACAGCAACACCAAGGCCATAACGAATGCGGAAAAGTATTTCAGTTGTTTCATGGACAAGCTCCTTTTAAAAATACAAACATAATTCCGTGAGAATCACCGGACACGATATGGCAAATAAATAATTCATTCAACTTCAAGCACCGATGAATTAACCAACTTGGTAATACGTACACACAACGATATCTCATAATTCTGAGAGGCACCAGCGACTAACTGGATTTAGCACGAAGCTGCAAGTTATGATGCCACATTCACAGCAACAAAGCAGTCAGTCGCGTTTAGGTGATTCTGATCGCCGGATAGCAGCACCTCGCCGAGTAGTGCTTTCGACACATTGCGAACCTTCTAGTCACCTGAAGCTAACGTTCAACGATATAGTTGAGCGACCTCTGTTCCCTGCTTCAATTTTTTGTTTAAAGCTATACTCACATCAACTGCCTTTCCGCCTTTCCGTTATCCTGCGCTCTGGGATCGGTGAAAACCGTGATAGATGACTGCGTCTGACGCCACCATTGCGAGGTGTTGGAACATGAATTCCCCTGCTCACTTCCAAAGGCGCTACCAACAATTCAATTGCCGCTAACCAGCCTTGCAATTGCCACTCTTTTCCCGAAGGCAGGTTGCCCAGCCCGTTTCGCTCCAGCTTACCAAAGCGGGATTCAAATTTGGCCAATTGCTTTTTAGTCATTGAAAGTTTAGACATCACATATTCGACATGATATTTGTTCAGTTCTTAAATAATGCTGATTAATTCCAATTCCCACAGCATGACGCAGAACTAACCAAGCGACATGGCTCATCAAGATAAACTTTTAAGTGTGATTAAACTGTTCGCCAGCACACACAGCTAATATTTAGGACAAAAATAGTGTACCGTTGTAGTAATTGCCAGTCGGGCTAGTTTGCCGAGTGGATGGTTTCACTCCATCAGCTGCGCCAGGGCGGAAAGCGAAGTGATCTGCGATTAATTGATAGGTGATCTGCCGATGTAGGGGCTCAAGCAGCGGCAGGAGTAATTTTGCTGCCCGAAGACAGCACTTCGCCGAGTTCTGTTTACGAAACAAGCGGCCCCTTTATTTGCGAAGATGGAGGCTCATTTTTCGATTGAATTCACCCGAAATTAAGCGTATAAAATAAATGTAGATTTTGATTATTAGGTCCTGAAAAGCTAACTGTTATTGGGAGACGCCTATTGACCCTTCAATGATTAATTCCCTATGAGTTATTACCCACGCCAGTATTCTATGACTGGCCTAATCGGCATCCCATATGCCTAGACAAGACGCCGCATTTATGTGGCGTTCTTATTTCATGAAACGAATTGGATAACTGCACACCTAGCACGGAAGATTCGTTTGATATCTATCCGAAGTTGACCAGGTACGTGCTCCAACTTTGCTGTAATCAGCTTTTTACCCGCCATGCGTTCTGTCAGCAATTTTTGCGAGTCTTCAATTTGCCCACGGCCTCATAGAACCTCCTGCAATCGATTTTCTGCCTTGAGGTAAGGGGTAAGCCTGCCCGAGCCGGGGAACGGTGCTATTGAAAGTTGCTTATAAACAAAGAATTACATGAATTCTGTTTGACCATGCTGCCTTGGCAATATCCTCCTTGGCCTTCTGTGGCTTTTGCTGGACGATCAGCAGAGTCGAGGAATGAGGGGGTTTGGGAGGATGCCTGGGGGGGGCTGAGGGAGTTGGTGGTTGCCTGGGCTGAATAATGACTGGGACACTGTTGCAATATGGAGTTGGACAACTGGTTTGTTTGCTTTGCAGTCATAGAAACGGGTGATTTTTGGTCAGGGTGAACGTTGATTGTCGACACAAACGAGACCGTCGCGAGCGGCAGGTTTCCGGCATTGGAAATTGCACCAGACTATCACGTTGCTCATTGCCCGTCATGACGTGGTAAGTTGCATAGGCTATCGTTACATGAGGTACGTTTGCAGCTTGGGAAGCTGCCGTTCTACCATTGAACTACACCCGCAATGCTGGCGATTTTACGTGGGTTGTCATGAATACTCAATACACGTACACAGTTCTTCGACAGTGGGGGTGTGTACTATGGCGACTGTTGCTTTGACTGTGCCGCAGCAGATGGTTGATTATAGTTTTCTACGGTGTCGCTGCCACAGTGAGATTACTGTTAGAAAGTTTAATGGATGCTTATTAATTACAAGCGGACATGGTAGATTAGCGGCTATATCGAATGGCCCCAAAGTGCCACTTAATTAACCACCTGATAATCACACCTCTTGCTACAACCAATGAAAGATATTGTTCTTTACTGTAAGTCATATTATCGCGATGTGCAGCGAGCCAAACGGCTTGCCGAAAGTGTTCGCCAATTTAATTCCAGTAACTTGCCGTTCTACCTATCTTGCCCAACAGCTGATTTGGCGTTGTTTAAGAACCTCATAGGCAGCGATGGCCTCACATTATTGTCTGATGAAGAAATCGTGGCCACAAATAATTCTATCAATAAGAAGGCTTTTAGCGCCTTGCCAGGGGTGATATCCCAGCAGATTGTAAAGTCGGAGTTCTGGCGTCTCGGGATTTGCGAAAATTATGTCTGCCTTGATTCGGACTCCTACTTTATTCGCGATTGCAAAAAAGAAGATTTTCTGACCCCTTCCGGGGCCCCGTATACGGTGATGAATGAAAGCCTTGAGCTTCGCTTATTTGGAGCATTACATCGTCATGCAAAGGTCGCCCGCAATATTGATGAGGGTTGCAAAGCCATTATGGATATTTTCGGACGTACAGGGAGGCATTATGATTTTGGTCCCTTGCCAGTAGTATGGAGCCGTCATGTCTGGACTGACCTTGCAGAGAAGTTCTTTGAGCCACAAGGAATGAGTTTCCTCGATGCAATGGCGATTTTACCATCGGAAATGCGCTGGTATGGAGAAGCCTTGTTAAAATATCGTTCTATCGAATTGTGGCCAGTTGAAACACTGTTTCGTTGTTATCACTACGAAGACCAGTTTCGCAATGCGAAAAGTTCTGGTGAGTCAGATGAAGTATTGAGCCAAGTTTATCTCGGCGTATGCAGTCAATCGAACTGGGATAAGGAACTGGATTATGGGCAGAACAAGAAGGGTGTTCTATCCAGATTCGTTCGCACTGTCAAACGTCGTGCTCTTCGACGGTTGGTTTAAAATTTGACACAATTAACCTACAATCAGCTTAACGTCTAACTACTGCCAAAACTGGCAACATGTGTCGCTCAACTTCCAGTTAGTCCATTTCTGCTTGTATCGGCTTTTTGCATCCCACAATGATAGTTCTGCCAAGTAGAACATCCAACGAATTCATTTGCCTTACAAAAGGTTCATTGAACTCATCAACGGTTTTATATTTCTTTTTTTCATCAATCAAGGTTATTGCTGAAAATAACTTTATCGGAAAATACAACAGAGGTAGCCATGCCTTAGAAGTACCCTGCTTCTTGTCGATGGAAACTTCAATTTCATGAAATCCAGCGTCCACTAATGAATGTGTCAGAAAGAAAAGCGAAACAGGGTTAATGTGACCGCCGGTAGAATGCAGTTCGCTTTCACGAAAATGCAGCGGCCCGAAAAGGTTATAAAAGCCGAAAATTAGAAATCGAATTCTTGATTTCAAATTCAAAATATTCGGTGTACTTAACACTAAAGTTCCACCGGGTTTCAAAACACGGTATATTTCTCGCAGCGTGTATCTATAATGCTCTAAGTGTTCTATCACTTCTGTGCATGTTACCAAATCAAAAATTGAATCTTGATATGGCAAACCTTGCGTATTTAGGTTTGCTACGCAAACTTTTACATCCACAAGTTTCATTAAGCTGTCTGTGTAGTCACATGCTGACGATTGCACATCAAATCGACTTCGCAATAGTTGTATTAAATCCCCATGACCTGAACCAATGTCCAAATGCTCCGCAGGGAACGTTGGATGTAGCTTTGCGACCATATCAACGGCCGAATCGAGAATTGGAGATGTGCTGAGACCCAAGGGTATTTCCTTTTAAATATTTTGCAGTTCGCAAATATGTTGATTCAAATAACAAAACTTTACGTTTTAAGTATAACCTTGCATCGTCATATACCCCAATTTCTATAAGAAATAGTGCATCCAACCGCAACTCCATACTGCCCGTCCGTCTCTTGGCCTCAACGTCCTCCCCCGCATGGCGGTTTTAGAACGAGCAATTTGAGTCCTCGACTGACGGCTTGTGGCACATACTGCCCTCTCCTTACGCATATTCCAACGTCTGCTGCTCAACTTGCAAGGGGTCGTTCAATTTTCATGTCTAAGGCTAGTAGCCCTGGCACACAACAGAACCTCGTTGTATCCAGGTCAAGGCCAAGAGCAAAAATTCGGCAACAAACACTGGCCGGTAAAGGTGCGGGGAAAGCTACTGTAAAGACTGGTAAATAGCTCAAGCCGGAACTTGTCGCAGCCGCATACTAAAGTGATGGCATTGCGCTCGCATATTATTTCAGCGTAGCGGCTTTCTTCGCTTTTTTTCCCTTATATATATAAGAAATTCCAATTTCAACTGACGGTCAACAAACGCTAACGTTCTTCAGTTTTAGCAACCCACCATTTTTTAGTTTTTCGTGGGTTCCCAAGCTTCAAGTTTTGCCGGAATCTTACGGTAAACATCGCAATCTTCGGTCGTAGCTTCAATATCATCCCAGAACGGCTGTATCGGCCGACCCATTGCACAAAAATAATCACGGCTGCAATGCACACACCCTGCACAGAGTTCTCGGCTGACGCTAGGCCCAATCCACTGTGTTTCTTCCCAAGCCTTGTCCACTGGTTTCTCAGGCAGACGCTTCAGGCTTTCGGCCTTTCGGTTTAGCACTGCAATCATAGAATCAAAGTCCCAGTCTGGGACAAGAGGCTTGGTCGGGTCGATGACTTCCTTGCCATTGATCTTGGTTTTTCCGAAGGTCACGCCAATTGTTTTTAGAAACTCCTGGGCGATTTCAAATTGCTCCCACTTCAGCACCCCTTTTTGATTAGTGCTGGCGTTGTTTCGGATCTGATCACTAATTTCGTCCAGTCTGGTTAATTTTTGTTGCCAGGCAAGGTAATTGGCCTGGTTATCGGCCAAAGCTTTTATTGCACTCCCCAACAAGGGACGCTTCATTATGGCAGCAAACTGATAACCATTCAGGTGGCCACTTCGCATAATCTTTAACCTTTGTAGCAACGGAACCAGCGCCAAGGTCTTTTCAGCTGCAGCTGCTCTCCATTCCCCTGTTTTTTCGTAATGATATTGTGCAGAAAGGTAAGGCTTCAACTCGCCGAACAATCGTCGTATCCTGGCTGGCTTGACCGACGCAGAATCCCTTGCCGAAACGTCGCACAGATCCACGATAATGCCACGCTCTTCGTTTTCAATTTCCCTGCCCACCTGAACAACTGCTGCGCCGAATTCCTTTTTCTTTTGGTACAGCTTTTCGAGATAGTGCAGCAGCAGGGGGTTTGGGTCATGTCTATGGCGGTTTGCGTGCTTGGTAACATCGTCCAGATACGACTCCCTGGCAGCCCTTTTAAAGTCGTCGAATAACTCTTTGTCATCTTTCGTCGGCTTCAGCGTATCAACCCACCCAGGCTGGATGCGATAGTTCTGGAAAGCATCATTTTCAATCAGACTGTACTGTGACTTGGCTGTTTTCTTTTCAGCCTCCCGCAAAGACAAGTAT
>Ga0307377_10007742_pt1 | contig 11028 bp, 7 predicted proteins | sample TR3MG_FD_202535 | JGI IMG/M metagenome (GOLD analysis project Ga0307377, IMG submission 202535) | Soil microbial communities from Risofladan, Vaasa, Finland - TR-3 | ecosystem: Environmental > Terrestrial > Soil > Coastal area > Acid sulfate soil | place: Finland: Risofladan, Vaasa | collected... | reverse complement strand
GTTCCACTCGTTCCTGCAACTCCAGATGTACCGGAAGTTCCACTTGTTCCCGCAGCTCCAGAAGTTCCTGATGTTCCACTTGTTCCTGCAACACCTGAAGTTCCAGATGTTCCGCTTGTACCCGACCCCGCAGCACCACTACCAATTCTACGTTTGAATTCTCCGCTACCTGATTCCCAAACTATAAAATCATTTAATCCGTTGTCTATACTTGCAGAAGCATAAAATGCAGAAGCACTTATATTTCCAATAACATGAAGTTTTGTAGTTGGAATTATTGTTCCTATTCCGACATTACCAGTACCATCAATTAATATTCTTGCTGTACCAAATGTAGCTAAAACTACTTTAGAACCTGCCGATAAAGCATTTATAACTATACTACCTGTATAAGCATATAAACCAAATGTATTAGCTCTTGGAACGCTTGCCATTTCCCCTCCATAAGTTAATCCATGTTGGATTAGATAAGTCGGCCATGATGGATTGTTGTTAATCATTTCTATTGTAGAAAGTTGATTACTGGCAGTATTTTCTACTCGAATTCCATCAAAACTCTTATTAACAAGTATATGAAGTCTTTCTGTTGGAGCTGTTGTACCTATTCCTACACTATCCCCAACATTAACAAGAAATACAGTATTCAATCCATCACTACCAGTCCATACACTAGAGCCACCATCTACTCCAGAAGTTCCTGACGTTCCGCTCGTTCCTGCAGCTCCAGACGTACCGGAAGTTCCACTTGTTCCACTTGTACCACTTCCACCACCAATTCTACGTTTAAATTCTCCGCTACCTGATTCCCAGACAATAAAATCAGATAAACCTTGATCTATACTTGCACTGGCAAAGAATGCAGAAGCACTTACATTATTCCAAACGTGTAATTGTTCTTCAGGACGTGAAGTTCCTATTCCAACATATCCACTACTACTTATTCTCATTGTTTCTGTAGGATTATCGCCTGCAGCAAAAGTTATTTCCGATCTACCTTGATTGATGAGTTTTCTATTTCTTCCAAATCTCGGTGGTCTTACTTTAATTAAATCTTTAGAAGTATATGGAACTAACCATATACTTTCACCGTCAAAAACTCCACCAAAAAAAACACTCGCGCCTTTACCGTGAGCATAAGAAGTCATTACTCCAGTAGCAGGATTTACTTTTACTAAATCATCAGAACTATATGGAACTAACCATATACTTTCACCGTCAAAAACTCCTCCACGAAAAGCCTCATTACCTTTACCGTGAGTATAAGAAGTCATTGCGCCAGTAACAGGATTTACTTTTACTAAATCATCAGAAAAATGTGGAATTAACCAAACACTTTCACCATCAAAAACACCACCATAAAATGCTGAACCACCTTTACCATGAGCATAAGAAATCATTGCACCAGTAGCAGGATTCACTTTCACCAAATCACCAGAATCATATGGAACTAACCATATATTATTACCATCAAAAACACCACCATAAAATGCTGAACCACCTTTACCATGAGCATAAGAAGTCATTGCACCAGTAGCAGGATTTACTTTTACTAAATCATCAGAACTATATGGAACTAACCATATACTTTCACCGTCAAAAACCCCGCCGGCGAATGCTGTAGTACCTTTACCGTGAGTATAAGAAATCATTGCACCAGTAATTGGATTCACTTTTATTAAAGAAAGTTCTCCAAGTAAACCATATGGAACTAACCATATATTATTACCATCAAAAACTCCATCAATATAAGCATAATTACCTTTACCATGAGCATATGATGTCATTGCACCAGTAGCAGGATTTACTTTTACTAAATCATCAGAACTATATGGAACTAACCAAATATTTTCGCCATCAAAAACTCCGCCGGCGAATGCATTATTTCCTTTATTGTGAGTATATAAAGCATCAATTGGATTCCACACAGAAGTTTTTATTCTATTAGCAGAAGTGTGTAATACACTATCAATAGTAAGAGAACCCGTAGTATTAGAAACAATTTCATCCCAACTTCCAGAATCCACATCACTAGTAAGATAACTAAAAGCATATTGACCTACTAACGCACTTCCAGACCACTCAACACCATCAATCCTTGTAAAAACCGTATCAGAAGTTCTACTGCCAGAAATGGCGACAGATTGACTAATATTAAAGTATACAGGTTTACTTTGACCGAGTCCGTTATTACCTGCAAAATTTTCTCGTTTTCCGCTATGAAGAATTGAAGTAACTATATTGTTATTGGCGACAGTTATACTTTCAACATTCGCATTTCCAGCGACATCAAATGAAGAACTAACAAAAAAACTACCCGAAACTTTTACATCACTTACTCGTTCAATATGTCCATCTGCAAATGAACCAGTCCAAAGTCCTGCAGCTCCTGATGAAGAAACAGCAGCAGCTGCATTTAAAGCGTCAGAAATAGACATTGACGGGTTTAATGTACTAACATCATATGCACCAGCAGTCGGTATACCAGCTTGTATATCACTTCCACTTATTCTTAATTGCTTTGAATATATTTTCGCCATTATTTGAATTTACTCCATATATTTACTATTTATAAATATACAAAACTAATAAATATTACCCTTTTAAATTATTCTCCTGTAAATGGAAGTGTAATATTTCGTCCACCTAAATTCGCCCCATAAAGATTAACATTTATTGTTCCTGATCTACCACTGCCATAAAATACAACATTAGGATATCCCGGCCAAAGTGGTATGTATTGATATTCGTGTGCTCCAACATCCCAAATATTATTCACAGGTCTTATTACTCCTAAAATGTCATCATCGAAAGCTAAATAAATATCAGAAGATAAATCAGTGCCTTTATCTTTAGCTACAGTATCCCTTACTGATAATCTAAAATCCTTTTTAACTGCATCATTAAAAGTAACAGTTCCAAACATGTTAGCATAAATAGTATATGCTTCTCCTAAACTAAAATGATTCTCACTTACAGATAATGTTGTAGAAGAATCAACTGCTGTTACATATACATGATTTCCACCAGAATCTTTAATAACAGAATTAACTTGAATAGAAGAAAAATCACTACCACTATCAGAAAATTTTAAATCACTTACTCCTGTCGTTACTCCAGATGCAGCAACTACTCCAAAAGCTAAATCAGACATATATAAATCAGCCACATTATAAGCAGACATTGTACTAAAAGTGCCATTAAAACCATCATTGGTGATACCGTTAAGAAGATTATTTTTAAGAAATGGATTTCCACTACCTCCATAAAAACCCCGATAACAGTTAAAAATAGTATTGTTATAAAAATATGAAGTAGAACAATCATAGGCTCTTATACCACCAAGAGTAGTCGCCCCATTGATAAAACCATAAATAATATTATTATAGCCATGAACAACAGCATTGCTGCCCCCATCATTGATATATATTCCATAACCTGCTCCGGTGCCAGAATACACTCCTTTTAATATACAATTTTTTATCGTTATAACGTTATCAGTATTTTGTAAAGATATTGAAAACATATTATAAAAATCTACTGTACATGTTTCCGTAAATTGTATTCCATCAACTACAATATAATCCTCATGCAAATTAAATATATCAGAATCAGTTTCTTCAACTCTAAATTTAGAATTATCATAAACTCCAGAATGTCTATAATTGTCTGTTGGGTCTGCCCAAATTTTAATATAAAAACCTTCAGAAGTAGTCCAGCCAGTTACTATAATCCCAATACCCGTACCGCCAGACGAATTTCTACACTTTGCAACTTTTCTTCGCCTTGTTAAAGTAGTATTTTCTTGTTCATTTGATTCCCAATCACTAAAAGTTGAATAATCAAATCCTGCTCCAGAATCAAAATCCATAATACTAACATCATCTATCTCTGCATCAAAAGCACCGACAGATGGATAATCAGAACCAGTTCTTCTAGTATTTCCTAAAATATCATCAGTAACTGGAAAATACGGATCAGTTGATAAATCTATTGCTTTAGTTCTGGCGACAGTATCATCAATAGTAAGATTAAAACTCGCAGAAGCTGAGTTCTCAAAGGCAACAGTTCCAAACATATTAGTATAAATAGTATATCCTTCACTAAGTCCCATTATATCATCACTTATCGATAATATGGTGGCTGAATCTATCGCTGTAACATAAGCAAAGTTACTTGAGCCATCCTCAACAACAGAACCGATCTGAACACCTAATACATTAAAATCTTTACCCGTATCGATAAGTTTATTTGAACCAGAGGCCGTTGTTGTTCCTGATGTCCATTCTACACCCCACCCAAGTTCATTTGGATCAAGCCCACCAATATTATGGGTTGAAGCTGGCATATAATTATTCGACCCATTATATGATTCATTAATAGAATCATTTACTATATTATTTTTTACCAGAGTTTTTAAATAAACACCAGAACTAAACCCTTTATAGCAATTATGAATTGTATTGTTATAAAAATAACTTTCATTTATTGCGCCATCCTGCCTAATCCCAACACTATCAGTTGTATCAAAATCATAAATAATGTTGTTTAAAATATTATGATAGCCATCGTTCTCCCCAACAAGAATTCCATATCTGTCGGTAGATGATCCAACATCTTTTATTATATTTTTTTGAATCGTACATTTTGTTGGTGCGGACGTAAGAGTAATCCCTGAAAAATACGTTCTAGCATAAGTTGTTGAAGCAATTTGAAGTCCCTCAATAACCGTATAAGATTCATATATTTTACACGTATCTGCTATCTCAGATGTTGATGTAATTCTAAATTTCGAATCACTCCATATTCCCGCATGACGATATGATTCATTTGGATCAGTCCATATTTTAATATATTGAGTAGCAGAAGTGTCCCATCCATCAATAACAAAATCACTAGTTAAAACATTTGCAGTTCCACCAGTACATCGACATTTTGCTATAGCAATCTCATCCCGAACACCAGTAAGATCTCCTTGTTCATTCGATTCCCAAGTATTCAAACTGACATAGTCAACTCCCGCCCCACTATCAGGATCAACTATTTTTACAACTTCAGTCGCCATTTATAAAGCCTCATCTAATCTATTTATGATATAAGATTGTAGTTGAGATAAAGTTATTTCAACATGTCTGTATTCAACATCACCTTTCTGATGTACAATGTGAGTTTCTATTCCATTACTAATTATATTATCAACTGTTGCTTCAGAAACTCTTAGTTGGCGACGATAAATAGTGTTCTCTAATCTTAATTTAACGTCTCTTTTAAAAACATCGAATACATCAGATCTAGTAATATCAAATTGTACCACTCCTCCAACATTCGAAATTATAATTCCGCCTCTTTCTTCAACCTTTAATTGAACGGATCTCGTTGTTCTTCCGGGATTATCTATATATCCTTGCAAAGCAGAATAGTCAGCAGTAACTCTATGATTACCAGAATCTTCAACATACGTTTCTTCACTAAACGCTATTTGTGATACATTAAAATTCCAAAATCCTTCTGATTGTAATGCTCCAGCAATAACAGACCCTCGATCATCTTCAAAAATAGCAACATCAAATACAACCTCATTTGTAGTTGTACTAAAAACATAAGCATTCCATTTATTAAGATAATTTTCAACCATATCTCGCGTAACACCAGCTAAATTTGTTGAGCCGGAATTAGGTGTCCACATCTTCATTCTGTGCCCGTCTATTGATGCCACTTCGGCAGTTTGTTCCCAATCAACATTTCTTACCCACGATGATGTTATAGATGGAATACTAAAATTAGTATTAATTAATGCTTCAACTTCAGCAACAGCAGCATCTGTAACACGTACCAATACAAAATATGGCAGTCCTTCTTTAAATCCCCAACCGCTATGTGGATATTCCCGAATCGTTACCGGATAACCTTTTTTATAAACACCACTTCTATCCTTTTCAGGAACTGGATGCGTATAATTCACAGTACCATCACCATGAACATTTGTTTTTATTAAAATTTCACACGCCATGATTAACTCCTTATTTATTAATGATTATTATTTAATATTAACAACTAATCTATTATAGTATTTTGTCCACCTAAATTTGCATCGTAAATAATAGTAGTTCTTGATCCTAATCTTCCACTGCTAAAAAGTGTTGTATTAGGATATCCCGGCCAAGAAGGCTGAGCTGTCCATTCAATATAAAGTTCTGCTGAATGTCCTCCACTTTCCGAATAATCTTCAAAAGCCACCCAATAATCAGCCGATGTTTCAGTAGATATTAATGCAATATTTATCCACTCTCCAGAACCTGGAGCCAGTGTCAAAATATCAGCACTTAAATCTGTAGCATAAGTCTCTCCCTCACCAAAAAAGAACTCTATCGCACCAAAAGTCTTATCTCCAATAGCTCTTGCATCTATCCATGATGCTGAACTTGGTAAATTGTCACTTGACCATCGTACTGCTGTAGAATCTTGAACTCTTGGAGCAGAACAAGTTATAGTAGTGCTTTCATTATAATAAAACGCATAAGTTCTAAACCAAGCAGCGTCAATACTTGCCACATTACTTAAATCATCTGCCGTTTGAAATGACCAACCTGGATGAAGCAATGTAGTGCTACTATTTCCAACATAATCACCATATCCTGAACCAGCATCAAGTTCAGTCCACCAATCAACACCAACCGGTTCAAATCCATCATTTATAGTAGCACCAATAGCAGTTGACCAATCAGGGTCAAACCTTAAATCTCCATCAGCCATTGTTAAAAGTTCATCAACCCTGATTCCAACAAGAAGATAATAGTTCCCATCTGGATCTTTCCAAATTCTTTTACGCAAAACTTTTATATTATCAAAGTCTCTATTTCCATCTACAACTACACGACTAACGGGCATAAATCCAAGTAATCTATCTAAATTATCTTTTATTTCTATTCGCCCGTCACTGTCATCAAAGTCGCCATCTATATTTTGAACTATTCCATTCTTTACCCATTTTGGAATATCACTTGGATCAATCTGAAATACAAAACCAAAATAAGTTTCTGCGACTGGAGTAAGCGGTGAATGGTTAGTAGCAATCCAAGTCCTTGCTTCTTGATTTACAATAATATCTTCCTTTAATTGATCACCACTTACACGCCATTGAATATCTAATTTTCCACCACCCGGAGTAGTCCATATATTTTCCCAAATAGCTTTTGACGATATTTTTACTTCATCATTATTTGGCCCAATATATATTGATTGTGTTTCTTGTGATAAATCCACCCTATCATATGTTGGCGAACCACCAACATCATCCCAGGTTCTTGTAGGATAATGTAAATATCCAACACGAACTAGTCTGGATTGTAACCAATGCTCTCCCTGTCGCCCACCAAATCCAACCCAACCATCTGTGGACTTTCCTTCAGGAATACCGAGTGCGTAATGCCAACCATTTTGAATAACTCGCCAACCATCTAATGCAGGAACATCTATTCTCTGTGGCGACATATCAATTTCAGTATCAAATATACCAGAATCTATTGTTCCTTCATGATGAAGTGGTGTTATTATTGAATGAAATATATGTTTATTACTATCAATATATGTTCTACTATTTTTTAAACGTTTATTTATTTGTTCTACAAATGCCATAACTTACTCCATCTATTCAAATTTACCCACATTATTTTAGCCATTACTTTTCAAATGTCCTTTTCTTGTTGTGTACCCAATAATCTTGTTGATAAATATAGTCCATTGATTTGTGTATTTCCAATCCATATTCTGGCTCTTTTCCCGGCGTACCACCACGAAATAAACCTTTATTATCTCTATCTATATCATTTTCTTCGACGGTAATTAAATCCCTCAATTTAATCCAACCCTGTAAATTGTAATCTTTCATAGAATCAATACGCCATTGTTCCCATTTTTTATCAATCTTAATGTTTAGCGCTTGTGACCAAGCAAATGAACCGGCTTCTGCACCAACTGCATGAGTTATTTCCTTTAATATATCTTTTAACTTAATCATTAGTTAAATTTTCCCCAGGTTACAATCTCATCTTCAGATGCTAACGCATATCCTAAGCTACCGGTGTTAGCTGTTACAACAAAATTACTTCCACTTTGTTGTATTGTAAACGCATCATGTTCCATATATTGACCATTTACAAATACTAGAAAATCATCTTCATCTGTCGCAGATAATGTTGATCCCGCCGGCATACTACTTGGAACTGACGCAGTATAAACATTTGGATAAGTTACTATTGAATTTCCCGCACTTGAACTAACCACCGACGCACTAACAGTCGTAAAAGTTGAATATACTGCTAATTTATCTAAATAATTTACTTGACCTTGAAATTTCGCAATTTCAGCTTTCACATAATCCATTATTGTTTGATTTCCACTTATAGCTGGTTGTTTTCTTGTTGAAATAATAATCTTTTCACAAAATGGATCTGGTTGTACAACACTTAATACATCTACTTCAGTTTCATTTTCTAATATAATTTGTTGTTTTGTATATTCTTTTTGTGTCGTTAATAAGTTAGCCACCACCTCTGGCATTAAAAACGCTCGTATCTCTAACGTAAAATTACTTCGCACCACTCTACCTTTATCCAACTCAACAATCATATCAATACTATCTATTTTCGCCTTAAACTTAAATTTTTTATCATCGCCCCAATAATCGCCTTCAGCATATTGTACTTGCTCAACTATATTGTTCATTTGAGTTATAAATGAAGTCCAAATTACACATTCATATGTAACTATTATATAATCAGGAACAACAACACTATATATTTCATATGTTGGCTTCATATTATTTTTTAAAGAAAATCGATCATATTTATTGTGTTCATTTGAATATTTTCTAGGAAATTGATATACTATGTTTCTATCAATCTTATCAACAGGCATACTAGGATCGCGAGATATATTTGTTCTTCTAAACATAATAACTGGCGAAATTATTTTACCTTTTCTATCTCTTATATATCCATCTTTTTGTGACGACTTCCATAATTCAGGATCACCATACTTCACTGGTACATTAATAATTTGTTCGTTTTCTGTAACTGTTGGCTTTATTACATTGTTGAAATAAAAAAGTATCGCTTCATCAATATCTTGAAGCGTAATAGACATATTTTTAAATGTATCATCGCTACGTTTTATTTGTTCTTCACGTTTTTCCCGAGCTGGTTTCCCCGAAAATCGCAGTGTTCCGTCAAAATTTTCTCTTCGTGACCTTGGCAGCGGTTTTTGTCGTTTAGGTATTGTACTTATAGTCATTTAATTTCTTCTCCACTATATTCTTTCATTCTCACCACCCACTCTTACATTTTCAATTTGTAATTTGTCACGTTGAGTCATTACAGCAGTAGCAACAATAGAAAAATTCTTGTATGTTTGCCCACCTATTAGTTGATTTTCGACTACCGTATTGATTTCATAGTATGCCTCATTAAATTCTGCTATGTCGCCCACCTCTGGATAAAATCCCCTGTCCGCAATCATTTCTCTATGAAAGGCTAATGTTATCGTTTGATTAACAACAGGCCCGAATCCTTCACTTGAATCGGTTACTTGATCTTCACGGGAAATTAAACAACCAATTTGTATACCTTTAGTATATGTTTTCGCTGTTGATTCTCCGTATATATTGTCTTCTGTTTCTGTACTAATTTTATATATTATAACGGGAGTTTGTATAATCCTATTAAGCAATTCGTTATTCAACGAATTGAAGTATTTAATATCCCTTCTTCGATTAAATAATGGTTGTAGCATTCTAATCTCCCTTTAATTTATGCAACGTATATACCGAACACAGGCGGAACGTTTTTAAGACTACTAATCATTGCTTGTTCTTGTGCGGTTTTCTTCTCCCACTGTTGTTGCATACTCGCAGCTTCTAATGTTTCTCGTAATTCAGTTATTAATCGATCTTTTTCAGTAGACGCTTCAGTTCTAAGTATGTCGCCATCCAAATTTACTTCAGCATTTGGAATAGGTATTTGTTGATACTTACCACGTACATTTCCAAGTGTTTCTTTAGCACAAGCAAGTCCATATTTTCTTATCCAATGTAAACCAGGTTGATTTATACTACTATATGATATATCTTGATAACCAATATTAGAAAAGTCGCCTTGTGTTTGTGACCCAGTTGATTGTGAATATTCTTCATATGTCGAACCACTTGGCACCATAAGAGCAGCCTTATCTCTATCCGATACTAAAATATACTCAAACCAAAGATTAAATGTTGATGTTGGTCTTGGAAAAATAGTAAGTTGATTGTTGATTATTTCAAATGTGTATGCAGACCTTCTTATCTGATCATTCAATTCAACTGATTGTACTCTCAATAAATCTTCATAAATAGGAAATAATACATACTCAATCGCCGGTTGCCAACCACCCCAACCAAATTCGTCCATAAGATTGTTTCTCGCTAAACCACTCTCTACAAATGGATCGTAATAACGAGAAATGGCTGGACGACCTTCATGATATATCTTTTTAATTTCAATTATACTACCACTTACATTGTCGGCAGCCCATTGATTTAAATCATATTTTTGACCAGCCGCTTGCGTTACCTCAACACTTCCACGTCTCCAAGTTACATTTCCACCCGCTCCCGCTTCTGCTCCATATTCTTTCGCTAATCGAATGACTTGATTTAATCCAGTGCCTTGTATTGTCTTTTGTGTAAGATTTATATTTGAATCTAATCCCTGAGCAGCCAATCTATTCTCTCGTATATTGAACTGATTTACCTGATTTGCAAAATCACTCACAGCTTCCTCAAAACATGCGTAAAAATCATAATCAACTAACTCGATTTCTACCACAGGATAACCAAATCTGCGAGCACACCACTTAGCAAAGTTTGGTGCGTCTTTCACAAATTGTGAATCGTTATCATATAGACCAAATGGTGTACTTCCTGAAACTGCTCCAGGAGTATCTTCCCATACAGGTGCTTGTTCAAATACTGCCATATCCCTTCTCCTATAATAAATG